>Ga0065714_10002720_pt1 | contig 22828 bp, 17 predicted proteins | sample MisRhiReplicate2_FD_59101 | JGI IMG/M metagenome (GOLD analysis project Ga0065714, IMG submission 59101) | Miscanthus rhizosphere microbial communities from Kellogg Biological Station, MSU, sample Rhizosphere Soil Replicate 2: eDNA_1 v2... | ecosystem: Host-associated > Plants > Roots >... | reverse complement strand
ACCGAAGAAGAAGATCTGCTCATGCGGATCAACAAAATTACGGACAACCGCGGCGTGGATGTGGTGTTCGACGGGCTGGGCGGTCCGCAGATGTCGCTTCTGGGCGATGTGCTCGCACCTCGTGGCAGCCTGGTGTTATACGGCCTGCAGGGCGGCAACCAGACGCCGTTTCCGGCCTGTGCAGCGTTCCAGAAGAACATTCAGTTCTTTGTGCATTGCATTGGCAATTTCACCGGCAAGCCGGAGTTGGGCATCACCCAGGACCAGGTCGCACTGCAGCGTGCCTTGCGTGACATCAACCAGTTGACCGCTGACCACGTGCTACTGCCGCTCAAGACTCGGGTCTTCCCGTTTTCCCAGTTTGTCGAAGCACACCGCTACATGGACGAATGCCCATGCCGCGAGCGGGTGGCCCTACAGGTCGAGCCTGCGTAATAGCGAACCTCGTAGCAGCTGGCGACGCAGGCTGCGCCAGCTGCTACAGAATTGTGTCGCTCCTTCAATAAACAGCATTACGTGCTTGCACCGACTTTTTCATTCTCCCTGCGAAAAAATGAGGCGTTCCGTCAATCCAGGACGGGGCCGTTCAGCAACTGAACTGGTTTTTGCCCTCAATCTGTATCTTCTAATCATCATATAAGCCCCGATAATTGAATGATTACTTTCATCTCAAGGAATGAGCTATGGCCAGGTGTCGGGCAGATACTTTTCATTGTGTCCAGGCAATACAAACTCAGCAATTAGCGCGTTATCGAACAGTTGCCGAAAAACTTAGGGTAACTTCTTTCCTTATTTATCGTGCTACTTGTCTGTGGGACGCTGTCGGATATTTCCTAGGATCTCCCGTGCCGTCTCCAGACGCCCGTTCTGTCGGGGCTGGAGGCCGGTTGGTGTCAGGCGGTTTATCGCCAAGTTCTAATCGTTTCAAATAATGACTTAAAGACTAAGTGTTAGCATTTGATATCAAGCACGACACTCTAATCATGACGGGCAACCGATTGCGCAATGCAGAGCGTTGTTTGCGTGACATCGCACCTATGAGTAACAGGTAAACAATGATGACCAATACCCATGATCAGGCAATGAACTATGTTTATCAGCAAGTATTGCAACGATTGCTGAGTTTCTTCTCGCGGGCCGAACGCACTGCATTGCAGCTGTTGATTCAGCGCGTAGTGGTCGCGGCAGGTGGTATGGAACGTATTGGCGAGTACAAGGTGCTGGCGACCCAGTCCGGGACCCGTGACAGCTGTTACACCCTTGCGCTGCTGCGTGCCGCGCAATTGAGCATCGCCGGCCGGGCACCCGCGACATTCCAGCTGCGGGTGGCGACCCTGCGCTTGAACGACGCAGCCTCGATGGCCCTTGAAAACATCCATCGCAGCTGCAGTGCGTTGTTTCTTTACGATGATCCTCGGGTTGAAGTGTTGATGGTCGATAACCGCGAGGTCCTGCCATTCAATCACGGAGTTGGGGTCTCTGAAGCCGGCCGCGAGTCAAATCGACTCAATCTCTTGATGATCGGTCACCGCCGAACCTGGAGCGACCCCCTGGATCTGTGGGATGACGGCTACCTGGCAACGGGCGAGTTCTACGGACAAATCGCCCGCTGGAAACGGGGCGTGGATGCCTTGGTCAGTAGCGATTCACCGCGCCAGCAAAGGCAGTTTATGGAGGGATTGAACCGTGCCGCGGCAAAAGCCGGCTTCCCGATGCCAGAACAGCCTGAAACCGGCTACGAGCAGCTCTTCACGCGGCTCGATGAGCTGGGCACTGATTGCTATCGCGAGTTTTATTCGAGTCAAGAACAGCCCGCGTGGCGTCCTGCAGAAAGTTTTGAGGCGTGTCGTCGCGCATCCTGCATCGATATTCATGACTTGCTGGTCAGCAATCTGGAAGAGCGCTGGCCGTTGCTGACCGAGTTCCTCAAGTTTCAAGCAGACGGGCTGACGACTCAGTTTGGCGATAACGAATACGTCAGCCTTTCGATTTGCGCACACCTGCGGGGGCTGCAAGCCTGCTTCGTGCAGGGCCGGACGTATGAAGCCGGTATCAGCGATTATTTGCAGCGGCTATTGGTCATGATGCGACGCAAGCAACTGCCAGAGACTGTGTGCGATCACGCATTGCAGACGTACGGCAACCCGGCAACCCTGTCAGATCAGCGGGAGCTGGCGCAGGCCGAGGCGCAAAGAAACCTGGGTCTCAACGAAGCTCAACTGGTGTGTTTACTGTTTGCACCCTTTGTCGAGAACGGCGCGTCGCTCGAACGTTTTCTACGTCAGTGTCATCCCGGCATGCTCGTGGCACTGCCCGAACTGCATCGGGCAATGCAGGGCAAGCCTGCACCTGAGCAGGTTCTGCAATGGATGGTCGACGTCAGCGGGTTGCCCGTCAGCCTGATCGGTACGCTTTATCGCATGGGGCCGGTGGCCAGCGCCGAATCAGCGGACAAGGACCGGCAAGCAGAAGTGATGGCAATTGATGCCATGGCGGGCGAACGGTCAACGGGACATTGAAAGTGCCTGGCTTGTTAACGCGCACTCAGCTGCAACGGGCCGAGTTCAGTCTGTTCGGCCATTACCCATGAAAGGACCTCGAGAAACCGACTTCGCTTATCAGGCTGTGTACCGCTACCTGACCCATCTGATCAGCGAACCAGTCAGCGACACGCGGATGCGGCTCCCTTCGTTACGGCAGTTGGCGGACCGCCTGAGCGTTTCGATTTCGACCATTCAGTACGCGTATTCGCTGCTGGAAAAGGAAGGACGCGTCTATTCGGTGGCCAAGTCCGGGTATTACGCACTGCCCGTGTCGTTCATCCGGCCACCGTGCAGCGGCAATGATCTGCTGGAGACGGTCTATGTGAACGCCAGGCGTCCAGGAATGCTGGTATTGAGCGCCGATGAACCCGCGCTGCTGCAACCTTTGGACAGCCCACTGTTGCTGCTTGAACGAGAATTGCTGCGCCAGTATCCACGCCAGCCGCAACCGACCTCTCAACCCTGTGGTGAGCGGGAACTGCGCGCCGCTCTGGCCGCACGTTATACCTCGTCGCCTGCACGCTGCTGGCACGCCGACGATGTCTACATCGGTGCTGATTTGCGTGGGGTCCTGGAAATATTGATCGCGGCGCTTCACCTCAAAGACGCCACGGTCGTGGTGGAGTCGCCGTGCGACTGGGCGATTCTGCGATTGTTACAGGACGCCGACGTGCAGGTCATCGAGTTGTCATTGCAAACCGATGGCGGTCTGGACCTTGATCATCTGCAGACACTGCTGGAAACCGAACCCGTAAGGCTGGTGATGTTGTCATCCGGCCTGAACATGCCGCGCGGCAGTGTGGCCTGCGACAGCAACCGACAATCCACGGCGCAGTTGCTGGAGCGGCACGGCAGTTGGGTGTTGGAAAATGATTGTCACGGCGAACTCGAATTTGAACCCGGCCGGCCCCGGTTTCGTGATTGGCTGGACCCGGAGCGATTGATCGTGTTCTCTACTTTCGAGAAGGTCATTGGAGCTGAAGCGCCTTATGGCTATCTGCTTTCGCGGCAACTGCGAGGTGAATTGCAACGGCACTTTCTGCTGCGATCGTTCCGGTTATCGCCAATCCGCCAGAAGGCCATTGCGCGTCTGTACAACAATGGACGAATCGATCAGCACTTACTGGTACTGCGCCGGCTGCTCAAGGAGCGCAAAGTGCANATGACTCAACTGCTGGAGGAGCGACTGGCAGACGCCGTGCACTACGTCGACCCCCAGGGNGGCGCAACAGTCTGGGTGCGCTCGCTNCGGCGGGTCGATGTGCGTGGTGTGTTCCACCGACTGCTNAAGCAACAAGTGGTGGTGGCGCCGGGGGAATTGTTCAGTTTGCGNGGTCTGCATGGGCAACACTTGCGGCTGAGCCATACCTTTGGCGGTGAGCATGACCTTGCCGTTGCACTGGGTCTGCTGGGGGATGCCTTGCGTCTTGAGGCCATCGATTGAGCCTGGCAGTCAAACATCGTGAATCATCTTCAATCGATTCCGTCGCGTTGCGGTCAAACTGCCAGTAAACTGCGTCCCAATTCCTGAACCAGTCTAATCCAGAGGTTTTGCATGACACTCAGTGCTTTTGCGGGCAAACCGGCACCGGCAGAATTGTTGATCGACATCCCGCGACTGGTAACGGCTTACTACACCGGCCAACCTGACGCCGCCATCTCGACCCAGCGTGTCGCCTTTGGCACGTCCGGGCACCGAGGCAGCTCGTTCGACCTGAGTTTCAACGAATGGCACGTTCTGGCAATCAGCCAGGCGATCTGCCTGTACCGCGAAGCCCAGGGTATCAACGGCCCGTTGTTCGTCGGGATCGACACCCATGCGTTGTCCACGCCAGCGGGTGCCAGTGCGCTGGAAGTACTGGCCGCCAACGGCGTCACCGTGATGATTGCCGAAGGTGATGAATACACACCGACCCCGGCCATTTCCCACGCGATTCTTTGCTACAACCGTGGCCGTACTTCGGGATTGGCGGACGGTATCGTCATTACTCCGTCGCACAACCCGCCGCAAAGCGGTGGCTACAAATACAACCCCACCAACGGTGGCCCGGCCGATACCCATATCACCAAGTGGATCGAAGCCAAGGCCAACGAACTGCTGGCCGCCAAACTCGCTGGCGTCAAGCGCATCAGCTACGAGCAGGCGCTGAAAGCCAGCACGACCCATCGTCACGATTACCTCAACACCTACGTGGCCGATCTGATCAATGTGATCGACTTCGACGCCATCCGTGATGCCAAGCTGCGTCTGGGCGTTGATCCGTTGGGCGGAGCAGGGGTGCGCTACTGGTCGGCGATTGCCGAGCACTACCGTCTGGACCTGGACGTGGTCAACAAGCAGGTCGATCCAACGTTCCGCTTCATGACCGTCGACTGGGACGGACAGATCCGCATGGACCCATCGTCCACCCACGCGATGCAAGGCCTGATCGGTCTGAAAGAACGCTTTGACGTGGCCTTTGCCTGCGATCCGGATCACGACCGCCATGGCATCGTCACACCGTCCGGTGGTTTGTTGGCACCTAACAACTACCTCGCGGTATCGATCGACTACCTGTTCCAGAACCGCCCGCTGTGGCGCGCCGATGCTGCCGTGGGCAAAACCGTGGTCAGCAGTGGCTTGATTGATCGCGTGGCCAAACGTCTGGGCCGTCGTTTGTATGAAGTGCCGGTCGGCTTCAAATGGTTTGCTGACGGCCTGTTTGACGGCTCACTGGGCTTTGGCGGTGAAGAAAGTGCTGGTGCCTCGTTCCTGCGCAAAGACGGTGGCGTCTGGTGCACGGACAAGGATGGCTTGATCCCGGCATTGCTGGCCGCAGAAATGACCGCCCGCACTGGCCGCGATCCAAGTCAGGCCTATCGCGCGTTGACCGACGAACTCGGCGAGCCGTTCTCGGTGCGTGTGGATGCCAAGGCCAACCCTGAACAGAAAGCCTTGTTGAGCAAGCTGTCGCCGGATCAGGTCACCTCGACCCAACTGGCAGGCGAAGCGATCCAGAGCATCCTCAGTCATGCGCCAGGCAATGACCAGGCCATTGGCGGCCTGAAGGTCATGACCGAAAATGGTTGGTTCGCGGCGCGTCCGTCGGGCACTGAAGACATCTACAAGATCTATGCCGAAAGCTTCGTGAGTGATGACCACCTCAAGCAGTTGGTGGCAGAGGCTCAAACGCTGGTGGATGGCGCAATCGCTGCGAAGTGATTGACGAGACCATCGCGGGCAAGTCGAACCGTCGCACCGCCGCTCCCACAGGATTGCGTAGAACCTGTAGGAGCGGGCTTGCCCGCGAAGGCGTCAGTACAGCTACCAAAAATTCAAAAAAGGGCGACCATAACGGTCGCCCCTTTTTTGCCTGTCGTTTACCGGATCAAGCCAGGTCAACCAGAACGATTTCACTGTCCTCGATCGCCGTCACTCGTAAAACCTGTTCATCGGCCACCGCAACACCGTCTCGAGCTTGCGCACGTAAGCCATTGAGTTCAATCACGCCAGTGGCTGGAACCAGGTAAGCGCGACGACCGCTGTCCAAGCGATACTCAGCCGATTCACCGGCCTTGAGGTTCGCCGCCACCAGTCGTGCATCGGCGCGGATACGCAGGCTCTGATCATCACCCGACTTGCCGCTGGCCAGGGTCACGAAGCCTTCACGCTCACCTTTCGGAAACGGCTTGGCGCCCCAGGACGGTGCAAGGCCGGATTCGTTCGGGATAATCCAGATCTGGAAAATTTTGGTGGGTGTCGCTTCCAGGTTGTATTCGCTGTGAGCGATGCCGGTGCCAGCGCTCATGACCTGAACGTCGCCAGCTTCGGTGCGGCCCTTGTTACCCAGGTTGTCTTCGTGAGTAATTGCGCCTTCACGGACGTAGGTAATGATCTCCATGTCCCTGTGCGGGTGTTTTGGGAACCCGGTGCCGGAGGCAATCACGTCATCGTTCCACACTCGCAGATTGCCCCAGTTCATGCGCTTGGGGTCATGGTACTCGGCGAACGAAAAGTGATGATGGGCATCCAACCAGCCGTGATGGGCGCCGCCCAGGGAGCTGAAGGGTCTGAGTTCGAGCATGGTCGTCTCCTGAAAGGGGGTTAATGGCGAGCATCATCTATCAGGTACACATCGATAAAAAGCGTAAAAAATGCTGTATTGCAATCGAATTAGTTGATGTGAAATACCCTCGAAATGTTCTCACACAGCCTTCACTTCATCGCATAAGCCAATGACCTAAAAGCATTTCACTAGAACTCAAGGGCAAATGCAGACACCATAGCCCTCAACAGCCTCACACCCTGGAGTCAACCCGCGTGCCGCAACACACCCCCGATCTTCCTCCCGAACTTCGTCCCCTGGCCGAGATGCCGTTGCTCAAACGGCTGGCCGCCCGATTCTTCGGTCATGGCTTGACCCGCCTGCGCGCGCAACACCGCGCGTCCTGGTTACACGGGCAGGCTGACGGTTTTCGCAGCGGTCACAGTGCGGGGTTTGAGTACGGCTTCAAGGAAGGCAAGGACGAGGGGCTGGAACAAGGCCGGCAGGTCCTGCTGATCCGCGATTCGCGCTCAACCGAGCATCGGCCGCCCAACGTCGATTGCAATCTGTTTGACGATGGGCGCCTGCCATTGAACGCTGAGCTGAAGAAACGCATGAAGGCCGATGTTGCCCGGCTGCTGCCACCCCATGCCCAGCCGAGCGTTGCGCAGTGGAAGATGATCTTCAGCGACACACCGTCGACGTCGGTGATTGCCGGCGCGGGCGCTGGCAAATCGACCACGCTGGTGTTGCGTATTCTGTTGCTGACCCACTATTTGGGCTTCGAGTTGAGCTCGATGACGGTGGTGACCTTCACCCGCGAGTCGCGCAAGGACTTCATCAACAAGCTGATTGAACTGTTTGCATTGTGGGGCCGGGCGCTGAGCTTAAAAGAAGCGCGTGATCTGGTGCGCACCTTCCACTCGCGTATTCTGCCGATGGTTCGTAGCCTTCCAGGGTTCGAGCGTCTGCAAGCATTCGAAAACCTCAACAACCGCGTGCAAAACGGTGACGAAGAGGTCGACAGCAACCCGTTCGACCTGCGCATCAATGACGCTCAGCGTCAGCAGCTCAATGCCTGCTACCACCAGTTGCACACACGGGATGAGCGCTTTCGCGAGTTGATCAAGCCTTTGTCCCGCCACGCCTTGCAGCTCAAGGAACTGGAGCGCGACCACCCCGATGTGCAAAAACGCGTGGCCGTGACCCAGCTGGCAGCCAATCGCGATGAGGAACTCTGCGACGCCATTGAAGACCTGTGGTTCCGCGCCGGCGCATGGCCGATCAAGGGGATTGAACCCAAGCGGCACTCGTTCGATATCAATGGCTCGACGTTCCGTTGCCATGGCTACATCCCGAGTCTGGATACCTGGGTCGTATTGGGTTTCGATCCTCGGGAAAACCCACAGGTCTGTCGCCCGAATGCCAAGCTGACCGTCCGGGCGGAGTGGGCGGTAAAGCGCACCCTGTTTCAAGCATTCTGTCGTAAACCATTGATATGGTTAGATAGTTACGAATCGTCAAAGCGCGTTTTGGCCTCTTTGGCAGGCGATGCCAGCGCGGGGCCGGGCTTTGACTACAAGGTAAAAGGCGAACTGGCTTCTGCACCATTGCTGGACTGTTTTGTCGCAGCCGCCGGGTTTATAGAAAACCTCGGGCTGGATGTTCCGAACGCCGTTGGCCAGATGAGTTTCGCCAAGGACGACCCCGACAGGTTCTTCTTCGAGGCCTTGAGCCTGTTTTGGCGGGCGCTGGAAGATCATCTGCTGGATCAAAAACCGCCGGTGATGACCTACAACCGAATGTTTGCCTTGTTCAGCGAGCACTCCCCGGAAAACCTGAAGCTTCTCAGCGATGAGCTGCTGCGGCCGCTCTCGCACCTGATGATCGACGAATTTCAGGACGTATCGCCACAGATTGTTTCCTGGATTCGCGCCAGTCTCACCGAAATCCGCAGTCGAGGTCCGGCGATGCATGTTGGACGGGGCGCGCAACGTTCGTCTTTGCTTTGCGTGGGCGATGACTGGCAGTCCATTTACGGCTGGCGCGGCAGTTCGCCGACGTATTTCATGGAATTCAACAAAGAATTCCCGTCACCGAGCACCACCAAAGTCATGCTCAGCGACAACTATCGCAGTCACCAGCACATCATCGACGCCGCCGAGCATATCGTCCGCGCAGCGCCAGCCATCGCGGGCAAGAAAGCCAAAGCCAGTGGCGAGCCTAAAGCGCTGTTGCCGGTAAACGTTCTGGATCGGGACGATCAAGGCATGGCTCAACGCCTGATGGAGCATTACCGGAAGGGTGATTCAATCTTGATGCTATATCGAAAAAGTAGCGATAAGCTATTGATTGAACAGCATATTCATTCTGTTGTTAATGTTGATTCTAGTTTGCCGTATGAAAGCCGCCGGCTGAAACAGTTGACCTATCACAGCGCCAAAGGCTTACAGGCCGACGCGGTGTTTTTGCTGGGTGATTGTCAGCATCTGACCAGTTCCCCCTACAAAAACCAGGTTTACCGTATGGCGGGACTTGGCAAGGCCGGTGACAGTGAGCCGTATGACAGCGCACAAAAAGACGAAATCCTGCGACTGGCTTACGTCGGCATCACCCGGGCAGTGAGTCATTGCTACTGGTATGTCGAGGGGCAGGACACGGCTGCGAACATGCCTAAGGCGTCAGACCGGATCGGTAACGGCAAAGCGTTTTTTGCCGATCATCGTGCCAATCAGAAACTGGCGGGAGCCTGAGTCGTTACCCAATAAAAAGCCCACATGACGTGGGCTTTTATGGTCTGTTTGGCCTTCAGGCATAGTTTTTGAGGGCCACAGGTGGAATGAATGCCTCAAGTTCATCTTCGACGGCTTCAATGATTCGCTCGACATCCGCAGCGTTCATGACGGTTGCGCAAGGAATACCGGCAATGGCGATCATGGTCTCGCCACTCGCTCGATCAAACAGCCGGGCAATCATGCTGCCCGGCGCGTCCATGCTCGCCTCAAATCCCATGGGATGAAAATGCCAGCGCATCAGCTGGCAGGCGTTTGGAAACGTAACTTTGCTGAATGACCCTTTATTCATATGTAGCCCGCCTTCTTCATCGAGCGCTTCCTTTAGCTCATGTTAGGAGGGGAAGAGCCTTCAATGGCTCAACCGGTGACTGCCTTTAAAAGTAGCACCCGGATGTGAAAGCCATGTGATTTTTTTCGGCCGTTGGGCGGTTCGTCGAGTTTATTTGATGACGGTCACCTGACCATTTTTTCAGCCATTGAACCCCGTGCAGAATTTCGGCAAGCTCGGCGTTTTCGCGTCGAGACCTTTATGCACGCCGATGATGATGGGCCGCAGCAAACCCGGGCCACGGGCGAGACGGTCATGCGTTACCACTTGTGCTGGAAACACCGCGACCTGGACGGCGTCATGGCGCTTTATCACCCGGACATCCAGTACCACGATTTTTTCCAGAACCGGGTGATGGGGCTCGACGAATTGCGCGAGTACGTGCGCGTGAGCATGCCTCGCAATCTGGATGAAGCGCTGGAGCATTCCGACCGGATTCGCCTGGACGGCAACACCGCATTTATTCAATACCGGATGACCTTGCGTGGCGGTGAGGGGCTGGCGTCCTTTTGCACCAGCGAGGCGATCACAGTCCGTGACGGATTGATCTGGCGGGTCAACGAATACGCCACGCTGGTCCACGAGCAGTCGTCCAGAACAGCGACCCAAACATTGCGTCCGGCCGTCAGTCGACTCGGTCTGTCCCCGCGTCAGTTGAGTTTCATGGCCGATGACTTGCAGCAGTATTTCTCGGGTCAACAACCCTATCTGGACCCCGAGCTCGACCTGCAACGGGTGGCGAAGGAGTGTGGTTACAGTCGCAACCAGATTTCCTACCTGTTGAATCAAGTGTTGGGCCAGAGTTTCTATCGCTACGTTAACCAGGCGCGCCTGCAGCATTTGCTCGGCACGCTGGACACTGCCATGCCGCCGGTACGCATCGATGAACTGGCGTTTGCCGCCGGCTTCAATTCGTTGTCGGCGTTTTACACTTGTTTTCGCCAGCACACCGGCCTGACGCCCAAGGCGTACGCCAAACAGATTTCCTTGCGTGCCCGCGCGCAAGACAGCCCCTGAGCCCACGCACTAGGATTGACGCCATCGAAGTTCAAGTGGCGGAGTCTTGCATGTCGGCGTGGCGCACTATCAGTTTATGGATGGATCAACTCGACGAGCCGTTATCGGCACGCCCGGCGCTGGAACACGATCTGGACGTCGACGTGGCAATCATTGGCGCGGGGTATACCGGACTCTGGACCGCGTATTATCTCAAGCGTCTGGCGCCGGGCCTGGACATCGCCATTGTTGAAGCGCAAACCGCCGGTTTTGGCGCCTCGGGCCGTAATGGCGGCTGGTTGATGGGTAACCTGTTGGGTGAAGACCGCCTGCTCGCCGGGTTGTCCCCGGAGCAACGCCGCGCCTCATTCGACTTGTTGCATAGCATTCCTGATGAAGTAGAAGTCGTTCTGGAGCGTGAAGGCATTGCCTGCGATTACCGCAAAGGCGGGGTGCTTTACTGCGCCGCACGCTACCCCGAGCAGGAAGCCAGCCTGCGTCGCTATCTGGATGACCTCTACCGCCAGGGCCTGACCGAAAGTGATTACCGCTGGCTCAGCCCTGAGCAACTGGCGCAACAGATCAGAGTTGCGAAGCCTTATGGCGGTATCTATGCACCGCACGTTGCAACCATCCATCCGGCAAAGTTGGTGCGAGGTTTAGCTCGGGCGGTGGAGCGCATGGGGGTCAAAATTTATGAAAACAGCGCCGTCACGCAGTGGCAGTCGGGGAGCTTGCGCACCGCCAGGGCAACGGTTCGCAGTCGCTGGATTGTCCCGGCAGTAGAAGGGTACGCGACGACGCTGCCGCCGCTGGGTCGCTATCAAATGCCGGTGCAAAGCCTGATCGTTGCCACCGAGCCTCTGTCCGCTGCGACGTGGGACGAAATCGGCCTGAGTCGCGGCCAGGCCTTCAGCGAGAGCAGCCGTCAGGTGACCTACGGTCAGCGCACCGCCGACAACCGCCTGGTGTTCGGGGCGCGGGGCGGCTACCAGTTTGCCGGCAAGTTACGCCATGACTTCGACCTGACGACCAGCGAAGTGGAGCTACGACGCTATCTGTTCGGCGAACTATTCCCGCAATTGAAGCATGTGCGGATTACCCACGCCTGGGGCGGCAACCTCGGTATGTCGCGGCGCTTCAAGCCGCACATGCTATGTGATCACGCCAGCGGCATCGCCTTGTCCGGCGGTTATGGCGGGGAGGGCGTCGGTGCCAGCAATTTGGGTGGCAGAACCCTCGCCGACCTGATTCTTGAGCGCGATACCGAGTTGGTGCGCCAGCCGTGGGTCATGCCGCAGGGCGGACTCGACACGCTCCAGGCCTGGGAGCCGGAACCCTGCCGCTGGCTCGGTTACAACGCGATCATCCACAGCTTTGTTCACGAAGACCAGACCCTGGCCAACCCGGCCACTGCGCCCTGGCGCCGCAAGCTGGCCAGCGGGGTCGCGGGGTTCATGGAAGGTTTCATGCAGTAAACAACGCTTTCTCCATCGACAGGTATACCCATGAGCATCACGCAATTCAAGAACGCCGCCACCCTGAAGCTTGAAGAATCCAACCCGGTCGCTGTGCCTCTGGGAACGCCCGTGGCAGTGGCCTCGACCACCAGCGTCGAGCGCGACGATGGTGTCGAAACCGGTGTCTGGGAATGCACGCCCGGACGCTGGCGCCGGCAGATCGTGGCCCAGGAATTCTGTCACTTCATCCAGGGTCGCTGCACCTTCACTCCGGACGACGGTGAAACCCTCTACATAGAAGCCGGCGATGCTCTGATGTTGCCGGCCAACAGTCTCGGCATCTGGGATATCCAGGAAACCGTGCGCAAGACCTACGTTTTGATTTTTTGATCTTCTGATTGCCTGCCAATAACAAAAGCCCCTACAGGAATCGACCCATGATCCGAAAGACACTGACACTGGCGCCACTTGCACTCGTTGCGACCCTCAGCCAGGCGGCCGAGACGGTCAAAATCTACAACTGGTCCGACTACATCGCCCCGGACACCACGAAAAACTTCCAGAAAGAAACCGGCATTGCCTTCACCTACGACGTCTACGACAGCAACGAAACCCTCGACGGCAAGTTGATGACCGGTAAATCCGGGTACGACGTGGTGTTCCCGTCCAACCATTTCATGGCGCGACAGATTGAAGGGGGAGCGCTGAAGAAGCTCGACAAGGCTCAACTGCCGAACTGGAAGAACCTCAACCCGGTGCTGCTCAAAGCGTTGCAGACCAACGATCCGGGCAACGAGCATGGTTTTCCGTACCTGTGGGGCAGCACGGGTATTGGCTACAACATCGCCAAGGTCAAGGCCGTGCTGGGCGACAACGCGCCCGTGGATTCCTGGGATCTGATCTTCAAACCCGAGAATATGGAAAAGCTGCAAAAATGCGGCGTAGCCATCCTGGACAACGGCCCAGAACTCTTGCCCGCCGCCCTGAACTACCTGGGCCTGGCGCCTCACAGTAAAAACCCGGAAGACTATAAAAAGGCCGAAGCGCTGCTGCTAAAAGTCCGGCCCTATGTCAGCTATTTCCATTCGTCCAAGTACACCAGCGACCTGGCCAACGGCGACATCTGCGTGGCGGTCGGTTTCTCCGGCGACATCCTGCAAGCCGAAAACCGCGCCAAGGAAGCCAATAACGGCATCGATATCGGCTACGCCATTCCCAAGGAAGGCGCCGCCATCTGGTTCGATATGGTCGCCATGCCCGCCGACGCGCCGGACGAAAAGGCCGGCTACGCCTTCATGAACTACTTGCTGCGCCCGGACGTCATGGCCAGCGTCAGCAACCATGTGCACTACGCCAACGGTAACGAACAGGCCGACAGCCTGATCGACCCGACGATCAAGAACGACACCAAGGTTTATCCGAGCCCCGAGATGATGGGCAAGCTGTTCGCGCTGGAGGCAATGCCGCTGAATATTGACCGGGTCCGTACGCGGGTGTGGAACAAGATTCGGACCGGTAGCTGACGTGATTGCCTGAGAGATATGGCGCCGGTAAGGGCCTCATCGCGAGCAAGCCCGCTCCCACAGGGTGCAGATCCGGGGTGGGAGCGGCGGTGCGACGATTCGACTTGCCCGCGATGAACGATAACGCGATCTTCACTCTTCGGGGCGAACCGTGGCCACGTCCTTGGCATTGACCCTCACCGTCTTGCCTGAAATATCCTCGAACTCGTAGAAGCCGTCCTTGCTCTTGAAATCCGGCATGTCCGTGGTCAAATACTGGGTGCCGTTTTGCAGTGTTACGACCGTTGGCGTCGAGCAGCCGGTCAAGGCTAACAAGGCTGCCGTGGCCAGCGGCAAACCCAGGGTTTTGATGTTCATATCCACCTCTCACAGTGTAGAAAAGTACCTCAATGCCGGTTGGTATCATCGATCAGCATAGCGTTCGATGCCCGCCCTAAAATGACCGAGTATCGCCGCCGCTTATCCTTTTCCGTTTGCATCGCACTGCGGGTAACTGTTATCTGTACGCATAACCAGTACTCGCTTGCCATGGCGCTTTTCCCTGTGACTGCAAATCCCCTCGACGATCCGTTCTATTACCTGAACAACTTCATGCAAGTGCTTGACTGGCTTGAACATCGATATGCCGATCTATTAAGTGTAGAAGAACAAGCCTTCATCCGTGATTTCTCCCGTCTACCCAAGGAGTCGCGGGCGCTGCTGGTCAGAATGGTGATGCGCAAGGGTGTGCATTTCAGGGCCGGCAAACTGAATTACGTCGAGATCGGCAACATCGCCAGCGCAGCCGAGCCGCTGCTGGCGGCAGGCTGGATCGATGAAGTATCGCCCTTGCACATCGAGGAACTGTTCGATGTGCTGCTCAAGGCCGAGATTGTCCACTGCTTTGGCGCTGTCATTGATCAGCCAAAGGGTAAAAAGAGCGATTGGCTGCCCCTGCTAAGCGAACAGTTTCCCGACGCACAACGTTTTGCCCAATGGTGCCCGGCACTGAATGACCGGCTGTTCACCCTGACCGTCATGGACCTGTGTGACCGGTTTCGGCTGATGTTCTTCGGCAACCTGTATCAGGACTGGTCGGAGTTTGTACTGGCCGACCTCGGCACTTTTACCTATGAAAAAGTTGAGTTCAGCGCCGAATCCCGGGGCTTGCGCAACCGTGAGGACGTGGACGCCTGCCTGTTCCTGTACCAATGCCAGCAGCATTTCGAGGCAGGCGAACCGCTGGCGTCCATCGTCGAGCAAATCAATGGGCTGACACTCGGCAATCCGTGGCTGCAACGTCGTCGCGGCAAGTTTCTGTTTCAGATCGGTCAGCACTGCGAGCGTATTGCCGACTTCGCCAGCGCGCTGACGATTTATCGCGACTGTGCCTACCCCGGCGCACGCATGCGGCTGATTCGGGTCCTGGAGCGCTGTGGCGACTATCAGCTCGCCCTGGACTTGGCCGTCCATGCCCAGCAATTGCCGGAAAGCGCCGCCGAGCATCAGCATTTGCTGCGCGTGCTGCCCAGACTTCGGCGCAAACTCGGCGGTCCGGCACTGAAGCGGCCAGCTCCCCGGGCGATGCAACGTCTTGATCTTCATTTGCCCAGAACCGATCTGTCGCTGTCGGTGGAATATTACGTGCAGGCACACCTGGCGGAAGAACAGGCACCGGTGCATTACGTGGAGAACAGCCTGATCAACTCGCTGTTCGGGTTGTTGTGCTGGCCAGCCATTTTCGCGCCGCTGCCGGGGGCGTTTTTTCACCCGTTCCAGCGTGGACCGGTCGATCTGTTGCATGAAGACTTTTGCACGCGCCGTGCCGAACTGTTCGAAGAGTGCCTGGCCGAACTCGATGACGGTCGTTACCGGCAGACGATTCGTGAGCGTTATGCCGGCAAGTGGGGCGTGCAGTCTCCCTTCGTGTTTTGGGGCGTACTGAGCGAAACGTTGCTGGGTCAGGCGCTCGATTGCCTGCCGGCGGAACACCTCAAGCACTGGTTCAACCGCCTGTTGCTGGACATCAAGGCCAACCGCGCCGGCATGCCGGACCTGATCCAGTTCTGGCCGCAGCACAAGACCTACCGCATGATCGAAGTCAAAGGCCCCGGCGACCGGCTACAAGACAACCAGGTGCGTTGGCTGGAGTTCTGTCATGAGCATCAGATGCCCATTGCCGTCTGTTACGTGCAATGGGTGGAGCAGGACGCTTGAGCTACAGCATTGCGGTACGGGCACTGTGTGAATTCACTGCCAAGGTCGGCGACCTGGACCTGCGTTTCACACCGTCACCGACCGCGCTGGAAGGCATCGTCGGTCACCGCACGGTCGCGTCCCGGCGCAGCGACGGTTATCAAAGTGAAGTCGCCCTTGAAGGCGTGTACAAAACCTTGAACGTGAGGGGCAGGGCGGATGGCTATGATCCCGGGCAAAACTGCCTGGAGGAAGTCAAAACCTATCGCGGTGACTTGAGCAAACAACCGTCCAACCACCGACAGCTGCATTGGGCACAGGCGAAGATCTATGGCTGGTTGATGTGTTGCAAACTGGAGCTGGCGCAGATCAACCTGGCGCTGGTGTATTTCGACATCGTCAGCGAAAAGGAAACCTGTCTGGTCGAGGCGTTCAGCGCTGAGCAACTGCAACCGTTCTTCGAACAGCATTGCGCGTTGTTTCTGCACTGGGCCGAGCAGGAAATGGCCCATCGTGAGGCACGCAATCAAGCGGCGCAGCAATTGGCCTTTCCCCATGCCGGGTTTCGTCCGGGGCAACGGCATCTGGCCGAATCCGTGTTCAAAGCCGTCAGCACCGGGCGCTGCCTGATGGCGCAGGCGCCGACCGGCATCGGCAAGACCGTGGGCACGCTGTTCCCGATGCTCAAGGCCCTGGCGCCGCAAAAACTGGACAAGGTGTTTTTTCTCACCGCCAAAACGCCGGGACGAAAGCTCGCGCTGGACGCTGCACAGGTGATCCTGCAAAGCGCCGATGCGCCACCACTTCGGGTGTTGGAGATGATCGCCCGGGACAAGGCCTGCGAGCACCCGGACAAAGCCTGCCACGGCGAATCCTGCCCTTTGGCACGGGGTTTCTATGATCGGTTGCCCGCCGCTCGTCAGGCCGCCAGCGAGCTGAGTCTGCTGAATCAGAGCGCTTTGCGCGAGGTGGCACTGGCGCATGAGGTGTGCCCCTATTACCTGAGCCAGGAAATGGCCCGTTGGGCAGACGTGGTGGTCGCTGACTATAACTATTACTTCGATTTCAGTGCGCTGCTGTTCGGGCTCGCCCAAGCCAATAACTGGGCGGTCGCGGTACTCGTCGATGAGGCCCACAACCTGGTGGAACGCGGCCGGCAGATGTACAGCGCCAGTCTCGATCAGTCGACCCTTAACGGCGTACGCAAAACCGCGCCTGAGCCGCTGAAAAAATCCTTGCAGCGAGTCAATCGGGAATGGAACGCCCTGCATAACCCGCAGTCCGGCGCGTATCAGGCGTACGACAGGCCACCGGAAAAACTCCTTCAAGCCTTGTTTTCGTGCAGCGCGAGTATCGGTGATTACCTCAACGATCACCCGCAAGGCCTGGACAGCTCGCTGCAAAGTTTCTACTTCGAGATGCTGCAATTCTGTCGGGTGGCCGAACTCTTCGATGAACAGTTCCTGTTCGACATCAGCAAACGCGACCTCGACCGCCCGCGCCAACTGTCACAGCTGTGCCTGCGCAACGTGGTACCAGCCGGTTTCATCCGCCCGCGCCTGACTGCCGCACGCAGCACCGTGCTGTTTTCGGCGACGCTGAGCCCGCGGCATTACTACGCCGATCTGCTGGGCACCCCGGCGAATACGGTGTGGATTGATGTCGAGTCGCCGTTTCATGCTGATCAGCTACAAGTCCACATCGTCAGCCAGATCTCGACCCGCTTCGTCCACCGGCAGGCGTCGCTTGAGCCGATTGTCGAACTGATCGCCCGGCAATTTGGCGAACGCCCCGGTAACTACCTGGCATTTTTCAGCAGTTTCGATTATTTGCAGCAAGTGGCGCAGTTGCTGGCTGAGCGTCACCCGCACATCACGCTGTGGTCGCAGTCCCGGGGAATGGGGGAAGCGCAACGTCAGGACTTTCTCGACCAGTTCACCGCACACAGCCAAGGCGTCGGCTTTGCGGTGTTGGGCGGCGCGTTTGGGGAAGGCATCGATTTGCCGGGCGCACGGTTGATTGGCGCGTTCATCGCCACATTGGGTCTTGCGCAACTCAACCCGGTCAACGAACAGTTGAAACACCGCATGGCCGCCATTTTCGGTGCCGGTTATGACTACACCTACCTGTTTCCAGGGGTGCAAAAAGTGGTGCAGGCCGCCGGGCGCGTGATCCGTACCCAGCAGGATCAGGGGGTGGTGATGCTCATCGATGACCGGTTTGGCGACAGCAAGGTTAAACAGTTATTGCCCCGTTGGTGGTCGGTTGAACCAGCGCATTTTCGTGTTATTGAGTAGGATTTTTTACTTTATAAAACAGTGATATATCTTGAAAGACACGCCCATTTGAACAAACAGCGAATCACCGCTTTATTCAAAGGGCAGGCAATCACTTTCAAGCCAATCTTTGATAAGGAAATCAGGGTATGTCAGTTGCACCCAATTACGCTTACACCCCGGAGCAGGTCACTGCCGCATTCAATGAAATCAAAGCGACGTTGTTCCGCGGCATCACTGCCCAGGCAATCCCCAAAATACTGATCGTTGCCGGGCTGCAAGGCTCAGGTAAAACCTATCTACTGGAAAACAGCCTTCTACCTTCCGGGCGTTATCAGAGCTTTGTCCGTCTTTACTTGCCCGAATACCGTCAAAAACACCCCCAGTACGCCGAGATGATCAAGCTCGGCGTACTGCATGCCTATGAGCACACGGAAGCCTTTGTCCGCGAGGTCAGCACCAAGATCTTCACCGAAGCCTTCACCCTCAAATACAACATCATCATGGAGTGTGCGTTCGACAGCCTCGATTTCGCCGCCTTTCCACCCTTGGCAACCGCTGCCGGTTATCAGTTCGAGACGCATATCGTCGGCTGCAATCAAGCGTTCGCTCACGTGTCGAGCATCAAAAGAGCCCTCAGCAGCCTGAAAAAACAGGAACTCGAACGGTTTGTCACCTCATCGGCGCTGGATGCCAGCATGAGTCACGCGCAGGCGATCATCCTGGCCTTTGAAACCGCCTCGAAAGCGGTCAGCGGCTCACAGATCACGGTCTATGAACGCGGGCTCGGCGGGTTGAAAGAGCGGGTTTCGCGCTTCCAGAAGACGTATACAAAAGACGCGACCGAGGTAACCCCTCCAACGGCACCGACCGCCGGCAGCACCTATGCTTGCATCATCAATAACCACGTTTACACCCTGAGGGAGCGCGACGAGATGGTAAAAACATGCCATTTGGCGCTACTCAAAACCCAGGCACACGCCACGTTGGTGCCTGATTTCGTCTACAACGACCTGCATGCCTACATCGCCAAATACGTGTACCGATAAACAAGCGTTTTACGGCTTTTCAAACTCACGGTTTACCGCATACTCCATCAAAACGATAGTCGCGGGTGTAATCGATGAGTGATGTGCCGTCCAAAAGCAATTCCATCGAGGAGATGCGCTTTCGCCTGCTGATTGATGCTGTGGTGGATTATGCGATCTACATGATCGATCCCGACGGCATCATCACCAGCTGGAACGCTGGCGCCCGCCGTTTCAAAGGCTACGAGGAAGCGGAGATTCTCGGTCAGCACTTTTCGCAGTTCTATACCGAAGAGGATCGACGTGCCGGTTTGCCCCAGCGCGCGTTGGACACGGCGATCAATGAAGGACGTTTCGAAGGCGAAGGCTGGCGGGTGCGCAAGGACGGCACGCATTTCTGGTCGCATGTGGTGATCGACCCGATTCTCGACCCAACCGGCAAGTTGCTGGGGTTTGCCAAGATCACCCGCGACCTCACCGACCGCAAAATGGCCGAGGAAACCCTCAAGCAAAGTGAACAGCAGTTTCGCCTGTTGGTTCAAAGCGTCACCGACTACGCCATTTATATGCTTGCCCCGGATGGACGCCTGACCAACTGGAATCAGGGCGCCCAGCGCATCAAGGGGTATCGACCCGAAGAAGTCATCGGCCAGCACTTCTCCATGTTTTATACCCCGGAGGACCGCGAAGCCGGCGAACCACAACGGGCGTTGGAGACGGCCACACGGGAAGGGCGATTTGAAAACAAGGCGTGGCGCGTGCGCAAGGACGGTACACGGTTTTTTGCTCACGTCGTGGTAGACCCGATCTGGGGCGAAACCGGCACGTTGCTGGGATTTGCCAAGATTACCCGTGATATCACCGAGGCGACCCTGGCGCAGCAAGACCTTGAGCGAACTCGCGAGGCGTTGTTCCAGGCGCAGAAAATGCAGGCTATCGGCCAACTCAGCGGCGGGATCGCCCACGACTTCAACAATTTGTTGACGGTGATCCTCGGCAACCTGGAAATCGTGCGCAAACGGATAGGGGAAGATCCGAAGCTGACCCGTTTGGTCGACAATGCCCGTCAAGGCGCCTTGCGTGGAGTGTCTCTGACTCAGCGCATGCTCGCCTTTGCCAGACGCCAGGAGCTCAAATTCGAATCCGTGGATATTCCCGTGCTGATTGAAGGTATCAGTGGTTTGTTACGCAGCTCCCTCGGGCCTTCTGTGGTCCTGGAAACGCATTTTTCAGCAGAACTTGAGCCGGTCATGGCTGACGTCAACCAGCTCGAACTGGCCGTTTTGAACCTCGTCACCAATGCCCGGGATGCAATGCCCGATGGCGGTGAAATCGTCATCACCGCCAGGAAAGCGGAGCCTGGCGATCAAAAAGCGTTATCCCTGAAGGAAGGCTCTTATGTTTGCCTGAGCGTTACCGATACGGGCGAAGGGATGAATGAGGAAACGCTCGGGTCGGCGATGGACCCGTTTTTCACCACCAAAGGGGTGGGGAAAGGCACCGGCCTGGGGCTGTCGATGGTGCATGGTTTCATTGAGCAATTGGGTGGACGGTTCGTACTCAAGAGCCGCCAGGGCAAAGGCACCAGCGCTGAACTGTGGATCCCGGTCGCCACTCCTGAGTCAGATATCAGGCCCGTCATCGAAGAAGAACAATCAACGCCAGTGGCACAGTTGTGTGTACTTGTGGTGGACGACGACAGCCTGGTGTTAACCAGTACCGGGTTGTTGCTGGAGGATCTGGGTCACCGGGTAATCCCGGCGATATCCGGTGCGAAAGCGCTTGAACTGTTCGAGAGCGAGCAGCACATCGACCTGGTGATCACCGACATGGCCATGCCGCACATGAATGGCGCGCAATTGGCACAGGCCATCCGGCTGAAGAAGCCCAACCTGCCGATCATTCTTGCCACCGGTTACGCAGAACGCCTGGAAGGTTTCGCCACCATGCTCCCGCGCTTGTCCAAACCCTATACCCAGCTCAATCTGGTGGAGGTCATTGCCCAGGCCATGAAGTGATGCGAGTGAATGTTTGCGAGCCTGAACTACAAAAAGCCCGGCAAACGCCGGGCCCTTCGTTGTGTAACTGTTCAGGATCAGGCAGCGAGATTACCGTCGCTCAGTTCTTTTTTGTACTGAGCCTTCAACGTTTCCATCTGCGCGCCCAATTCTTCGAGAGTCGCTTTGCCCAGCAGCTTTTTCGCCTGAGGGAACATCTCCGTTTCTTCCTCCTCGATGTGGTGCTCCAACAGTTCCTTGACCACTTTGACTCGGCCTGCAAACTCGGGGGTGGAAGGGTCGGTGACTTTCAGGTCTGGCAACACCAGTGAGTCCACGGTGCGGTGCTCTTCCTTGGCTTCGTAATACATCACGTCCTGCTCCTTGCCACCGGCCTTTTTGTAAGCCGGATACAGGACTTCTTCCTCAAGTCGTGTATGAATGCTGATTTCCATTTCAAGCTTGGCCAGCAACTCTGTGCGTTTTTTAACACCGCGTTCAGTGGATTCGCTCAATTGGCTCAGGATGTCTTTTACACGTACGTGGTCAGCTTTCAACAGATCGATGGCATTCATGGTCAAGTCTCTCAAGTCATCACAGGGGGTGAGCGCGAACGGTCTCAATGGCCGATAGTCGCTTGAGTGGATTGAGCAGGAGTCGTGCCGTCTTTTGGCTGGATCAGTTATCAATACGAATCAAGCAGTTAAACAGATTGATGGCTAACTGCGCTCATGCAGGCTGCATGAGTCTGGCAGTTGTCTCATGCAGTTCGCGGTGCAGTGCGAGCAACTCTGAAACATTGTCATCTTGTAGTCAAAAAGAAGCCCGGCAATCACCGGGCTACTTTTTTCACGCTCACGCTCGATGTTCAAGCTGGTGGCGCAAATGATGTGAGGGGCTGACGGACAGTGGAATCGGCGGAAAATCCTCGTTGAGCAAATGCAGATGCTCTATCGCTTCCTGAAATTTCAAATCAGCTTTGCGGCGCAGCGCTTGATAACGATCAAACAGCTCCACATCCAGATTGCCGCCATCGAGCATCTCGAAAGCACATCGGCTCAGGCCCTGGGCTTCTTCGAACATTTGACGGTTACGTTCCAGGGCGAGTGCCCGGCAGGCTTTGATTTGATCAGGGGAGGAATATTGCATCATGACCAGCACCTTTGTTTTCGGGGTCCCTTTGAATAGACGTCGTTGCCACAGTGGAACCGAACCTGTCGGACCCCGCGATGCACAAACAAAGCGGGGCTAAAGATGTGACTGCCGGGTGAAATGGGGAATTCAATTTTTTTTCAAGCGTTCGTAACGGGCGAGAGTGGGTTGAGTGGTGATCCCGTGAATCAGAATGCTCAACGCAACCACCGACAACGTCAGGTCGGTACACAGCGTCGCCACAGATTGACCGAGCCCGTGGTTCAAGGCGTAGAACAGGTAATAAAGACTGCCGATTCCCCGAATGCCGAACCAGCCAATCAATACGCGCTGATGCCAGTCCAGCAAGCGACCCCACGGCATGACGGCCACACTCAGCGGCCGGATCAGGCAAAACAGCACACCGCCGATGGGCAGGGCACGCCAATCCCAGTGGGCGATCAGCACCACGCCCAGCAGCGTCACCAGAAACACCTCCATGGCCCGCTCCACGAGGCCGCCGAAGGCGAGCATGTCACTCATCATGATGC
>Ga0065714_10064699_pt1 | contig 22868 bp, 24 predicted proteins | sample MisRhiReplicate2_FD_59101 | JGI IMG/M metagenome (GOLD analysis project Ga0065714, IMG submission 59101) | Miscanthus rhizosphere microbial communities from Kellogg Biological Station, MSU, sample Rhizosphere Soil Replicate 2: eDNA_1 v2... | ecosystem: Host-associated > Plants > Roots >... | reverse complement strand
CGCAGATGAACGCGGATGAACGCAGATCAAATCTGCGTTCATCCGCGTTCATCTGCGGCTAAATAGACATCGATTTGACGGCGTCGTATCATGAACGGCTTTTATGTCTAACGCCGCGGAAATTATGAACATCGATCCTCCATACGCAATCGCGGGCGGAGAGATCGTAATTGACTGCAACGGTCTTGACACTCGGGATCCGTCTCAATGTTCAGTCCTGATCGGTGACTCACCGGCGCAGATTGTCGCGCTTGGCCCACGCCGTGTACTTGCGCAAGTACCTGAAACCAAGGGTGGCGAGGTCGAAGTCAAATTGAGCAGCAAGGGTGGGGTAAGCGAACCTGCGCAGCTTACAGTGGCGAGAAAACTTGCCGGCGATCTTCATCCGGTTTCGAATCCTGCGTTCGATCCGGATGATGGCGCACTCTTTGTTACGCGTTCCGGATCGCGAGGTGAGGAGTTGCCCGTCACACTTTTCAGAATAGACATCAGTGGCGACGTTTCGGAGTACTCCGGAGACATTCCAAACCCAACCGGCATCGCGTTCGGACTCGATGGCCAGATGTTTGTCACCAGCCGGCTTGAAGGGATTGTTTACAAGCTCAACCCGTTTAAAGAGGCAGTCGTCTTCGCGCGCAATGTTGGAGTTGCGACCGGAATCGCATTCGATCGCCGCGGCTTGATGTATATCGGAGATCGCACCGGGACGATCTTCAAAGTGAATGGGATCGGCGAAGAACGAGCGTGGACGCAAATCGAACCGTCCGTTTCGGCGTTTCACCTCGCGTTTGGTCCCGATGATTCGCTGTACATCACTGGTCCAACTGTCACCAGCTTTGACTGCATCTGGCGAATAAATCCTGAAGGCGACGTGGATGTTTTCTTTAAAGGACTCGGGCGCCCGCAAGGTCTCGCGTTCGATAGAGAGGGAAACTTGTACGTGGCTGCAGCACTGCGCGGCCGCCGCGGTATCGTTCGCATCTCGCCGAATGGCGATGCGAAAGTGATCGTCGCCGGAACCAATCTCGTCGGACTTGCGTTTAGCTCGGCTGGAGAAATGGCTGTAGTTTCAATAGACTCGGTTTACAGTTTACCCACGCAGATCAAGGGCACGTTGTTGCCGGCATAATGCAAACGTCTTTGTGTTCTTAGTGTCTTTGTGTTTTCTAACCACTAAGACACGAAGACACAAAGGTTGCACGGAGAGGGGCAGGATGCTAAGTTGAGCGATCTGTTCAGATGAGTCCAGAACAACTGATTCCCCGGCTTGTGATTTACATGGTGGTGCTGCTGCTCGCGATTTCGGCGCACGAGGCAGCGCACGCCTGGATGTCTTACAAGTTTGGCGATGACACTGCACGGCTCCTGGGACGCATCACGCTCAATCCGGTGGCCCATACGGATCCGATTGGTACGCTCCTGATTCCGATCGTAGGTTTTGTTTTCGGAGCGATGGGCGGAGGACGACTGCCGCTTATCGGCTGGGGAAAGCCGACCCCGGTAAATCCACTTCGTTGGCGACAGAAGGATCTCGCGAACGTGATGGTTTCAGTTGCCGGGATCCTGGCGAACCTGCTGATTGCGATTATCGCGTTCACGATTCTCAAGGTGCTGATCGTAACTGGGCTGATTGATTCAATGTCTGACAGTCTCGTCGAGCCGGTGCTGTTGTTTCTCCAGTTTCTGCTGACGATGAACGTTTCGCTCGCCGTGTTCAACCTGCTTCCGTTTCCACCGCTCGACGGCAGCAAGATCCTGGACACTTTTCTGCCGGCCAGCATGCAACCTGTCATGGCAGTGCTCGAGCAGTATGGTTTTTTGATCCTGATTATTTTGATGTACATGGGCTTTTTCAGCGCGATAATCAGTCCGATCCTGGGGTTCGTATATTCCCTGCTCTAAGATTGAGAACATGCTTAAACGAATTTTTAGTGGCGCCCAACCAACCGGCAACGTACACCTCGGCAACTATCTCGGGGCGTTGCGCAATTGGGTTGCGTTACAGCACGAATACGAAAGCTTCTTTTGTATCGTGAACCTGCACGCGATCACGGTGGCCCACGATCCTGCACAACTGGCGGAGAAGACGAGAGACCTTGCGAGGATCTACCTCGCAGTCGGGATCGATCCCCACGTCTCGACCGTATTCATCCAGTCAGACGTTGCCGAACACGCGGAACTGACCTGGGTCCTCAACTGCATTGCGCGAATATCGGAACTCGAGCGCATGACGCAATACAAAGACAAGGCGCGCAAACAACAGGAGAACATCAGCGTAGGGTTCTTTGATTATCCGGTTTTGATGGCTGCCGACATTCTCCTTTATCAAACGGATCTGGTACCGGTGGGTGACGATCAGCGGCAGCATCTGGAGTTGACTCGTGACATCGCCATCAGGTTCAACCGCGACTTTGGCGACACGTTTAAGGTGCCGGACGCCTACATTCCCGAAGTCGGCGCGCGCATCATGTCGTTGTCGGATCCTTCGAAGAAGATGTCGAAGTCAGATGACGATCCGAACGGGTGCGTCCTGTTGATGGATGATGCCGACTCAGTACAGAAGAAATTCAAACGTGCGGTGACTGATTCAGGAACCGAGATCCGGTTCGATAAGTCGCGGCCGGCCATTAACAATCTCCTGGAGATCTACCACCTCATCACCGGAACATCATCGCAGGAAGTGGAAGATCATTTTGCGGGCAAGGGCTACGCGCAATTGAAAGGTGATTTGGCGGAAGCGACTGTCGAGTTTTTGCGTCCGATTCAGCAGCGTATGAAAGAGATCACTGACGAGCGACTCGACGCGATACTCGATGAAGGGCGGGAGAAGGCCAGGGGAATCGCAACTGTAACCCTGGAAAACGTATTCCAGCGAACAGGACTCAAGCGCTGATCCGTGTTATCCGTGGCGAAAAAACGATGGACGAAGACACACCCCAAGCTCCGCTCAACGTCGCCGGCGCAGTGCCGCAAATCGTTACCGACGACGTCACCGACGATCTGAAGATCCTGCTCGGCGAGTTTGAAGGTCCGCTCGATCTCCTGCTCCACCTGATTCGCCAGGAGCACGTCAGTATCTACGACATTCCCGTCGCGCGCATCACTGATGAGTATTTGCGTTACCTCCGCGTCATGCAGGAGCTGGATATCGCGGTGGCGGGCGATTTTCTCGTGATGGCTGCGACGCTGATCGAGTTGAAGACGAAGATGCTCCTGCCGCGCGATCCGCTTGCGCCTCAGGAAGAAGAAGAGGATCCGCGCTCCGATTTAGTAAATCAGTTGCTTGAATATCAGAAGTATAAAGCCGCGGCTGAAATGCTGTGGTCGCGAGCGACCGTCGAGCAGGCGGTTTTCAAGCGGGCCGAGTTGGAGACTGACAAGAACAATCCGGAAGTAGCAGTTGGTCTGTTTGATCTACTCAAAGTCTTCCAGGACATTCTTGCACGGCACAAGGAAGAGGTGCGGCTCGAGATTGAGCGTGAAGAGATCTCGATGGCTGAGATGCTCGAGCGTTTGCGGAACATGGTGATGTCAGCCGGCGAACTCAACTTGCGCGTCTTTTTCGAGCGGGCAAAATCGCGTCGCGAGCTGGTGCTGGCTTTCCTGTCAGTGCTCGAGCTCGTGAGGACCACCGAAGTCAAACTGTTTCAGCGCGAAACATTCGGCGACATCATCGCGCGTGCAGCTTAATATGCCAAGTGATGAGGAAAATGTGAATCAAGAATCCGTCGATGAAGCTGCCCTGAATGAAGAGGCGAGTCGCGAGCTCGCGGCGATGGTTGCAGAGGCGGAGCAGTCGTCGATCGCCGTTGACGAAGAAGGCGCTGATGATGCGCCGCTGTATTCACCGCAGAGCCAGTCTGAACGTGCTGCGGTGATCGAGACTTTGATCTTTGTTTCGGATGAACCGTTAAGTGCTAAAACGATCGCGGAAGTCCTCAAGGAAGATAAAGAAGTCGTCAACGAGGCGGTCGCGGTACTGGCGGAGGAATTCAATGCGCGAAATGGTGGGTTGCAGTTACGTGAAGTTGCCGGTGGTTGGCAGTTTGCGACCCGGCCTGAGTATCACGAACACGTCCGCGCGTTTTTGAAAACGCGTCCGAGCGCGAAGCTTACGATCGCGTCGCTCGAAACGCTGGCGGTGATCGCATATCGACAGCCCGTTACTGTTCCCGAGATCCTTGAAATACGCGGCGTGCAGTCGCCGTCGTCCATCAAGACTCTGCTGGATAAGAAGTTGATCGTGGCGAAGGGGCGCAAGGACACTGTCGGGCGTCCGATGATGTACGGAACGTCGAAAGAGTTTCTGCTGCAATTCGGGTTGAAAGATTTGTCGGAGTTGCCGAGTGTAGAAGACTTCCACGATTTGAGCGGCGGATCTTAGAATATTTGCCACAGATTAACGCGGATTTTTACGGATCAGATCCGTTATCATCCGTGTTTATCTGTGGTTAATTCATTTATGGAGCAGCGTCTGCAAAAACTGATCGCCGCGGCCGGGATTGCCTCACGCAGGCATGCGGAAGAGTTGATTACCGCGGGTCGCGTCACCGTTAACGGCGAGGTCATTAAGGAACTCGGAACCAAAGCGGATCCCGACAAAGATCACATCAAGGTAAACGGCAAGCTCATCAATCCTCAGCTCCAGTCTCGCGAAAAGATTTACGTCATCCTCAATAAACCGAAGGGTTATCTCTCGAGTGTCTCCGATCCGGAAGGGCGTCCCCTCGTCATGGAGCTGTTGCCGCCTTCGCTCGGCAAGCTTCATCCCGTTGGACGACTCGACTTCAACACTGAAGGTCTTTTACTGCTCACGAACGATGGCGACTTCACGAACTTCGTTACCGCCGCGCGCAATCGAGTGGAGAAAGTTTATGAAGTTAAAGTGAAAGGCGTGCCAACCGAAGCCGGAATCGAAAGACTACGGCGCGGAGTTACGCTCGACGACGGCACTCGCACCGCGCCCGCCAAGATCGCGAAGCTCAATGAGACGCAGACGAACGCCTGGTATGAAGTGTTGCTTCACCAGGGACGCAACCAGCAAGTGCGTCGCATGTTCGAATTGATCGGCCATTCAGTGTTGAAGCTGCGCCGCGTGCGCATCGGGTTTCTGACTGACGATAACCTGAAGCCGGGCCAATGGCGTTTTCTATCCCCAGGAGAAGTGAGCAGATTGATTACCACAAAGTCACGAAGACACTAATACACAATTGTGTCTTTGTGTCTTAGTGGTTAAGTTTGCTCTAGCGCGGGGACTCTGTTAAAAACTTAGCACTATGCAATTTGAGTTAAGCGAAGAACAACAACAGATCAAGATGAGTGTACGCGAATTCGCCGAGTCGGAGATCGCGCCTCACGTCATGGAATGGGATGAGTCCCAGCATTTTCCAATCGAGCTAAAACCGAAACTCGCGGAGCTTGGTTTGCTCGGCGTCCTCTTTCCCGAAGAGTATGGCGGCGCGGGCATGGGTTATGTCGAGTACGCCACCATCATCGAAGAGTTGTCGCGCGTTGATGGATCTGTTGGCATCTCCGTGGCCGCGCACAATTCGCTTTGCTCGAATCACATCTACCGGTTCGGAACAGAGGCGCAACGCAAGAAGTATCTCGTACCGCTGGCGACTGGCGAACACCTGGGGGCGTGGGGACTCACGGAACCGAGCGCCGGATCTGATGCTTCGGGAACCAAGTCAGTGGCCGCGCGCAGTGACGGAGGTTGGATCGTCAACGGCTCGAAGAATTTCATCACTCATGCGATCCATGCCGACACTTGCGTCGCGATGGCCGTCACTGACAAGTCCAAACGAAGCAAAGGCATTTCGGCTTTTGTCTTCGAGAAGGGGATGAAGGGGTTTTCACCTTCAAAGAAAGAGAACAAGCTTGGCCTGCGCGCTTCGGAAACGGCAAGCGTTGTTTTTGAAGACTGCTTCGTTTCAGACGATCATCTGCTTGGCGAAGAAGGAATGGGCTTTGTAAACGCGATGGAGATACTCGATGGAGGTCGTATCTCGATTGCCGCGTTGGCGGTGGGAATCGCGCAGGGAGCGTATGAGTCGGCAGTGCGCTACGCGCAGGAGCGACAGCAATTCGGGAAACCGATAGCTGAGTTTCAGGCGATTCAGTTTAAGTTGGCGGACATGGCAACTCAGATCGATGCGGCGCGATTGTTGATGTATCGCGCGGCGTGGATGAAAGACGAGGGCAAGAAGACGACGAAAGAGTCGTCGATGGCGAAGCTGTTCGCTTCGGAGATCAGCGTTAAGGTTTGTGAGGAAGCGATCCAGGTGCACGGCGGATATGGCTACACGAAAGACTATCCACCCGAGAAATACTGGCGCGACTCGAAGCTGTGCACGATCGGCGAAGGGACGTCGGAGATCCAGCGCATCATCATCGCGCGTGAAGTGTTGCGACAGCTATAAGTCCTATAGGTCCTATTTGACCTATTAAGATCCATGCCTGAAAGCAATAACCTCAGCGAGCGCGTGCGCAGCGGAGAAGCTGCCGCGGTCGCGCGTGCGATCTCGAAGATCGAGGATGGCTCGGCCGGCGCCGCCGCCTTGATGAAGCAGATTTATCAACTCTCGCGCGGCGCGCTGGTGATCGGAGTGACAGGCGCACCCGGCGCCGGTAAATCTTCACTCGTCGATAAACTCGCAATGTTCTATCGCCAACGCGGCGAACGAGTCGGCATCGTCGCAGTCGATCCGTCCAGTCCCTTCTCGGGAGGCGCCATCCTCGGCGATCGAATTCGAATGCAGGCGCTCGGCCTCGACGAAGGTGTCTTCATCCGTTCGATGGCGACGCGCGGAAATCTCGGTGGCCTGGCGCGAGCCACAGTCGATGCGGTTGCGATTCTTGACGCCGCAGGCTACGCGAAGATCATTGTAGAAACGGTGGGAGTGGGACAGGACGAAGTCGAGGTCGTCAAAGCTGCCGACGTTTCAGTGGTGGTTTTAGTGCCGGGGATGGGCGACGATATTCAAGCCATCAAAGCCGGAATAATGGAGATTGGCGACATCTTCGTCATTAACAAGGCCGACAAGGAAGGTGTTTACGCGACAGAAAAGGAGCTGGAGTCGCTGTTGTCACTAGCCTCGCGTGACGACGGCTGGGAGCCTCCGATCGTCAAGACCGTGGCCACCGAAAACCGTGGGATAGACGGGCTCGCGCAGGCAATTGAGAGCTTCTGCCAGACACAACTCGGGGCTCGCGTGAGCAGTGAGCGGCGCAAGGCGATTGCCCGCTGGCGGATTGTCGAGTTGTTGCGCGAGAGCCTGCTGGCGCGGGTTTTGGCTTCCGATTCGTCGATTGCTATGCTTAACCGGCTGGCGGATGAAGTTGCAACCCGGCGACGAGACCCTTATTCTGCCGTCGAGGAGATTATTCAGGCTGCCGGGCAGTGAAATGAAGGTTGATCACATCGGAATTGCCACCGAAAGCATCGAAGAGGGTTTGGCCGTCTGGCGCGATGCGCTTGGCTTGAAAGTGGATTCGACCGAAGATGTTGCCGAGCAGGGCGTCAGGGTTTGCATGCTGGCCGTGGGTGATACTCACGTCGAACTCCTCGAGCCGCTCGGGTCAGAAACGGCTGTGGGAAAGTTTCTCGCTAAACGCGGACCGGGAATTCACCATATTGCAATTGAGGTTGCGGACATACATTCCTCGCTTGCTGAACTGAAAAACAAAGGAGCGCGGCTGATTGACGAAACGCCACGCGTCGGTGCAGGTGGGTGTTTAGTAGCCTTTGTTCATCCATCGTCTTTTAATGGAGTGCTGCTCGAGCTCGTGCAGCATCAATAGTATTAGAAAGGACAGTATTTTGACTTCTACAAGAAAAGCTCTCATCGCGGCTGCGGTCGCAGTCATCTTTTCAGCAGGTTTGATTTTTTGGCAGGTTAAAGCAAGGAAGACCGGTCCGGTTGAATTATCGTCTGAAGACATGGCGATGATTGCCGAAGACCAGCCTGCTCAGATGCGTGCGCGCCTGGCTGCCGACGAAGCTGCGCGTAAGGATTTTGCGCAGGACGTCCGGCGTCTCTTGGCAGTTGCCGAAGAGGCGCAGGAGCACGGGGTTGCCAACGCTCCGGACATAAAGCGCCAGCTTGAATTTCAGAAAGCCAGCGTGATCGCTCAATACTATTTCGAGCAACAAGGCGAGAAGGGCCCTGACTTCACTGACGCCGAGGTTGACGAATTCTTCAAACAACCCGGCAACCAGCAAAAATTCGATCAGATCATCGCCGACGCAAAGGCCAAAGATCCGCAATTCGCAGCGCAGGAGATCCCACCCGAGCAACTCAACATGCTCAAGCAGCGATTGGGTCGAATCTACCTCGCCGAAAAGAAGGCGATCGATCAGGGCCTCGACAAAAAGCCCGCGGTCAGGTTGCAGATGATGTTGCAGCACGCGCGTGTGCTGGCGCAGAAGTATGCCGTCGATAAGTTACAAAAACAGATGCAGGCGACCGACGAGGAAGTCAACGCGTATCTTCAGCAGCATCCGGAAATCGACACTGACAAGAAGAACCGGGCCAAGGCTGAGGAGGTTCTCAAGCGCGCTCGCGGCGGCGAAGACTTCGCCAAACTCGCGCAGGAGTTTGGAACCGATGGCACCAAAGACAAAGGCGGCGATCTCGGTTGGTTTGGTCATGGTGAGATGGATCCGGATTTCGAGCAGGCCACCTATGCTTTGAAACCCGGTCAGATTAGCGACGTGGTCCAAACCAAGTTTGGCTTTCACATTATCAAGCTCGAAGAACGAAAGACTGAGACGAAAGACGGCAAGCCGGAAGAGAAGGTCCACGCGCGACATATTCTGATCAGCGATGCCGGCAGTAATCCGTTTGGACCACCACAATCATCACACGATAAAGCAAAGGCCGCGGTCGAACAGGAGAAAGCAAAGAAGATACTCGACGAGATCGTCAGCCGTTCGCACGTGAAAGTGGCGGACAACTACCAGGTAAAAGCTCCCGAGCAGCAGCCAATGCAAGGCTTGCCTCCAGGGTTTACACCCGCTCCAGAGCAACAGGCACCAGCGCCGGCGCCTAACGCGAATAAGAGCGCAGCGAAGCCGAAACAAAAGTAACCACGGATCTACACGGATGAATACTGATTTAATCCGTAATAAATCGGTGTTCATCCGTGGCTTGTTTTTACGCGATGCACTTGGGTGACTATCGGGTCGAGGTACTTCCGGATACCGAATTCCGTCTTGACGGCGGTGCGATGTTTGGAGTGGTGCCGCGCAAGCTCTGGTCGCAGGTGTGTCCGCCCGACGATGAGAACCGCATTCGCATGAACATGAATTGTGTTTTCATCGATACCGGTTCGGAGAAGGTCTTGATCGAAACCGGAATCGGCGACAAGTGGACGACGAAGCAGGTGTCGATGTACGGAATAGATCGCGCGCGTCCGCTGAGTGAGACGCTGGAGAGGCGCACCGGCTGTGCGCCTGACGAAGTAACCATCGTAGTCAACACGCACTTGCATTTCGATCATGCCGGCGGCAACACGAAGCTCGAAGGCGACAAGCCCGTACCTTCGTTTCCAAATGCTCGTTACTTCGTTTCGCGCGCGGAGTTTGAACACGCAGAACACCCGACGGAACGCGATCGAGCGAGTTATTTGCCCGACAACTGGAGGCCGCTGATCGAATCGGGACAACTCGAAACGAAGGACGGGGATTATGAAGTAGTGCCCGGCCTGAGAATGGAAACTGTCGCCGGACACAACCGCTCGATGCAGTGTTGGCGACTAGAGAGAGACGGAAAGACGATGTTCGGCTTTGCCGATCTCGTGCCGCTGCGCGCGCACGTTCGTCTGCCATGGATCATGGGTTACGACCTTTACCCAGTGGAGACTCTCGAAGCGAAGAAGAGATTATTGCCTCAGGCGACGCGCGAGCACTGGATCTGTTTGTTCTATCACGATCCTGACGAGCCGTTGTGTCGATTGGAGCAGGGCGAAAAGGAGTTAAATCCGATCCCGTATCGCGGAGAGTTTTCATGAGCACAGCGCCAGGAATTCGCGTCGGCATCATCGGCGGCAGCGGTCTCTATCAAATGCCCGAGTTGACCGGAGTCGAAGAGGTGAAGGTCGATACTCCTTTCGGACCTCCGTCCGACTCGTTTATTACCGGCACTCTCGAAGGCCAGCGAGTTGCATTCCTGCCGCGTCACGGACGTGGTCATCATTTGACGCCGACTGAAGTTCCGTTTCGCGCGAATATCTATGCGATGAAGTTGCTGGGTGTGGAGAGCATTTTCTCCGCGTCGGCAGTCGGCTCGTTGCAGGAGAAGTACGCGCCGCTCGACATGGTTATTCCCGATCAGTTTTTCGATCGGACACGAGGACGAGTTAAGGAATCGACGTTTTTTGGCGAAGGTATTGTCGCGCACGTTTCCTTTGCGCATCCGGTTTGCGCGAGATTGGGTGATGTACTCGAAGAATCGTGCGGTGCTGCCACAGTGAGGGTGCACCGTGGTGGAACTTATCTGTGCATGGAAGGCCCGGCGTTCTCGAGTGTCGCTGAGTCGAATGTCTATCGCTCGTGGGGCATGGACATCATCGGCATGACGAACTTGCAGGAAGCGAAGCTCGCGCGCGAAGCGGAGATTTGTTACGCGACGCTGGCGCTTGTTACCGATTACGATTGCTGGCATCCGGGACATGATGCCGTCAGTGTGGAGACAGTGGTCGAGTATTTGAATAAGAACGTGCGCAACGCGCAGACGATTTTGCGTGAGAGTGTGAAGCGATTGACGCAAGGTGATCGCGACTGTAAATGTGGCTCAGCGTTGCAGCATGCAATCTTCACGGCACCAAATCTCTGGCCCGAGGCGACAACAAAGAAGCTTGAGGCGATCATCAGAAAGTACACATGATTTACATGATTTGAGGTGAGATATGAGAGTTAAGCTTTTACTGCTGATTATTTTCTGTTTCGCAGTTCCGTCAATTTACGGACAAGGGGTGCGGCAGGCGCCTGACCCTTCGACAATGCGAGACCCGGATCTCGAAAGAGACTCGTATCACAACCTCGAGGTCGCGAAGAATTATTTCAAGTTGAAGAAGGCTTACGTTGCAGCTTTGAAGCGTTGCGAGGAGATCATCGCCGGCAACCCAAACTTCGCCAAGATCGATGAAGTGTTGCTGATGGCCGGCCAGAGCAGTCTGTGGCTCGCGGATAACAAGGGCAAGCAGAAGCCGGAGCAGTACGTCAGTTTCGACGGCGGAGAAAAACGCACGCTGACGCCCGCACAGTTTCGCGAGATGGGCCGCGACTATCTCAACAAGTTGATTAAAGACTATCCGGACAGTCAATACGCCAAGCAAGCGCAGGAGGAGCTGCGCGCGCTGGAGGCGCCGAAGTCACAGTAATGTCAGGACCAATGGACAGGATGTAACAAGATTTATCATGCCAATCTTGAAAATCCTGAAATCCTGTCAAAGAAACTATAAGCAAACATGTCTCTTCTAGTTGTCGGATCGGTTGCGTATGACGCAGTCGAAACACCTTTTGGCAAATGCGACAAGATGCTCGGTGGTTCAGCATCGCACTTCTCAATCTCAGCCAGCTTCTTTACTAACGTGAGCATTGTCGGCGTGGTCGGGGGCGATTTTACGGATCAGGAAGTGTTTGACAGTCGTCGCATCGGCACACGTGACCTTGAGAGCATCGCAGACGGCAAGACGTTTCGCTGGGGAGGTCGTTACGACTACGATCTGAATGTCGCTCACACCCTCTTCACGGACCTGAACGTCTTTGCCGACTTTCAACCAAAGCTCTCTGAGGAATCAAAACGATCGCGCCTACTGTTTCTCGGCAACATTCAGCCGGACCTGCAGCGCGGAGTGCGAGAACAGATGCCGAACGCAGAATTAGTGGCGCTGGATACGATGAACCTTTGGATCGAGCACACGCGTGACTCGCTGGTTCGCACAATCAAAGGCGTTGACGTCGTGATCATCAACGACGCGGAAGCCCGGCAACTCACGGGCATTCCGAACCTCATCAAGGCCGCGCGCGAGCTCCTCAGTTGGGGACCAAAAGCTTTGATTATCAAGCGCGGCGAGTATGGCGCGGCGTTGTTTACGGCCGACAATTATTTTGCGATCCCGGCTTATCCGCTTGAATCAGTCTTTGATCCAACAGGCGCGGGCGACACGTTTGCCGGCGGCTTCATGGGTTACCTGGCGAGCCAGGACACACTCGACGAAAGCGCGATGAGACGAGCGATGATTTTTGGATCTGTGATGGCGTCGTTTAATGTAGAGGAGTTTGGCACCGAGCGGGTCAAACGCCTGACGCACGCCGAGATTAACGACCGTTTTCGCGCCTTCAAACGGATGACACATTTTGATGAGATTCCGTTTGAGGTGAAAGTTAGCTGAGGAGCTCCAGATATGTTTTGTCCCGTTTGTGAGGCTGAATACGAACCGGGTATAACCGAATGCCCTGACGACAATTCGCGGCTTGTTGACCGCTTAACACCGGAGAATACCGGCCACGATAGCAGCGGGGCACGGTTCATCGCGCTGCACAAGCTCGGTTCGCCGGCCGAAGCGGAGATGGTGAACGACATATTCTCTCAGAACGGGATTCGCTCAATCGTGAAGTCGGGCGGCGCCGATGCGTTTTCGCCGCTGCTGTCGGCGACGTCGGAAGGCGCCGTCATTTTTGTAGACGAGCGCGACGCGGATCGCGCGATGGAACTCTACAACGCGTTTTTTGGCCGCGATACAACGCCCCTTACAGGTGGACCAGTACAAGATGAAGAGTAGTTGCGATGCCGGACGATGCTATTGATGCGATTGTAGTCTTCATGACGGCTGCTAACGGCGAGGAAGCAACGCGACTCGCCGACATGTTAGTCGGCGCGCACCTCGCCGCTTGCGTGCAAATTCTGCCGGAGATGGAATCGGTTTACCGCTGGCAAGGTCGGGTTGAGCGGCAGTCGGAAGTTTTATTGCTCGCAAAAACAACGAGGGCAAAATTTGAAGAGCTCGAGAGGGAAGTGCGTGCGCTGCACAGCTACGAAACGCCGGAGATAATCGCGGTACCGGTCGTCAGCGGCTCAGCTCCTTACCTTCAATGGCTTGATCGGTGTTTATCAGTGGGTTAGCCCGGAGACCTGATCTCATCCAGGATGGCGTTATCGAGTTTGGTGAGTGAGCTCTGGCTTCTCGTCACAATCTCCACCACTTCCGCCGGCGAGTCCGTAATGTGAAACATTTCCAGATCGTGTTCCGCGATCTTACCTGCCGGTAACATTACGTCGTGCAACCAGGCCAGCATTCCGCTCCAGTAGTTCTTCCCGAAAAGCACGACGGGAAAGTTTCGAATCTTCTTCGTCTGGATCAACGTCAGCGCTTCAAACAATTCATCAAGCGTCCCAAAACCACCGGGAAAGATCACAAACGCGAGGCTGTACTTCACAAACATCATCTTGCGCACGAAGAAGTATTTGAATGTGAGACTGAGAGTCTGGTAGGCGTTTGGTTTCTGTTCGAACGGCAATTCGATGTTGCAGCCGATCGAGAGGCCGCCGGCTTCGAAAGCGCCGCGATTCGCCGCCTCCATAATGCCGGGCCCTCCGCCTGTGATGACTGCGAAACCTTGTTGCGAGAGCAGCGCGGCGGTTTCCTGCGCGGCGTGGTAATCAGGATCGTCAGGTCTGGTGCGTGCGGAGCCAAAGATAGCGATGCCGCGCGTCAGAGTGGCCAGCTCATCGAAGCCTTCGACAAACTCCCCCATGATGCGGAACACGCGCCAGGGATCTGTGTGCTTAAACTCGTCCGGGCGAGGGCTTTCGAGCAGTTGCTCGTCCTGCGTTGTTCCTGGTGGTTGGCGGCCAATGCCCTTTTTGTTTTTTTGCATCAGATGCCCATGATGTTATAGCCGCAATCGACGTAAATCACTTCACCTGTAATTCCGGACGACATCGAACTGCAAAGGAAGACCGCGGTGTTTCCCACCTCGCGCGGTTCGACGTTTCGTCCGAGCGGCGCGCGCTCTGCGTGGTGTTTCAACATCGTGCTGAAATCCGCAACGCCGCGCGCTGAGAGAGTCTGAATTGGACCAGCGCTGATAGCGTTGATGCGAATATTGCGCGGGCCGAGATCCTTCGCGAGATAACGTGTGCTTGCTTCGAGTGCTGCTTTCGCCACTCCCATCACGTTGTAGCCGGCGACGACTTTTTCCGCGCCGTAGTAAGACATTGAAACAATGCTGCCGCCTTCAGTCATCAACGGCGCCGCGGCGCGAGCGAGTTGCGGCAGAGAGTAAGCACTAATCTCTAACGCGGTAAGAAAGGCTTCGCGGGTAGTGTCGAGGTATTCGCCACCCAATGCTTCGCGCGGCGCGTAGGCGATGCTGTGAATCAGGAAATCAAGGCGGCCAAACTTCTCGCTGGCTTGGCGAAAGGTTTGATCGACCTCTTCCTGTTTCGTAACGTCGCACGACAAGAGCAACGCTCCGGGCATCGCGTCGTTCGTCAGGCTTTCGACGTTTTCTTTCAAACGCTCGCCTTGATACGTAAACGCCAGGTTGGCGCCTGCCTCGTGCAGCGCCTGGGCGGTGGCCCACGCTATGGAGCGCTTGTTCGCCACTCCGAAGATGATTCCATTTTTGTTTTGTAACATCGAATGTTGTCGCAATCATTCTCTGCGGCTCTCTGCGTATCTTTGCGTCCTCTGCGTTAAAGTGATCCTAACGCAGAGGACGCAAAGATACGCAGAGAGCCGCAGAGAAGGTCGTGTAGATCCTATGCGGCTGCACTCTCCGGTGCGGTCATGAGCGCTTTGTACTCGCCGCTTTCAACCCACTGGAGAATCTCCGACACGCGCCACACCGGAAACGGATGGCTCATCCCGGAGGTGATCGCATCCGCCCAGAAACGGTCCAGCGCTTTTTCGTCGTAGTTCTTTTGGAAGTCGCGCGCCTGCGCGAGAAACTGATCGTAATCGACGCGAGAGGCGAAAGTGCCGCCGCTCAACTTCATCATCGTGCGGCCAATCACGTTTGCGTCCTGGGTCACCAGCAACGCGGCGCGATCGCAAGATAGTTCGGCACGTCTGGCCCAGGCAAGTAATGCCGCGCGCATACTCATCGTGAGTAGTTCTTTGACGATGAAAGTCAGAGGCGACGCGAGCACAGCGCTCTTTGCCAGGAACTCGATCAAACGCGCAGCCGTCAGGTAGAGCACATGTTCGGCGTGAATGTGGCCCACTTCGTGCGCGACCACCGCCAGCACTTCTTCGTCGTTCAGTCTTTCGATCAGTTGTGAATACAGCACGATGACTGGCCGTTCCACGCCGCCGGTGAACGCGTTGACGACCGGATTCTGTTGCACGAACAGCTCCGGCATATCGACGCCGAGAGTCGTGCAGGCGATCTGAAGTTTTGCGTAAAGATCCGGGCACTGCGTCGGTGTAACTTTGACGGCGCTGGCGGTGAAGATGACGCGAATCGCAGACTCGCCCGTGACGGCGAGAAGTTTCTTGAGGGCTGAGTCAATGCCGGGAATGGCTCTTAACGCTGCGAGCGCGCGACGGTCAGCCGGATGGATGTATTGCTCCTTGTCCAGCCGCGCGAACTTCTTGTGCGGCGCGTCGGACAATGGGAGGCGGCAACGTCCGCAGCGTGCGTCGCCGCCGTCTGTGCGGACCTGGTTTCGTTGACCGCAGTAGCGGCAACGGATGAAGGGGACGTTATTGATTAGGTCTTCGTTGTCAGCCATGTTGCAGAGTATCGGGTATGCCTTGGGCTTAAGACAAGCGTTAGACAGGATTACAGGATTTGCAAGATGAATCCGTAAATCCTGCTAATCCTGTAATCCTGTAATCCTGTCTAATGCTTAAAATGCCGCACGCCTGTAAAGACCATCGCCAGACCATGTTCGTTTGCGGCGGCGATCACTTCATCATCTCTAACAGAGCCGCCGGGTTGAATCACCGCCGTGATACCGTGCCGTGCAGCTTCGTCGATGCCGTCGCGAAACGGAAAAAAGGCATCCGAGGCGAGCACTGAGCCTGCGACGGGCAGTTGCGCTCGCATCGCGCCAATCTTCACCGAGTCCACACGTGACATCTGTCCCGCGCCGACGCCGACAGTCTGGCCGTCGCGAGCGTAAACAATGGCGTTTGACTTCGTGTGCTTGCAAACAATCCAGGCAAACAGCAGCGCACGGATCTCCTCATCGCTTGGTTGCCGCGCAGTAACTACCCGCAGTTCTTCGCGCCGCAACTTATGATCGTCCGGAGTCTGAACGAGCACGCCGCCGCCGATCTGCCTGAACTCGACATCTTCGGACCGTCCTGCGGAGCTCATTCGAATAACACGCAGGTTCTTTTTAGCACGCAAGAGTTCGAGCGCCGCGGCATCGTACTCCGGCGCAATCACGACTTCAGTAAAGATTTTGGTCACTTCCTCCGCCGCCCCCGCATCGACCGCGCGATTGAAAGCTACAATTCCACCGAACGCCGAAACCGGATCCGTCGCCAACGCCTTTCGATAAGCCTCAGCCGCCGTTTCCCCCAGACCTGCGCCCGCCGGATTCGTGTGCTTGATAATTGCGCACGCGGTCTGTTCAAAGTCGGAGACCAGTTGCCACGCAGCTTCGGCATCGACGTAATTATTGAACGACATCTCCTTGCCGGAGAGGACGTCCGCATTCGCAATGCCCGCATGCTCGGACATTCGATAGAGCGCGGCTTTCTGATGAGGATTTTCACCGTATCTCAAGTCACTGATCTTCTTCATGGTCCAGGTGAGATGATCGGCACCCGCGAGATAGGAACTGATGGTCAGATCGTATTGTGCTGTCTGTTCGAAAGCTTTTTGAGCAAGACCCTCTCTTGTCTTGAGAGACAGCGCGCCGGCGTTTTGTTTTAACTCGTCGATGACACCCGCGTATTGATCAGAAGAGACGACGACCGCGACATCACGCGAGTTCTTCGCTGCGGAGCGAATCATTGCCGGTCCACCGATGTCGATCTGTTCGATTGCTTCTTCACGCGTAACTCCCTCGCGTTTGATTGTTTCCGCAAACGGGTAGAGATTCACGATCACCAGATCAATTGGCTCGATCCCATGCTGGTCTAACGCAGCCACGTGGTCCGGGTTATCTCGAATCGCGAGCAGCCCGCCGTGTACACGCGGATGCAGCGTCTTGACGCGTCCGTCCATCATCTCCGGGAAACCTGTGATCTCCGAGACGTCACGTACTGCCAGACCAGCGTCGCGCAATGTCTTTGCCGTTCCGCCTGTACTAATGATTTCGATATTGAAGCGGCTGAGCTCGCGGGCGAAGTCAACGATGCCAGTTTTATCGGAAACGCTAATCAACGCGCGGCGGATATGTCGAAGCTGTTCACTCATGCTGGTTGAATTTAAGGAAGTTGTTTTGCGCCTGGTGGCAAATTGATCATGAACTTGTGCATGCGCGAATACCCCAGTCGTCCCAGGGAGTATTCGACACCGTCAGGCTTCATACTTACGGAGAAAACGTGTTTACGATTATCGCGCGACGATTCGGCTATATAGAAACCCAAAAGGTACTGGCTTTTCAAATCTTCCTCAATGGCCTGGAAGATTGGCGTCAGATCGTTCTGCTTTGGCGCGAGCGCCGATTTAGCATCGCCGACGAGAAAATACTTGCCTCCGGTTTTTTCTGCGAGCTCTTTGAAGCCTTTCGCCGGGCGGCGCACGGAGAGCCGCCCGTCACGCGGCTCGAAGAGTGGTAAGTGGATCACGTAAAACGAAACACGTTCCTCGATCGCTGCGTCGATTACACTGTCAGCACTGGTCCTGCTGCGCGTGTCGAGACCATCGCTGATCAGCACGACGATGCGACGCTCGGCGCGAACCTTGGGCAGATCGTCAAATGCTTTGAGTGATTGTGCCGCAGCGTCGAAGATAGCCGTGTGCTGATTTGCTGCCGCCGAGAACCGGAATGCCGCTCGTGCTGCCGATAAGTCTTTAGTGAATGGGGTTGCAAGCGAGGCCGTATCGGAGAAACGAAGCACGGCCACGCTCGACCGTTCACCGAATCGCGAGAAAAGTGCGAGCGCCGCTTCCTGCTGTTGCGTAATGATCTGGCGCAGACTTCCAGACTGGTCCAGAGCAAACAGCATTGCCACGCGATCGGCGCCCGGAGAAAAGTACAACCCGGTCGTGACCTGGTCCTGATCTTTCAGTAACAGATCCTGCTCAGTTAGACCGGCAACTGCCTGGCCCTTCTTGTCTCGGATGCGGATGGGAAAGAGGAGCAGGTCGGTGTTAACCCGCACTACGTCGTCTGCATCACTCGGCTGTTGCGCAAAATCGGCAGGAGCACTTGCGTAGAGGCAGACGAGTAGAAGAGCAAGGGCAATACGGCGCAGCATTAGCCGTTCGGCTATACGAAAAAACGACCGAAGAGCAGAATACTGAGGATGACGATGATCGTGATGACGACGAGCTTGACCAGACTCACGGCAAAATCCTCGGGTTATAGGGCGAAGCAAAGCGCATTCTAGCATACGTCTGCACCGGCGCGGTGGTTCAGTGAAAAAAGCCACGGATGACACGGATCTGTGCAAATCGATTTACACAGATCCGTATTATCCGCGGTTAAGAAACCTACTTGAATCGCAGGCTGAGCCGGCCGCTGAGGAGGCGCGGAGATGTGTTAGATTCACCGGGGCGGAGGAATTTGTACTGAGAGCCGCAGTTAAAACGCAATTCTATATGATGAGATTAGGCCTACTGGCCACTTTCGTTTGCCTCACGTTTGTCGATAGTGAAGCGCAAGTGCACAGCCACGTCAGGATCTCGGTTTCTTCACCGTCTGAGATCAGGATTGCAACGGAGTTGGGAGCACCAACTCGGTCGTGGTCTTTCCGAAACGCCTACGCCGGCGTTCTTGGCATCGCCGACCGGGTTGAAGACTTTCGGGCGCAAGATGCTGTCGTCCGAAAGGCTGCGAGCGGCGAGTTTCGATCGGATCGCGATGCGAGCAGAATCAGTTACACGGTTAGGCTTTCACAACCTACTCCGGCTGACGTCTCGCACATCAGTTGGCTCGTCGGCGATCGCGGCTTTCTCATGTTTGCCGACTTGATTCCGCTGGAAGTCACAAATCTCTCTGCCGAGTTCGTAATGCCTACGGATTGGACGATCGAATCCTCAATTCCGCGCGATGCTAACGGGCAATACGAGGTGACGGAGCCTGAGAGAGCGGTGTTCTTCCTTGGACGCTCACTCAGTAAAACCTTGAGCACTGTTGACGGAATGCCCCTGGAAATTGTTCTCGACGGAAGCTGGCCGTTTAAAGAAGCCGATGCTTTGAAGCCTGCGACAAGAGTGATGCAGCAGTACCTCGCACTGACTGGCTTTCGCTTACCCGGCAAGTCAACGATCATGATTGCGCCCCTCCCGGTTGCAGTCGGAAGCATCAAGTGGAGGGCCGAGACAAGAGGATCTACCGTTGTCCTGCTCATTGACCCGAATGCCGGGTTTCCGAATTGGAGAGGACAACTCGGCGTGATCTTCACGCACGAGCTCCTGCATTTGTGGGTGCCAAACTCTTTGAAGCTCGACGGTGATTACGATTGGTTCTTCGAGGGTTTCACCCTCTACACTGCTTTGCGCACCGCCCTGGACTTGAAATTCATAAACTTCAAAGAATTTCTGAACACTCTCGCGCGCGTCTACGATTCCTATCTTTCTTATGCTGATGACCTTTCGCTGATTGAAGTTTCAGAGAGGCGTTGGACCAGTCCTGGTTCTCTGGTTTATGACAAAGGAATGCTCGTCGCGTTCTTGTACGACTTGATGATCAGAAAAGACTCCGGCGGTAAAACAACGCTCGCAGACCGCTATCGAGATCTCTTTGGCCGCCGCGTCACTGACAAGGCAGACGGAAATGAAGCTATAATTGGCGTGCTGGGTTCAACCCCGGCTTTTCGCGACTTCACGAAGTCATACGTTGAGAACAGTACGAAGGTGGAACTTGAACGAATTCTTCCAGCGTATGGGCTGTCATTGGATTCAACCGGTAAAAGCTCGCAGTTACGAGTGAGCCCCGAACTCAATGAAGATCAGAAGCTGGTGCTCCATTCGCTCGGATATCGCAATTAATTTGGCCTTCAAGGAACAGAATGAGATTTAGCAAGACCATAGTTGTTTTCGTCGCGCTTTTGCTGTCGGTTGGTTGTCAAACGTTGGCGAAGCGAAACAGCACAGGCGTTATCGTTGCTCGACGAGCTCAGATTCGCAGCTCGACCGCCGTCGTTGCCGCTGACCTGCTACAGGTTAACCGCGGCGATGTTGTCGATATACTCGATTCAACTGACGTTAACGATCCCAGCGACAACTCGCGAAAGGAACGATGGCTGCGAGTCAAGGCGCGCGACGAGGACGGCACCGAGGGCTGGATTGAGTCGCGCAACGTAATGCCCGAAGACGTTCTCGCCGAGTCGAAGAAGTTGGCCGATGAGGACAAGGATGTTTCGGCGCAGGCCACGGGACAACTGCGAGCGAGTTCTAATCTTCGGCTCACTCCCGATCGCAGTGGCAACGAAAACATCATGATGCGACTCGACAGCGGATCCAGTTTCGACATCATTGGATGGAAACGCGTGCCGAAGCCCAAATCCTCTGAGAGTATCGAGACCGACGTCGCTCCGAAGGCGGGCAGCGCACAGCAAGGCAGCGCGAAATCCGGGCAACAAGGAGACGAAGAGAAAGAACCCGAAGAGACGAATGAGCTCTGGTACAAAGTGAGACTTTCGACTTCCGCGTCGCCGGCGCCGGCCGGTTGGATTTACGGCAAGCAAGTCGAACTCGCAGTGCCGAGCGATATCATCTTTTATCGCACGGGTCGTGAGTTTGTTGCGTGGCAGCGGCTCGATAATGAGAGCAAGGACAAGAATGATAAGGACGCGGGCAAGGAAGGCAAACCCGGAAGCTGGCTGATACTCGAGAAGAGCAGCTCGAATCAACCGCACACGCTTGATGAACCGGATTTCGATCGCATTTATGTTCTTGGTTACGACAAGCGCAACCAGGAGCACTACACGGCGTATCGTAGTCCGGATCTGAAAGGCTATCTGCCTGCGAAGATCGAAGGGCAGGGTGATAACAAGAGCTTTACGCTGCGGCTACAGGAAGAAGAGGGTGGGCCGTTGAAAGATGTTCGCTACAACCTTTACAAAGACGCGCGCGGCGTGTTGAAAGTCAACGCTCCGAACGTTACGACAAGGCGGCGGAGATAAGAGTCATCTTTGACAAGATTACAGGATTAACATGATTACATGTGAATCCAGAAGATCATGCAAATCCTGTAAAGTGATTTAAATGGAATCGATCGATACTTTATTAAAAGAATGCGAGCGGTTGCACGGTCACATGTGCGCCGGACAACTTCTTGGTACGCGTATGGCGCTGCTTGGCTGCCGTTCGATTGGTATCGAGGATCCGCGGGGTGCGGATCGTAAGAAGCTGATAGTGTGGGTGGAGATTGATCGCTGCATGACCGACGCGATCAGTGCCGTGACTGGCGTGCGGCTGGGAAAGCGAAGTTTGAAGTACGTTGACTACGGCAAGGTGGCCGCGACTTTCCTGAACACCGAAAACAAACGAGCTGTGCGGATTGTAGCGTTGGAGAGCTCGCGCGCTCTGGCTGACGAGCGCTATTCGGATATTCCTGACAAACGCCAGCGCCAGTTTCGCGCGTACTCAGAGGCAACTGACGACGAGTTGTTCAAAACAGAATTGGTTAGTGTTGAATTGAGAGATCTGGATGCTCCGGGCAGTCCGCGGTCCCGGGTAATCTGCGCCGTTTGCGGCGAGGGTGTGAACGACGGCAGGGAAGTAATCGGACCCGAAGGCGATGCTCTTTGCCGGGGCTGCGACCGGGGAACTTATTACTCGAAGATAGACAACCCGACTGCATAAGAAGCATCTAACGTCAGCCTTTTGAAAAACGTGGGGCCTCACGCAAGAAAAAAATTTGACGGTGAGCGTCACGAGGTATTGACAAGTAGATTTTTGTCCCTATAATGCCCATTCCTCTTTTGGAGAGGCATCAAGGGGTTTGAGAACAGGGAATTTGTGACGACCTTTAGTGTCGCTTCTTCCGCGAGATTGCGAGAAGATTGCGGCGCTTTTTATTCTCCGGAAATATAAGGGAGAATATCGTCAGCTTGGCTTGACAGAGCGAGGGTCGTTGGTTAATATCCCCGTTTGCTTGGGGCGAGTTAGAATCGTCTGTAAGGCAATCCAAATCACAATTTGGACTCGATGTTTGAAAACTAGATAGAGCGTGTCCGTTTCAAGACCTTTGAGAGTCAACCGCGAGCGATAAAGTTCGCGTCTAAAACTCGCAAGAGTCATTATCGAAACTGAATACGAAAGTAACCAGTATCTGATGATGTTCCAGAGAACAAACTTATAACGAGAGTTTGATCCTGGCTCAGAATCAACGCTGGCGGCGTGCCTCAGACATGCAAGTCGAACGCGAAAGCTCCCTTCGGGGGGCAAGTAGAGTGGCGCACGGGTGAGTAACACGTAGGTAATCTACCTTTGGATTGGGAATAACAACCGGAAACGGTTGCTAATACCGAATAATGCAGCGGCACCTAATGGTGACAGTTGTTAAAGCGGGGGATCGCAAGACCTCGCGTCTAAAGAGGAGCCTGCGGCGGATTAGCTAGTTGGTAAGGTAACGGCTTACCAAGGCGATGATCCGTAGCCGGCCTGAGAGGGCGGTCGGCCACACTGACACTGACATACGGGTCAGACTCCTACGGGAGGCAGCAGTCGGGAATTTTGGGCAATGGGCGAAAGCCTGACCCAGCAACGCCGCGTGAAGGATGAA
>Ga0065714_10064698_pt1 | contig 22887 bp, 45 predicted proteins | sample MisRhiReplicate2_FD_59101 | JGI IMG/M metagenome (GOLD analysis project Ga0065714, IMG submission 59101) | Miscanthus rhizosphere microbial communities from Kellogg Biological Station, MSU, sample Rhizosphere Soil Replicate 2: eDNA_1 v2... | ecosystem: Host-associated > Plants > Roots >... | reverse complement strand
CGATGAGCTGATGGATACAGTTATCGGGCGCCTGGCAGAGCGAACGGCTGAATGCCTGGAGTTTCCAGAGGCGAGCGTCTTTATGGCGCTACTTTCTACGGCAAGTTCTATTGTGTCAACCGCGTATGCGGTGCAATACGATACCGGAAAGTCTGTTTCGCTTGGCCTGTACACGGTCATTGAGCAGCCGCCAGCCACAAAGAAAAGCTGGCTTCTTGGCATCGGACTTGATCCATATAAGAAGGCAATGGCCGCCCATAACAGAAAGGTATCGGGGAAAATCAGAGAGGCTAAAGAAAGGGATATGGAGCCTTCTGACGCGTTACGCCCTGGATTCTATTACACAACAGACCCAACCTCGGCGGCGATGGATGGGCACATGGCATTTTGTTCTGAGGGTAGATTTGTGGTTGCTTCTGCCGAGCAATCTGCATTTATGTCCCTGTTCCCGGATGGCGCATTTCCGAGTAACAACGAACTGTTGCTTAAGGGTTGGGCTGGCGAAGACGTTGCCGGCATGCGAACCACTCGGAAGGCATACGAGGGAACGGCGCAGGGGTCCATTACTCTTGTGGCTCAGCCTGGCTCGTCAAAACGAGTCCTTTCAGCATCTGGTGGATCTGGACTGGCTGAGCGATTTATTTTTATTTGCGAGCCAGACCTTCTGGGCTTCAGGAAGCATGAAGGAATACGTATAACGAATGAGGAGCAGGCCGATTACATAAGATCAACTCAAAGCTGCATCGACATCTACTCAAACAAAATCCTGTCGTTTGCAAACTCAGAGGAGCGTGTCATCTATGACCCTGAAAATCTGATCCAGCTACGACCTACCGACCAAGCCAGATATGAATTTCTACTAAGGGCCAGGAAGAATGAGCCAAAAATGAGGGCGCTTAAGGATTCTGGCGACATGGTGATGCTGTCGTGGGTGGGTAAGTTTGAGACTTTTGTTCTTAAGATCGCCGCGATAATCCACGTCTTCGACTGCCATGCAAGTGGATGCAAGGTTCCTGAGATTATCCCTGACAGGGTTATTTTCTCTTCTATGGAGCTGGTCGACATCCTGTCTGCGCACGTCCAGCAATTGATTCGCGATGCCGGGGAGTCGGGAAGTGATGCCGAAGAATCAGCCGTAATTTCAGTACTGGAGCGACCTATGGTGATGCGTTCACTGCGGGACAAGCTACGAGGTAGAAAGCCATTCCGGTCAATGCCTGGCAGCGGCTACAAGGCAATCACTGCGCGCATCGATACCATGCTTAAGCAAGGATCTCTTGTGATTGGCACCGACGGAAAAATCACGGTGGTATGACATGAACCCAAGGCAAGCTATTCGTGAGCACTACGGAGTCAGGCTCGGACCGACTCCGGCTGACGGCAAGTATCGGTCATTCAAGATCGACGAGCTTCGCAATGGGTTTTTGCTGGAAATCGATGATTTTGCTGTTTTCGGTTCGATTATTGACGCCGAATGCATAGTTTTTGATGGTAAATCGTATGTGTCGGTTTCGATTGAACACAAAGACCGCAAACAAATTCAGGATGAATGGCTGATTTGGGAGCTGGCTCGGGCGATGCTTGAGCGTGGCGAGACACTGGGTGCGGCCGATGGAGAGCGACTGGCGCTTGCCGTACAAAGACTTGAGGCGTGGCTATGAATCAAGATGAAAGCCGTAAGAAATTCGAAGCATGGTATCAGGCCGATATAGTCAATTGGGCGATGAGGTTTCACCGTGACGGCGGCAAATATGCATTCAGCGGCACCGAGAAGGCTTGGCAGGCATGGAAAGCGGGCATCAACGCCTTGAAAGCAGAGGCGAAGGCATGGGCGGAAAGCGGTAAACCGGATCTAAACGATGATAGGAGTCAGAAATGATCGATCCACAAAAAGCAATGTTCCTGTACAACCCTGGCGAATACGGCAAGCGCGGTTTCATGATCGTAGGCGATTCAGACCGACGCGGACACGGCCTTTATAGCTGCTGGAAATGCTCAATGGGTGCCTGCCATTCACACTGGAAGGAATTGAGCGACGAGCAGATTTACCAATGCATGCATTGGCTTGCCCTGGAAATCGCAGAGTTCGCAGGCGTTTCAATCCGAAACATTCGAGACATGATGGCCGAGAATGTGCGCGGGTATCGGGAGTACGACAACAAGATCGGCAAACTGGCAATCGGCCCATCGTCTGCAATTTTTCAGCGATGACAGGAGCACCAAATAATGAGTATCTCAATCGTCCAAATAACAATCGAAGTCGACGGCCAGCTCTGCTACGCCAAAATTCCTGAAGGCACCGAGCCGATTCTGCTACGAATGCTTCAGGCTGACGACGGCAAGATCCAGGCGATCAAGCTGCCGGAGTCCTGGAAGAAGGTTTCGCTGAAGGAGGCGATGGAATGAATATCGATAAAATGCGCGGCGAGTTCGAGGCCTGGGCAAGATCCGGAGACTGGACTATTGATCTGTTGTGGGATCACGGCTATGCCGCATGGGAGACTCAGTGCGCCTTCGATGCCTGGCAACAATCGCGGTCATCGCTGGTGATCGAGCTGCCACAACGCCTGAGCTTCGAAATGCAAGGCATAACCGTCGATCCGAAAGGCGACCTCATCGAATACTGCGACACCGTGGCAGCAATCCAATCGACAGGAGTGAAAGTGAAATGAACGAACAAATCAAAGCGGCCAGGGATGCGTACCAAGCCGCCGCTGAAAAACTTATTGAGGTGACTCGCCATACATACCCGGTCGGCATGAAGATTAACGTCCGGATCGCGCCTCATATTGTCACGGTAGAGGTGACAGGCCACAGTGGGGCATGGTGGTGCGACCCGGGTCAAATATCCGGGGTCAATGTCATCACCGGCAAGCCGCGATCTTTTAGCGCTTCACAAGTATTGGAGGTGGCGCCATGATCCGCCTACTCTGGCTATTCCTGACTCTGGATCTGATCCTGAGCACCGCATACGTCGTCCTGTGGTTCGTCGGCGGGCCGCCAGCTTCCCATGATCTGCAGATGAGAATCCTGTTTGAGATTGCCGCCCTAGCAATCATTCAGGCGATACGGGAGGGGAAGGCATGACCGACTACACCAAACTGCAATCCCGCTGCCAGCGTGGAGAGCCTTCACTTGCTGACGCCAACAATCTCCTTGCCGAGTGCTACGGAGCACTTGGGAAGTTGATGGCCGAGAAAGAATTGCTTCTGCGTGCCGGAGAGTCTTTGACTGATCAAATTAAGCAGCTCAAGGCTGAGAACGAATCGCTGCGCAAAGATGCAGAACGATATCGCTTTCTGCGCTGCGACGACAACGACAAAGTGCTGACACTTGACGCGCGAGTGGATGACCACGTCGAATGCCTTGAGCACCTATTTATGGATGATCTCGACTCAGCAATCGACGACCTCATGAGCAAAGGAGATCACTCATGATTACCACTACAATAATCTACCTGATAATCGCCGTCTTCCTACTCGGCTGGTGGTTCGGCGCCGACTGGGCGCAACGGGTCAAACGTCCTGTTGCTGAGCAAGCCGGAATCATCGGCTGCTGCCTGGCGTGGCCGTTCACGCTGTTCGTGATTTTCAAGATGTGGAAGGAGGGGAAGTTATGAAAATGGACGACCGCTCAATGTACCCGCTAGCCATGAAATCCCTGGGATATCCGGCGGATAAGGATCCATCAACATTATCGGCTTGCGTTTCTTATGACGAGTTCCAGCGCTTTCTTGATCGGATGACCGAGCTGAAGAAAACCGGGAAGCCTGGAGCCTGGTGCAATCGAGTGATGTGCAGTCGATGCCGGCATGAAAACCTTGATGCTCCGTTTGAATCGCGGTTTGAAAATTCGTTCAAGACGGTTTGCCGGAAATGCGGGATTGCTGGTGAGTTCGTCGATAGTATCGAGCGCTGGTGGTCGCTGTCGGTCTGGTGGCGGCCATCGACTTGGGGAGTTGGTTACTGGGAGTCGAAGAATTGAAAATCTTTGACCTAACCTTCAGCGATGGCCGAACCTGCCGAGTAATCGACCCGGACCCAATCGAGGATGCCGCCGAATCCCTGCGCAGCTATCAAGCCGTCTTCAAGCCAGGATATCTGGTTGGCATGCAGCGAATAGTGGCGCCCCCACCGGAGAAATTGCCGTGGAAGCGTGATGGTGACGGCTGGAAGTTGGGCGATTTTAGGCTGAGCAAGCGCTTCGACGACGAGACGCAGAAAACCAGATTCCTTCTGAAGTGGCCTGGAAACGAATTTGCATCACATGACAAGGATGAAATTTCTGAAGCCGTCCATCTCCACTGGAATTTATGTGTTTGACATAATGATTATCCGGGCATAGTATCTACTCCATACACAGATCGCACCCAGCGACTGCGGAACTGATGGAGTAGATGCCATGAAAATTGAATCGTTCGACGACGGAACCCGGCTGATGGCTAAGGGTGTCAGCAAGGTTGGCCCGATGACAATCGCTCAGCAAATTCGCAAACTCAGCAATCCGTACTTGGCCGCCGTGGCTCGCTGCGCTTACCGCCGTATCTGCGACTCGGAAAACCATCTGACCGACAAGAAAATCTTTCACTTTGCCGACGGCAGCTTCCTGACCTTCGAAGTCAGCTACATGGCAGTCGAAGACGGTGGCCGCGAATGATCAAGTTGGCTCTGTATATCGCGACATTCGTCTTGCTTGGCTTGGCGGCAATCATGACTGTTGGCGTTCTCATTATCGAAAGAGTGTTGTGATGTCAGCTTTAATCTATTGGTTGTTCGGCGCGGTATTCGGCGCCTCTGCATGCTCGCTTGTCTATCAGTTTAAGGCCAAAAAACAGCAAGCCACCAAAGACAGTCGCGCCCAGGTCGAGCTGCACATCGAGCGCCAGAAAGCCTTGGGCGAACGAATGATCGGTGACCACGACAATGCCCGCGCCTGGGAGCTGATCGCTACCCTGGCGGTCATCGCCCTGATCCTGTTCGGCACGTTCAGGGGTTGGTGGTAATGATGCCGCGCAAGTTCACTGACACCCAACTCGATCAGGCCGAGGAAATGCGCAAGAAGGGAATTCGGTGGATCGTCATCGAGAAATGTCTTGGCGAAGGGATGTTGGGCGCCTGCCATTATCGTCGCAAAAAGAGCGGGAGTGCGAAGTCTTGAAGCCAACGAATCGGATTTACGTCGGCGGACCACCGCTGGATCCGTCAGATGACGACGAAGACAGCCCCTGCACTTGTGGATGGGCTTGCCAGCGGCCTTATGGGTGTCTCCAGAGTAAAGAACTGGAAGACCCAAACGATTACCCGGAGGACTGACCATGGCCTGGCTCTTTATCTGGATCGCCATAAACCTGGCCGCGCTGCTGGCGGCCTACAAATTCAGCGTCAAGCCCCAGGAGGGTGTATGGAAAGTGTGAAGAAATTCATAACCCGATACAGCAAAGATTTTCAGGGAAATATGGTGCTGGATCCAGGTGGATTCTGGGTTCTTGCGGGAGATGCAGCTTTCCGCGACAAGAAGCTTATGGACAAGATCGAGGCCCTACAGCAGCGCCTCACGGTGCAGGATCAGCGGGTTGATGAGCTGCATGAGCTGCTTGAATCGGCACTTTTCCGCCTGGAAACATTCATCGAAGACGAACGCGAAATGCCGATCACCTCAATGGAGGTATTGCGCGATGCGGTGCAACGCCAACTTGCCGCCAAGGCTGAGCCGCAATGCTTGCTGTGCCTGGAAAAGAAAACCGTACCTGGCAACATCCCCGGTGGCTTCGTAAAAGACTGCCCAGACTGCTGCGGCGAAGAGGGTTAAGCCATGACCAATAAAACAATCAATCTGGACCACGCTGCAGCCGAGCGCATCGCCGCTACTATCGATCAAGGCGCACTGTTCTATCCTGAGGACCTGGAGGCGTTGCGCGCCGCCCTGGCTGAACCTGTGCCGCCTGCTAGGTGCTCGCGTTGTGGCTGTTCGACGGTAAAGAACTGTGACGAGATTGGTTGCGGTTTTCTTGGCGCCGGTAATGGCGAACCTGTGCCGCACGTTCACGAGTGGGACATAAACGCAGAAGGCACAGCGACCGTATGCCACTGTGGCGCACGCTCAAGTGATGAGCCTGTGCCGCCTGCTGGTGGGGAAGGTGTTGGCCTCGCGGATTTTATGCGAGAAGCCCAAACAATTGTCGAAAGCAAATTCCTCTGGAAGCGGTTTATCGACGGCACGCCATTATCAAACGACATCGGCGTGTGGATGGCTGAATTTGCCCGGGATCACCTCGACCAGTTACAGGTTGAGCTCGCCAACGCTCTGGAAGAGCTCGACACCCTCAAAGACGCGGTACACCACACACTGGATGATTCCGAAGAAGACGCCCAGACCGGTCAAGTTACGATCTACCGAACGGACTTCGATAAGCTCATCGAGCTCGTTCCCGAGGAATGGCACGACCGGTACCACAACCAATCCGCGCCAGCCCTGATCGAAACCCTGCGCGCCAACGGTGACCGCATCACAATGGAAGCAACCATCGCCCAGCAGGCACAGAGGATTGCGGACCTGGAAGCAGGAAAGGGCCAGTGCGAGCCGGTGGTGTCTCTCCCGTCAGAAGGCGAATTGATCGCCGCCGGATTTGGCTACCCACTCTCCAAAGAAGATGCTGTGCAGACCTATGAAGCTTCGCTTCAGCCAAGGACTGACCACCCAAGAAACGAGGATTGCGAGCATTGCTATGGTGCTGGTCATGACTATAACGGGGATCCTTGTGTTGGATGCTGCAAACCAGCCGAGCAGCCCGCGCCGGTAGCGGTGGTTATGCCCGAGCGCAAGACTGTCACAGCAGGGCTTCTGTCTGAATCAAACACGCATAACCGAGGCTGGAACGCCTGCCTAGACGAAGTAACCCGCCTCAACCAGGAGCCGAAGCCATGATCTACGGCCCGCATAAAACCGCCGATCTTTTGTCGCGAGCAACTTTGCTTCGCGCCGAAGGGCTTATTTGGAGAGACATCGCAAAACGTTTGGGTGTCAGTTACGACTGGCTAGCTCATCACCGCAGGAAACTTGAGGCTATGCCGATACCACCAATTGCAACGATGGACTTGCTGGATCGAGTCCAGACAATGCGCGACCGGAGAGTACGCTGGAAGGCTATCGCCAAGGAACTTGGCTACGACAAATGGCAAACGCTTTATGACGCCCTTCAGCGCAGGAAGCGGAAGATCAATCCTTACGTACACAGGGAAGATGTGGAGGTCTCCCTGTGATCGCACCAGAATCAGAGCTTCGCTTCCATGTGCTACGACTTGGCTCCAGGAAGGCAGCAGCAAAGCTTTATGGTGTCAGCTTTTCCCGGTACTACCAGGATCTGCCGATAACTGATATCGACCTGTACCGACGCGGCCAGATGGTGATGATTGGCGGAATTCTCGCAAAGAAGTGCAAGGTCTGCGAGACGGCCAGGGAGCTGCAATATTTCATGGATCATGCGCAGTCGAGGTCTGGTTGTCGGGAGACTTGTGAGTTTTGCAGGCTTCGAGCTGCCGAGCAAAAGTGGTTGTCGTAACCGCGCAGAACTTGAAACCCCTTAGCTGGGGTTTTCTTTTGCCTGGAATTCATCCACAAAAAAGCCCGTCCGAAGACAGGCTAAAACCCAGGCAGGCACTAGACAGGAGCAAAACCGGGCAATTCAGGCTAAGCCGCTGCTGACCTCCTGTCAAGTTTCGCGTAGGGGTCAAGCGGGATGGCGACAACACCTCGACCCATTTCGGCGTGCTCGTCGGCGTCAACCGGGTCGCAGCCGACATGGGTGAATCGGTCTTTGCAGTTCGCCAGCATCCAGTTCAGGTTATCGGCTTCCATGGCGCACAACACCCTACTCTTGCCGAGTTGCGACCACCATATCCGCCAGGCGTGAGCGTAGTCGGCACAGATAATGGTTTTTCCGTCGAACTCGGCTTCGGAAACTGGCTCCAGGATAGCTGTCGAGCCGAACGATGGATTGCCAGCGGCGTATTTGATATCGCCATCAGCGCTGATTGCCGCCGCGTTTACTTTTTCGCCGATGTTGTTGATCAGCGGGACGATCAGTGAGCCCTTGATGGTCAGGCACTGGATATTCGGAGCGGTATTGTTTCGCATGAGGTACTTGTGTTGTTCGGCTGGCTGGCAGCGGGAAAGGATGTTTGCGGATTTTTGGCGGTCTTCGGCATGGCTGGGCAGCTCGCAGCGGGTGGCACGGATTACTTGTTTGCGGGGCTCGACCGACGATGACTCAAGAGTCAGCTCGCCCAGGATCGATTGGACGGCGTCACGAAACGCCATGCCTTGATGCTCCATTACAAACTTGACGGCATCGCCGCCAGCGCCGCAGCCAAAACAGTAGAACATGCCCTTGGATTCGCTGACCGTGAAGCTGGCCGACTTCTCTTTATGGAATGGGCATCGCGCCGACCAGTTTTTGCCGCCTCTCTTGAGGTCTGGCAGATAGCTTTGAACTACGCCAACAATATCCTCATTGGCGCGATCAACGACATGCTGGGGAACGCGATCTTGTTCGCCGCTCATTTCGCCGCCAACGCCCGAATGGTCTCACGCCGACGAACCGGAATCTTCCCGCGAGACTTCCAGTTGTGATAGATCGAAATGCTGACGCCCAGCTCTTTGCACAGAGCCGGTACGCCGCCGAAGTCGTGGGCCAGGTTAGCCAGCAATCTGGCATCCTCACTATCCTTGACGGAATCCTGGCCTGGCACCGGGCCCGGAAACTTGCGCTCCCAGTCCTTGGCGCTCAGGTCTGGGCGAAACTCTTCCTTCTCGCGGCCCGTGGCTTCAGCCAGCAATCTGGCGCCACGCATCGATATCTTTTCGAGCTGAACCCAGGTGCTGATAACCGTGCTGGCGACACCAATCTTTTCGGCCAGCAGGACAGAAGACCCGAACTCCTGGATCACCGACAACAGTGCTCGCCCGCAATCGCCGGACTGAGCCAGTCGAGCATTTCGTTGCTGCAAGGATTCCCGCATATTTGTTATTCCAGTTGACATAGTGATATTCAGTACTGATAATATCGCGAAACGGCTACTATGGCAATGATGGGAGAAATGAGATGGAAGATCGTGAATTGTTGGAGCTGGCGGCGAAAGCTGCTGGTATCGATATCTACTGGAATGATGTTGCTGGCGCCTACCTCCATAACGTTCCAGCCGGCAGTAGACCGGGGTTGACCGGCCTTGTTGCTTGGAAGCCGTTGCGTGACGACGGTGATGCATTACGGCTGGCCTTCACTCTCGAAATGAGCGTCGACATGTACGGGTGCATCATCGGATACAGCGAGGATAGTCAATACGAGTTTGAAAACACGACCGGCGATCTCGCAAACGTCCGTCGTGCCATTGTTGAGGTTGCCGCATATCTCGCTCGGGTCGCAGTATGAAAACCCACTGCCGCTGCCGAACCTGCGGCCACCGCCGAAAACTGCGGATGCACCCGGACAGCTACCGGATCCCGCCGAAGTGCGGTCATTGCGGAGCCAGATCCTGGCGCCGCGACAACTATCGGCATGACGTCGAGATTCCGCAGATGCGTAATGGTGTCAGCCGCTACAAGGTTTGCTATGCAGATTGCCACCACTTCCCGCATCGAGTGGGCTCGATAGGCTGCAAATTCGACGACGACTTTTGTTATCGCGACAACAGTTGATTGATTGTTGTTGTTTGGATATAGTCGCTGACACTTTAGATAGGAGCAACACCGCATGGCCTACACTTTGAATAATATTGCATCCGACAAAGAAAACACGGCAGCCAAGCGCGGCGATTCGATTCGCGTTCTGCTCAGCAAAATCAAGATCGTGAACGGCTTCAATGAGCGCGACTTCAAGCGTGAAGAAGTTCGCCTGCACATCGCCGGAATCGTCTCGTCACTTATCGCTGGCGAGCCAATCCCTGCGCTTGTGGTCTGGACTGATCCAGATACGGGCGAAATAGAGCTGGTTGATGGCGAATGCCGTTACTGGGCTTACACCGAATTCGGTGGCGCCTATCCTGATCGCTTCGACGGCTATGTCAGCGCTGTTCCGTTCCAGGGAACTCCGGCCAAACGCAAGGCGATGGTCGCCAAGAGCAACAGCCAGTTGCCGCTTGACCCTATCCAGCGTGGCCGCGTCTACCTGTCGTTGCGCGACGACCACGGTATGACTCGGCAGGAAATCGCTGTAGAGATGAACAAGTCTCTGTCTCACGTCGACCAGCATATTTTGCTGGTTTGCGGCAGTCCTGAAATCCATCAAGCAATTGAAGCTGGACAGATTTCGCCGACCGAAGCAACCAAACTCATCCGCGACCACGGTTCGGACGCGCCTGCCGAGCTGGAGCGTCGCAAGGAGGCCGCCAAGGAGATTGGTAAGGACAAGGTGACAGCTAAGGTTGCTGCGCCTAAGAAGGTGGCTCCGAGTCGGCCGCGAATCGACATGGTTGTTTCTGCTGCCGTCGTGCTGGTCAATCGCTTGGGCGCCGACGTCTTACGCGATATCGACCAGGCAGAAGATACCGAAGTACGTGTCAGCTCACACGCATTGGCCGACCTGCTGCAAGCCGTAAACGACATGCGCGATTCCGGCAAAGCACTCGACGCCGACAAGCAAATTGACTTGCTCGCCGAGAAAGATGAACAGATCGCCGATCTGAAAAATCAGGTGATTGAGCTTGGCGAACTTGCCGATTCGAGGGCTGAATAATGGAACTTAAATTCTACGTCAATCACAAGACCAGGATCTGCCGCGCACTTCAGGGCTCAACGCAAAATCCCGATCACCTGGCGAATTTGGCTGATGCCGAGAAACAAGGCTTCGTCGAAGTTACAGGCCCCGAGCAAGACGCATTCCGGGCTGAAACCAAGAAGGCGGTAGACGCTGGATGGAAGCCTGCGGGGCGTACCAGTTACGCAAGATTCATGGAAGTGCATGGGGGTGAGGAATAATGACTATCGTTAAATGGACTGTATCGCCATTCAACTCGCCTCCAGCACGCCAGGAATACTCGCACGAAACTGCGAAGTTCTACATGCATGCTCGCGGTCGCGGTCGAGATCCGAAGGATAGCTCTTGGTCGCGCTATTTTGACACTGAAGCGGAGGCCTGGGATTTCATCCGTCAGCGCAACGAAAACAAGGCCGAACAGAAACGAGTCGACCAGATCAAGCGGCATGCGGTTGAGTTGCTGGAGGCGCTGGAAATTGCTGAAGCCAAGCTGTGCATCGCCGAGCAGCATCTGGATCTAGGCGAGGACGATTCGATCAGCTTCGAGCACGCAATTCTCACTGCTCGCGCCGCCATCGCCAAGGCAAAAGGGGCTGCCCAATGACCCCCCAAGAAATCATCACCAACGCAGCAACCCTATTCGAATCGCTCGCCAGCCTATCCCTGGAAGACAAGATCGAAGCCATCAACGACATCCGCGAAATGCTCAGCTCGTATAGCCCGTTCGCAGCCAACCCGGTCGATTTCGTGAAATGGGTTCCTGCTGACCTGGTTCACGCCAACGACTACAACCCGAACTCGGTGGCTCCCCCGGAAATGAAGCTGCTCGAGCATTCGATTCTGAAGGATGGCTACACGCAGCCGATTGTGACCTGGCCGAACGACGGCATCGAAGTCGTGGATGGGTTTCATCGTCACCGCGTCGGAAAGGAGTCGGTAGAAGTCAACGCCATGATCCACGGCTATCTGCCGGTTGTGACCATCCGGCCAAGCCAGGGCGAGAAAAACGACCGCATGGCCGCAACGATCCGCCACAACCGGGCTCGCGGCGCCCACAAGGTCGAGTCGATGTCTGAAATTGTCGTCGAGCTTAAGCGCCGATTCTGGTCTGACGAGCGCATCGCAACCGAACTCGGCATGGAGCCTGATGAAGTGCTGAGACTCCAGCAGATCACCGGTCTGTCCGGCCTGTTCGCCGACGAAGAATTCTCCGAGGCCTGGGAGGCCGAGGAATTCATTGATGAAAATTAAGCGCGTCTACCGCCACCATTCCAAGATGGAAGAGTACAAAAGCAATATGTGGCGAGTCGTTGAGGATAAGGAATATGCGGTATCCGAGTCGGCTCGCCTGATGATCGCGAGCGCCGAATTCGAGACGGCCTGCCTCCGGGTTATTCGCGAATGGCCTTTCAGCACTGAGGTGGCACTGAGCGCGACAGTTATTAATCACCAAGCCTGGATCGGTCACGCCGCCTGCGCACTCAATCATGGCGCGCCCGAGGATTTGACGCGACAGGCGTGGCGAACGCTGACGGAGCAGCAGCAGGCCCTGGCAAACGCTGCGGCTGACCGGGCCATCAGCGCTTGGCGCTCAGCGTATGTTGCGAATTGAGCGTCTACGTCGAGACGATCCCGATTTCTATCGCCTGATGGGTCCTTTCTTCGGTAGCCGATCCCTGGCCGCCGAGGTAGGAATTCACCACTATGACGACGCCGATAAAATATGGGTTACAGCGCTACTATATCAAGATATAGTTGGTATAATGTCGCTGAAGGGCAAGACGATTTCTGACTGTTATGTGCTGCCAGCCTATCGCGGAACCGGGGTCTTCACGGAGATGCTCGATCACTGCCTGGCTAATCACGGCGGATCGCTTGCGACCTGTACGGCAGCAAGTCTGCCTGCATTCCTGGCGGCAGGATTTGAGATCGTCTCAAAAACTAAAAATTTCACACGGGTAAAGCGCAATGGCTAAGCGACCGCTGGGGAAGGATGTCTTTACGGCAGCCAAAGAGCGTATTGAATATGTGTTCGACAATTTTCCGCGCATCTACTTGAGTTTCAGTGCCGGCAAGGACTCGACCGTGATGCTACACATGGTCATGGAAGAGGCGGTTAAGCGCCAGCGCAAAATCGGCATCCTGTTCATCGACTGGGAATGCCAGATTGGGCTGACCATCGACTTTGCCGAGCAGATGTACAAGCATTATGCGGACTGGATCGAACCCTACTGGGTTGCGCTGCCGGTCAAGACCTGGAACGCTTGCAGCCAGTTCGAGCCGGAGTGGACGGCCTGGGATCCAGAAAAGAAGGACTTGTGGGTTCGGCAGCCTCATAAAATGAGCATCACCGATCCGACGACATTCGATTTCTACTATCCTTCCATGTCGTTCGAGGAATTCGTGCCGCTGTTCGCCGACTGGTACGCCCGAGGTGAGCCGTGCGCTTGCTTTGTTGGTATCCGTGCCGACGAAAGCCTGAACCGCTTCAGGACGATTGCACGCACTGACAAGCCGCGCTTTAACGGAATGCCGTGGACAACCAATATCGACGGTGACGCTTGGAACGCCTATCCGATTTACGACTGGCAGACCGCTGATATCTGGCGCTACCTGGGCAAGTTCGATAAGCCGTACAACCGTCTGTATGACCGCATGCACCAAGCAGGCATGAAGATCAGTCAGATGCGCATCTGCGAACCATTCGGCGACGAGGCGCGCAAAGGCCTGTGGCTTTATCAGATCGTTGACCCGGCCATGTGGGCTAAGGTCGTGCTGCGCTGCGCCGGAGCCAACACCGGAAAAATGTACAGCCAGGAGAAAGGTGCGGTGATGGGCAACCACCATATCGCGCTGCCAGAAGGGCACACCTACGAATCGTTCGCTCATCACCTGCTTGACACTATGCCGAAGAAGACCGCCGAGCATTACAAGGGGAAAATTGCCGTCTACCTGAAATGGTGGTCGAAGCGCGACTACGCCGAGGGAATCCCGGATTCCGTTGAGGCTCGACTAGAATCTGCTGGCAAGGTTCCGTCCTGGCGCAAGATCGTCAAGACCATGCTGAAAAATGATTACTGGTGCAAGGGGCTAGGGTTCAGCCCGACGAAGACGAGCGCCTACGTGAAATATCAGGCGCTCATGAAGAAACGCCGGAATGACTGGGGAATTTTTGCGGATAAGGAGGCGAACGATGCCGTATAGCAATTACGCAGTCACAGATCGCAAGGCGGTCGCGCAGCTCAAATACCAGATCCGCAGATTCTGTCGCCAAATGAAGGAGTGCGGAACCGAACAGCAAGACATTGACCGCATAAGCGTCTTATTGCATCGGGCGTTCCTTGAGGCTGCTGGATCCGTTGATTTTTATGATGACGGCGAACGAATGGAGTCGACAAATGCCCCTGCTTGAGCACCAGCTACCGCCAATAGCCGCCGTATCTAAGCATTTCCGTACGCGTCAGACGGTTAAATGGGGTGAGCGCGACATCCATCCGCCAATAGTCGTCAACGCCTCGGTTTCATCCGGGAAATCCTTGATGATCTGCGAGCTGGCAAAATCCGTTAGAGAGGCAGCGCTGCAACGGACTAAGCCTCAGTCGGTAATCGTTATGGTCGTCCAGCGACAAGGAGAGCTATGTGAGCAGAACAGCGAAGCCGGGTGGTCGATCGGCCTGAAGAACAGCATCTATAGCGCGTCGGTTGGCGGCCGCAAGTCGACTCACTACCAGGTCGTATACTCAACCGAGGGCACGCTTGCCAGGGCGCTTGAGACTTACCGTTTCAAGCCATTCACCGCTGAAGAGCTGGCCTTGACGCCTGAGCAGCGCGCCAGGCTTGGCAAGTGCCATCCAGACCTTCTGCTATGGGATGAATGCCACCAGATCCCATACGAGAATCCAGAGAGCCAGGCTGCAAAAATCATTGCTCACTTTTACGACTGCAAGCCGCACATGAGGTTTTGTGGCTTCACTGGCTCGCCTTTCCGAGACATTCTGCCAATCATCGGCGATACGGCCGAGCATCTGTGGCGGCTGTTCGCATCCATTGAGCCAGACGACCCTGAGTATCCAGAAAACGGAGTCGGCAACGGCATCATCAGCACGGAATTTATGATCGAACAGGGCTGGGTTGTGCCTCCAATCTTCGGCTGGCCGGATGATGATTCGAAAACTTATGATTTTTCTCACCTTGATCCAAAGGGCTGGGAATACGATGAGGCCGAGCTGGACGCCGTAGTCAGCGACCATGAAACGCTGCTTGCTATCTGCACTGACCTGATCGAGAAGTCCAAGGATCGAAAGGGCGTCCTGGTATTTGCAGCTACACAACGTCATGCCAGGCAGATTGCTGCGGCAATGAAGGCGCTTGGCGTTCCAGGTGAAACCATCGGAGTTATCACCGATAAGACATCAACGAAAGATCGGCGCCAGATCCTGATCGACGCAAAGACTGGCGCCATTAAATACACGATCAACGTGGCCGTACTGACGACCGGCGTGAACGTGCCGTGGTGGGACACCTTGGTGTTCATGCGTCCAATCGGGTCAATTGTCCTGTTGATCCAGGCTATTGGCCGCGTGCTGCGATTGCTTATCGAAGACGGTGACGTGCCGATGATCGAGCGATCAAATCTACATGGCATGACGGCGGAAGATCGCCTGGCACTGATAGCGGCCAGCAATAAGCCCAACGCGCTGGTCCTGGATTACGCTGACGTCATGACTCGCCTCGGCAGCCTCTACGAAAACCCTGTGCTTGAGCAGGCAGAGCTTGAGAAAGCCAAGAAGGAAAACAAGGATCTGATCCAGTGTCCGCTTTGCGCGACAATGAATAGCCCTTCGGCTAGGCGCTGCATTGGCGGCTCACTTGCCGAACGCTGCGAGTTCTTCTGGCACTTCAGAACCTGTCCGTCATGTCATACACCCAATGACCAAGTAGCCAGGGAGTGTCGCAATAAAGAGTGTCGCCGCATGCTCATCGATCCTAATGCTGCGCTCAGTGGCAAGCATTACGTAGAGGGTGAATCGACGCCGGTCTATGGGATGAAAATCGAATCCGGCCGAGGCGGAAAGCTCCAGATCCGATTCGAGCTATCCGACGGTCGCGAGCCCGTGCTTATCTATTATCCGCACGCAGGTAAGCAGCCGGCACTCAACTCGAAAATCTGGAAAGGTTTCGTGAAGAATTTGCCGATTGATGATCGCAGCAAGTTTAGGCTTGGCGCTATGAAAGCCGAAACGATCATGCAAAACCTGGAGTTGATTCCGGTTCCGGTTGAGATATCCGCCAGGGAGAAGAATGGGCGTTGGGTGGTGGGTCGAATGAAGTTCGCCGATGTCGCGGCAGAGACTGAGAATTTTATGGAGGCGACATCATGAGCAGCTGGGATGACGTAAGAAGCTACGCGACCACATTGATTTGCGGGATACTCATTGGCTGGCTGTTCGGCTGGACTCACGCTCACGGCACCGTCGCTAGCGAATGCAAAAAGCTCGGCAGCTTCTACGTCGGAGAAGTCGTATTTGAGTGCAAGAAGGTCGAGAAAAAGGAGGGCGGCAAATGAACTGGGACGGCTGGGGCGTATATCAGCGGGCAAACAATGATTGTGGTATCGGCGCCATAGCAACACTGGTCGGCCTGAATTACGAGGAAGTCGAAAAGGCTTGGAGGTTTGCTCTCCATAGGAAGCTAGGCGCCAGCAGCTACAAGGATCTCCTGGCGACCCTTGCTGCACTGGAAATCCGCGCAGGAAAAGCCGCCAACCCAAACTGGGGGATCCGTCGATGCCGAGGCGAGAAATACGCCGGACACTCGCATTGGATCGTAACTTACTCTGATGGCAGTCTGTGGTGCCCGACTATCGGCTACGTTTCCGGTATTGCTGACTACGGAATGCCGCACCTCGGTCACGGGATCAGGCTCGTATGATCCGCATCTACGACAGCGGTTACCGAGGCGAATGCCGCGTAGAAACCATCGAGCAAATAGATTGCGCATCCTGGCTGCAATACAACTACCCTGATCGCTGGCCGCTGATCTGGCACACGCCAAACGAAACCAAGGCGACCGCCAGCTACATGCAGAAGCGCCAGAAGATGGGGGTCAAGTCTGGCGTCTCAGACATCATCGACTTTGGACTGGTTCGCGGCGCCTTCGAGCTGAAGCGGCTGGACAAGTCGAAGTGCAAGGTCAGCAAGGATCAGCGTGAATTCCTGGAGGCTGTCGATGCGTCCGGCGGTTTCGCAGCTATCGTCTACGGCTTCTCGGAATTCAAGAAGGCCTACGCCGATTATCTTGAGTTTGTTCGGTTGCGTGGTTGACATAATGATTATTCGAATATAATCTGCGCATATCGAAAAGGAGATCCGCCATGAAATCAGCACTGCTCGTACTCTGCGCAATCAACCAAAGATGGATGACCCCGGAAGGCGCCTACGCGATCAAGGTTGGCTTCGCTGACGGCGAGTTCACTCCGGTTAAATTTCTCTGACCAGCAAAGCTGAATTGCTAGGAGTACACGTCATGACCGAAGCAGTATTTTACGAAACCAAAGCAGAGGCCGACGCCTTCCTGGCCGGAATTTCTAAGTGCGGATCTTTCGAAGCCTGGATCGTGCAGTGCTCTCGCGGCTTCGAAGTCAAATACTACCGGCTATGGAATCGCTAGTCGTACTGAGTTCGCAATAACCAAATCCCCCGACAGGAGCAACAAATGAAAATCGTCTTCCGCAATAAAGGCAGTATCGACCCGCGCAGCATCACGACATTCGGCGTCAGCTCCAAAGAAAGCGACTCGGCCATCGGCTACTTTGGCACCGGCCTGAAGTACGCAATCGCAATCCTGTTGCGCGAAGGCTGCTCGGTCGACATCTTCACTGGCGGACAGCACCTGAAATTCGGTACTTCCGAACAGCGTGTCCGCGTCGACGACTTCACGTTCGTGACCATGAATGACGAGCCGCTGTCGTTCACTACTGAACTGGGCAAGAATTGGCAGACTTGGCAAGCCATTCGCGAGCTGTGGTGCAACTGCCTGGATGAAAAAGGCGAGGCGTTCTCGTCTGAGTATTTCGATGACACGCCTGGCGACGACGAGACCGTGATTCTGGTTTCCGGTCGGGCTGCCGCAGACGTCTGGTCGCAGCGCGATACCATCATGCTCAGCGGTACACCGGTATTCTCGACCGAGCACGTAGACATCCATCAGGGCCGGTCGAATCACATCTACTACAAGGGCGTCCGTATCCTGGATCTGTCCAGGCCGTCGATGTACACCTACAACCTGAAGGGCAACATTGACTTGACCGAAGACCGCACCATGAAGTCACCTGGGCTTGCGACTTGGTACGCGGCCAAGGGTATCGCCACCCTGTCTGATCGTAGCCTGCTGATCAATACGCTGACAGCCGGCAAGGATTGGTTCGAGAACGGCCTGGATTTCGGCTGCGTCCACCCACATGAGGATTTCGTCGGCATCGTCCAGCAAATGGCCCGCACTCAGACGCCAGGGCTTAATCGGTCGGCGGCAAGCTGCGCCAGATTCGACAGCAACGAATTGCTCGACGACCTGCCACGTATGGCGATCAGCCCAGTTGATAACCTGCGCCTGAAGAAAGCCATCGGTTTCGCCAAGTCCATCGGTTTCGCTGTCGACGAATACGAAATTGTGGTCATCGAACACCTCGGCGAAGGCGTCCTTGGTCGTGCCGCCAACGACAAGATCTATCTGTCGAAGATCGTCTTCATGCAGGGGACCAAGATGGTAGCCGGCACGCTGATCGAAGAGTTCATTCATCTGCGTCACAAGCTGCACGACGAGACTCGCAGCATGCAGAACTTCCTTTTCGACTCGCTGGTTTCGCTTGGCGAGCAGTTGACTGGTGAGCCGCTGTAATTCTTCGGCAAATAACTACTATCTCAATCAAAGCGGTGATATAGTCGCCGCTTGAATCCTATGACAGGGGCAGGAAAGATGGGCAAGACAATAGACGACTTTATCAAGGAGGGCCACTCAGCCTTCCCGTATTTTGCTGGCGATTATTCTTCGGCGGGCATGACCCTGCGCGATTACTTCGCTGCCAGGGTCGACATCAGTGCATACACGCCATTCGAAAACCTGAAAGCTATCCTTGGTCGCCTGCCGACAGTTGGCGAGATGGCCGAGTACATTGCCGGTCTCCGTTATATCGAAGCTGATCGGATGCTTGTGGAGCGTGCAAAATGACCGCCAAAGCCAAAATCCCATCAGTCCGCATCTTCACCCCTGACGCCCTGAGCAACGAAGACTACCAGGCCCTGCCTCAACGCTCCGGCAGCTTCCTGCATCGCCTACTGACCCACTCGCCAGCCAAGGCCATGTTCGGCGAGATCCCTGGTCGCAAAGCCTTGGATTTCGGCATCTGGTCGCACGCCATGATGCTGGAGCCCGAGCGGTTCGCCGAGGCCTACTGCCGCGACCTCGACCCAAGCATCTATGAATCGATCATGACCAAAGGCCAGGACTACAAGGACTGGCTCAAGGATCGCGGCATGAAGGTATCAGGCACCAATGCCGAGCTGATCCAGCGCATCCTTGAAACTGGCGAGGCCGTTCACATTGAAGACGTTGAGCGCGATAAGTATCGCATTGAGCGGACGGCTGCACTTCGCGACGACGTCGAGTTCATCCCGACTGCCGACTACGACAAAATCCAGGCAATGCGCCACTCCCTGATGCTTGACGAAGACCGTGCCAAGATGTTCGAAGGCGGCTTCTCGGAAATGTCGATTGTGACCGACGAGTTCAAATGTCGCCCGGACCTGATCACTGCCGGCGAATGGCTGGTGAACTACAAGTCCACCCTGGATGCCGAGCCAGAGAAGTTTGGCCGCAAGGCCACCGACTACGGCTACCCGATGCGTGCCGTAATGGAGTGCGAGCTGTTCAAACAGGCGTACGGTCACTATCCGGCCGGCTATGCGATTCTGGCGCAGGAGAAGGACAGCCCATATCTGTGTAAGCAATTCGATATCTACGAGCGGAGCCGTGGCGATGATCAACCGAATGCCTGGGCGCTTGGCCGCAAGCAGCTAGCCCAGGCGATCAAGCAATATCGTATATGCCGCGATTCAAATACCTGGCCCGGTCTTGGCAAACGTGAAGACTTGCCGATTTCTGAATGGGTTCTTAAGCGTGAGGGGGTTTTGTGATGGATGATCAAATCAAGCTGATCAGATTGAATATCGATTCCAGCCATAATGGCTTTTTCGATGACCTGTATGATTTCGGAAGGCCATCGCTTATTGGCGGCAAGGAATATGTTGCCACGTCGCTTACTCGGACTCCGTGGGGCGTGAAGGCTGAGCTTGTTCAGATTAAGTCGCCAGAGATTGCCTGGACCGGCGAAGCCGTACCGCCAGTCGGCACCATCTGCGAATACAAGCACGTCCACGAATGGCAGCGCGTCGAAGTATTCGCGGTCAAGCCAAACCATAACGGCAGCGAGACAGCGCTGTTCACTTACGAGAATGGCACCTGGTGCGGTTGTGCCGAACCGTCTTTCTTTCGCCCAATCCGCACGCCTGAGCAGATCAAGGCCGATGAGCGCCTGCATCAAGTCCGCAACGCTTTGACGGCAATCCATGCTGGCGATCAGAAATTCCCTAATGACCTCGTTCGCGGCAACATCATTGCGGCCACCGTCGAGGCAATGATCGATGCCGGCTACCGCAAATTCGAAATCACAGACGACAGCGATCCGGCGTGATATAGTTCCGCTAGCGGGGTCAGAGCCGCAAAACGAAGTGAGCAAAAGGCTGTGCATTTATCCGGTTGGGTTACTTCGCCCTTCTCTGACCCGGACCGAGTGCACAGCCTTTTTCTTTTGGTGATATATGAGCAGATGGCACCCTATACCAGTGATCGATAGCTTCATGAATAAGGTGGAAATGGTCACCGAATCGGGCTGCTGGTTCTGGATGGCGCACCTGATAAATAAGGGTTATGGCCAGTTCTGGAATGGTGAAAAGGTAGTACTGGCGCATCGTGCGTCGTACTCGATGATGGTGGGCGAGATTGGCGATATGGATGTTTTGCATAAGTGCGACACGCCTTGCTGCGTCAATCCTGATCACCTATTCCTTGGTACGCACCGGCAGAATATGGAAGACATGGCACGAAAAGGACGATCAGACAAGAACTGGAAAGTTCGTGGTAGCGATGTCTTCCACTCAAGGCTTTCCGCTGATCAGGTTCTTGAGATCCGAAGGCTTTACGCGACCGGCGCTCACAGCCAGAGAGCCTTGGCTAGACAGTTCGATGTTTCTTAGCCGGCAATCAAATGCATTACCAAGCGCCAAGTCTGGCGCCATATCTGACAGGAGCAAATAATGAGTATTTTAAATATCCGTCCAGCAGTCCGAGAGGGTGCACGACTAGTCATCGGCATAGCTGGAGTATCCGGCTCTGGCAAGACATTCACGGCTCTCCAGCTGGCCTGGGGCATGGCGAAAGGCGATAGCAGTAAGGTTGGCTTGCTCGACACTGAGAACAAGCGTGGCAGCCTGTACAGCGATATCCTGGTAGGCAAGGACGGGAAGATTAACCAGTTCATGATTGGCGATTTGTATGCGCCGTTTTCTCCGCAGCGCTATTCGGATGCTATCAAGGAATTCCAACAGGCCGGCGTTGAAGTTCTTGTAATTGATTCTCTGTCGCATGAATGGGAGGGTGAGGGTGGCTGCGAGGACATAGCCGACGACGGCGGTAAGGTTGCGAACTGGAAAAAGGCCAAGCGCGAACATAAGAGATGCATGAATACCCTGCTGACCTGCGATATGCATATCATTGTGTGTCTGCGCGCTCGCGAGAAAACCAGCTTCAAGAATCCGGCCAAGCCTGAAAGTCTTGGCATTCAACCAATTACGGAAAAAAATGTACTTTTTGAGCTTACTGCGAGCTTTCTTATTCATGATCAAGGCCTTTATCGAGAAGTCATCAAGTGCCCTGCCGATCTTCAGCCGATTCTAGATAAGTCGGAAGGCTACCTCGGTGCCCGTGAAGGCCTGGCACTTCGCCAATGGGTAGACGGAGGCGCCAAGCTCGACCCTGAAGTGGAGCGCGCCCGCAACACGATCTTGAGCCACACAGCAGAAGGCCTAGCGAAAGTTGAAGAACTCTGGGGCGCGCTGGCAGCTAAGACAAAAAAATCCCTCGGCCAACAATTCATCGACATGGCGCGCAGCTCAGCTCAGGAATTCGACGCCCAGGCAGCAGCTCGTAACCAGGCAGAAGACGACCTGGACATGTCTTCTGGCGGCTTCAACCCACTGACGGCAGCCGAGCCGGACATGGTTGCAGCCCACAAGCCGGAAGAGTCGCCGCCGCAGTACGACGATGATCCGTTTGCCGCTTGACCGCTGCCGTTGAATTTTAGCCCTCCGAGTGAGGGCTTTTCTTTGGGCGAATTGTCGAAATGCGTTTGACATAGTGATTATGTCGGCATAATATCTGTTTAACGAAGCAAAACACCGACAGGAGATTCGCCATGTACCTCGCCCAAGTGACCATCCAGAATAACCAGGGCTGCTACCGCCTGAACTCTGACTCGCTGGACGAGATCCGTGCTTGGGCGAAGTCGGTCGGCAAAGCTGGCGACGAGCTGATTATCGTGCGCAATGGCGACAAGTTCAGCAATGCTCGCAAATTCACCATCTGAGGCCTGTCATGCTCAACGGAATGCAAGTCTTCGAGTCTGCATCACTACCTGAATGGCGCGAAACCCATCGCCAAGAACGCAAATGGGCGCACCGCGTCATGTGCAACCGCAATCAGCGGTTCAAGATCAGGCTTGAGCGCGCAGTATTCATTATCAATGGCTCGATGCATGTTCATCCGAACACGTACAAAGAGCTTAAATCTGCTATCGACAGGAGCAATAGCAAATGAACCTGAAACCTGAAGATGTCCAGTGGGTCGTCAATAACCTGGCTGAACTCGGCGTGAAGATTGGCGACCAGTTTTTCTTTCTCTACAAGGGCGACAGTCTCTGCTACGAGAACCCGCAGGATGAGCATGCGGTTCCAATGACCTACCGCACTGTTGGCAAGCGTGAGTTCGGCGAATGCTGCCATCCAGTCAACTACAAAAATCCCGAA
>Ga0065714_10064697_pt1 | contig 22934 bp, 20 predicted proteins | sample MisRhiReplicate2_FD_59101 | JGI IMG/M metagenome (GOLD analysis project Ga0065714, IMG submission 59101) | Miscanthus rhizosphere microbial communities from Kellogg Biological Station, MSU, sample Rhizosphere Soil Replicate 2: eDNA_1 v2... | ecosystem: Host-associated > Plants > Roots >... | reverse complement strand
GAAGTGGCGTGAGTTGTTCCAGTTGCAGCGTGTGCAGATTATCACCTCGTTCCAATACGGCAACGCTCGCCTTAAAGGTGATCTCACTCCGTTCACCGAGGAAGAGTACATTGCCTGCGCCAACCTGCTACAAGAGGTTGCTGGTTATAAGCCCGACTTCATCGCCGTTATTGATCGCTCGAATGAACACACCGTGCTCGATACGGTTCGACTGGCCAAACGCATCGGCGTGGAAGCCAAGGTCAACCATCTGGTCGCCTCAGGCCCGGAAGTGCAAACTCGCGGCATTACGATCGGGGCGCACAACAAGTTCTTCACTCAAGCGGACATGTACGAGCATTACATCGCGATCTACGATGCGGGTCTGATGGAATGGGAATACAACACCAAGCAGATGGCTAAACGCTTGTCTGCGGGGAACACCACCTGTCCATTGAGTCGTGAATGCGATGCCGGGATTCGTAACCTGCAACCGGGCAAGGGTTATTACTCCTGCGGGGCTTTCGGGGATGACCAACTCTACCCGATCGACTTTGATGCTGAGATGAAGCGCAACTCTGTAAAGGCAACGCCTCTGCAAGAAGCGGCTGAACTCGATAGCATGAAAGAGTCCTGCTACACCTGCCCGATGTTCGACATCTGCAACGGCTGCCGTAAGACCGTGCACGACACCAAGAAGATGGGGTTGGTTGAGTACCACTGCAAGAAGATGAAATCCCTTGCTCCCCGCATCATTGAAATCAATGGCATGACCGACCTACTGGAGCCGACTCCGTACGTCGATGAGTCGCTGCCGCTTATTGCCCGAGGCTAATGTGAAGCCGATTACGTTATCAATCAACCCGACGTATTACTGCAACCTGCGCTGTTCGTTTTGTTATTTGACGCCTGAGCAATTGAGTGACCGGCAATGCTTACCGTTGGACATACTGCGGGCACGGATCAAAGAGATCCAAGCGGCAGGTTACAAGGTGACCCACGTCGACCTTTACGGCGGTGAGGTGTTGCTGCTCCCCGTCCATTATCTGAACGACATGAAGGCCATGTTCCACGAGATGGGTATTGATGACCTTGTGCTGATCTCTAATCTCACTGTCGTCAATGAGGTAGCCCAAGATGAAGACTTCGAGCTGAGCGTCTCGTACGACTTCACAGCGCGGGAGAAGAGCGATCTGGTGTTTGGCAATATGCTGACCCTGGAACGCACCTTCAACATCCTGACACTGGCTTCTCGCGAGCTGCTTGATTGTGTCGGTGTAGACGAACTGGTACAGACCTTCAACATGCTGACCAACGTCAACTGCGTGGAGATCAAACCGTACAGCGAGAACCAAGCCAACGCTGACCGTGTGACGTTCAAGGAGTTCGAGAAGTTCGTGTGGGATATCCTGACCCACCCCGATCGAGAGTTCTACTTTGAGAACGAATCGCTGATCATCAAGGCGGCAGAAGGTAAGCGCAACGCCTTCAGTGACGACCATCTGTACATCACCCCAACGGGCGAGTTCGCCGTGTTGGACTTCGACTTGAATGACCGTGAGTTCTTTCTCAAGGTTAAAAACATCGAAGCCTATGAGGCGTGGTGTGTAGAAGAGAAGCGCCGGGTGTCTGCCAACTCGTTCTGTAACGGCTGTCAGTTTAAAGGTAAGTGTTTGTCTGAACACTTGCGGGATGTGAAGTCACTGGAAAACTCCTGCAACGGATTCCATGACCTCTTGGTGAAATGGGTGAACTATGAAGGTGCAGCATCGTCAAAGGCTAGAAATCACTCTCGACTTGCTTAAAGGTTGCGGTCACAGTTGTGCTGGGTGCATGGTCGATAAAGGACTGGGCGGACACCTTGAGGATGTCCCCGAGTTGCTGGGGTTGATCAAGGAGATGGTGGGTGTGGGTTACGTGGCCTTTGACTTAGGTCTTGGGCCAACTGACCTCATGTCCTCCATCAACACCGAAGAAGTCTTGGCTGATGAATCGGTGCAAGAGCTGATTCAGCTGTTCCACCAGTTCACCTTGAACGCCGCGTTCCTCGATAAGCAGGAAAGCAACTACGAGGCGATGTGTGAGCTGGTTGATCAGTCCGCCCCCGGTATGCCGATTCGTTTCCTGATCCCTGCGGCTCCGGCTTCATTCAAGACGCCCAAGTTTGGTGAGGGGATTGCCGAGCGACTGACCTTCGTGAAGAACACGCTCAAGAATGCGTATCTGAACGAAGCAGGGTTTGTGATCAACTGCACCACCGAAACGCTGGATGAGAATGCCAAGAAGCATCTGGATGAATCCTTTGCCCTGAAGTTCCCCGTGGACAAAGACGACATCCTCAACATCCCGTACGGCCGCAGCAAGTCCAAGAACCTCATGACAGCGCAATCGGTCATGCGTGTCTCCCACCAGATCACCGAACTGTACTCGGGCATGAGTGGGCAGGATGAGCGGCGTCGTAACCCGGATCTGTGTTTGGATACCGGGACGATGGTTAACCTGTTGTATTCGGATGGAAAGCTCTACTGGGTACCGTTCCTTAAAGACGACTGTGTCTTCCTTGAAGAGGCGTTCGTCGTTCCTCGCCCCTGGTCTATGGAGAACCTCCTAACTGTGCGTGGTGAGGCCATGGAGCGCTCTGTGGACTACCTAAAGGACACCGCGTGCATGGACTGCCCTTACTTCAGTAGCTGTACGGAGAAAGGGATCACCAACATCATGCAGGAGCTGTCCATCAAAGACTGTTTGGTGGGACTTGAACATGCTCATTGACGAACGTGACTTGGCGGTGAATCTGTCCTTGGAGATCTTGCAAGGGTGTGGGTATAGCTGTCAGGACTGTGCCATTGATAAGTCAGCCACCAGTGACTACATCGCCGCTGGTGACGACGACGATCTGTTGGCATTGGCGGATGGCTGGAAAGTGCAAGGGTATCGACTGCACGAGTTCACCATTGGCCCGACTGACATCTGCGCCTCACAAACCGGGCTCTCCATCTTGGACACGAAACTGGTGAAGGGGTTGGCTCAACGCTACGACTCCTTGACCGTTTCCTTGGCGATGTTGTTTGACACGCAGTTGGTGGAATTGGCACAGAAGGTTGACGTGCTGATGGCTAACAAAGCGTTGCGAGTGATCGTCCCGACGACGCTCAAGAATGCCGGCAATGAAAAGTTCATGGCAATGGTCAAAGCGCGGCTCGGTATTCTAAAAGAGAACTTGCATTCGTGTGAGTTGAAGATGGTCTACCTGTCTGTCAACGTGGTCAATGCCAGTGCCGCTAACTTCACCCCCGAGACCAACCGCATTGTCAACAACGTGGACCTCGGGGTGCGTAAGCTAGTGGAATATGTCTTCCCGCATTCGCGCCGAGGCTTTAAGAACCTCATGGTGTTCGAGGAGTTCAAGCGTGACTTCGCGATTTACGTGGAAGGCATCCAGGCGTCCAACAACAGCTCGCTGAACCGTTTCCTGATACCCACTGCCTCTGACAGTAAAGAACTGACCTACCGCGACGGTAAGCTGTATTACACGCCGGTGCTGATGGAGAAGTTCCCGATCTTTGATGGGCAGTTTGAAATGCCGTGGCCGTGGAAAGCAGACGACCTGACCCACATGGCCGAGAACAACTATCACCTGAACCTGATGGACAAGTCTGAACACCCGACCTGTGGCGACTGCTGCTTCCTCGATGAGTGTGCCCGAGGTGACATGCACATGTTGATGGACTACCTCCAACACGAAGGGTGCTTGATCAACATGAAGAACCGTTTGGATCTGGTTCCTCTATCCGACCCGGTGAGACGCGATGAGTGAGAAAGAGTACAAGACCTACCAGCAGTTGTACGACATGCTGGTAGAGGATCACCCGGATGACTTTTCCAAGATGGAGTTTGTCGTTAAGGATGAGATCGTGGAGAACGCCCTGTCCTACTTCAAGGGTCAGGTGTTCCCGCTGATTTACCCGGCGAAGAGTTACGCGGTGGCCATTATCTACGCCACGTTGATCCATCGTGAGTATGGCTATCCGGTACGGGAGACCTTGAATGACCCGGACTTGTTCTTGGGGCAGGATGGTTACTTTGTGCCGTACTCGGCCGATCCTGAGAACTACGACAAGCTCTTAGAGCGCGTCAAGGAACTGGGGCCTCACTGGTTCTATCAAGGCTGGGGCATCAAGACCTGCGAGTACTGGGTGTTGGAGTGCACCGAGAAAGGGGTTAACCAAATCAATGAAGGAGCAACCGGCATTGAACACGATGAACTACGTCGTACCTTGGAAGGATACGCTCGCAGTCAATAACCTCAAGGACATTGTCGACCTTGAGGCATTGCGTGATGAGCTGTTCAACCTGAGCCTGATGACGGACAACGAAGATGAGACTCAGGAGTTCGTGAATGCTGATCTGTTTCCTGAAATCATCCGAACCCGTGACAACATCATCACCCCGATGGTCACCCAGTACGCGCTCGATATATTCGAATACGCAATCCCTGAGATCATCGTGGAGACCAACGCTAAATGGATCAAGGAAGGGGAAGGTCTATTCCCGCACTTCCATCCGGGCTCGTGTTTGTCGGCGATCTTCTATCCTGGGGATTCTGATTCTGGATTGAACATCTTTGATCCTCGGGGCAATGCCTGTCGCGGTTACCCCAAGCCAATCCGTAACCGTTTCATGTCGGCCTATCGCCTGTCCCCGAAAGCAGGTGACTTGGTCATTCTCCCCAGCTACCTTCAACACAGCGTTTCGTATGTAAAGGAAGAGGTGCGTCTTTCGCTTCTTCACGAATACTACCTGCGCTCTGACCTTTAACAGCGAGATACCCATGAACGTGATTCAACCGTGGAAAATCGAGATCGCCATTGTCAACATGGTGGACTACACCCCTCTCGTTCCAACAGCACCTGACAATGCTGCGCTGCTGGAAGAGATTCATGCGCTGCACTGCCTGACCCATGATGACGACGAAGTGCCGCTGGAGATCACCCGTGAACTCTCGCCACTGGTCGTCGACTTCCGTGAGAAGTTCGTTGCACCCAAGGTGATTGAGTTCATGCGCGACTGCATGGGCTTTGAAGTCACCAGCCCTGCACGCATCGACACGTTCGCCAAGTGGTTCAAGCCTGGGCAAGACCTCGGCGCTCACCTGCATGGTGGCACCCACATCACCACCGTCTACTACCCAGCAGACAGTGAAGCCGCGTTGATGATCTTCGACCCACGCTTCAATGCCAGCCGTGGCTACCCGCAGCAGGTTCGTGATAAGCACTTCGCTCCGTACGTTTTCCACCCACGTGCCGGTGACCTGGTCATCATGCCAAGCTACCTGATGCACGGCGTGAAGGTTGTTCAGGAAGAGATGCGCCTGTCTCTGGTCAATGACTTCTTCTTCCACTGCGGGGGTCGTCAAGATGCGTAACGAACCGTTCATCGCACCGGATAACCCCTACGCCAGTCTTGACCGTGGGATGTTCATCTCCCGTGATCTCCTGTTGCCGGGTGGAAAGAAAGAAGACCGCTACTGCCGCATTGGCCATTGCGACGTCTTCAACTTCCAAGGCGTTGCCAACTTCTGCATCGTCAACTACCAGGTCTTCGTGTGGGAAACCATGCCAGAAACACCTGAGCAGTACGCCGCCTATGAGGTCTATAAAGACCCCGTGACTGGGAGCGACACGTTCAGCTTCTCCGACAAGCCTGTGCCGTTTGACGTATTCCGTGCAGAGAGCTTCTGCATCGAAAGCTTCATCCGCGACGGCCGTCGTTTGACCGGTGACAAGAAAGAAACGTTTGCCGACTTCTACAGCAAGTACTCCCCAGATGAAGAACACATCCACCCTGACATCGTCGGGTCGATGGCGGTTAACTTCGTCACGCATCAACAATCGTTGGTGAGTGTGAAAGGTGGGCCATTGGTACCGCTGTCCAGTCGTCTGCGTTATCGGGGCTATGACTTGAACGACTCCGTCAAACTTACCGTGGGTCCTGGTCAGGTCTACCGTAAAGGGGCGTTCATCTACCTCGATAAGCCATTCAAAAACCGCGATGGTATGATCGCGGACGCACTGGCTCATTTCACCGTGGAGGGTCGTGCTGCCGCTAAGCAGTTATTCATGCCTAGCTAGAGGTTGACATGGCCGTAGACGTAATGAAGCTCCAGCGAGACCTCAAGTCCTTGGGGTACTACACTGGGGATGTGGATGGGAAGTGGGGCTCTGCGAGTAACACTGCGTGGGATAAAGCCTGCGCAGCACTTCGAGCATTGAACCCAGAGAAGGTGATCAACGTGGGCAGTATCGCGTGGGGCGCTAAAGTATCTCCGCAGTTTTTAACGCGGGTAAAGAAAATGGTGGCAGACTTGGGTATGACCTATCCCGATGCTGTCTCCGACTTCATGAGCTGCATGGCCTTTGAAACCGGTCGTACATTCTCTCCCACTGTCAAGAACGGTGCAGGCGCGCCGTACTATGGCCTCATCCAGTTCGGTGCAGCGGCAGCCAAGGACGCGGGGACTTCGATCCCTGAGTTGCTGAAGATGACTGCTGAAGAACAACTGGAATACGTCTACAACTTCTTCAAGCCCTACAAGGGCAAGTTGAACACGCTCAGTGACCTCTACATGCGGATACTCTGGCCTGCTGCTGTTGGCAAGCCTGAGAGCTATCAGCTGTGGACCGAAGCTGATCGTCCGACTACCTATTTGCAGAACAAGGGTCTGGACATCAACGGCGATAAGGTGATCACCAAAGCCGAGTGTGCAGCCAAGGTTGCGGCAATGAAAGTGGAAGGCATGAAACCTGGTAACGTTTCCGCGTAACAGCGGCATAAAGCCCCGGCCTTAAACAGCCGGGGCTTTATGCCGTCATTTACTTCTTGGGTGCAGGCTTCTTCTTTTTCTTGACCTTTTTACCAGTCTTCTTGCCAGCTTCGTCCAATTCATCTTCTTCGTCCTCTTCCTCCTCTTCGAGGTCAGGGTTCTCTTTGTCGAACTCGTCACGGCGGCTGCCCTTACCTTCAGGGTTAGCGTTCAGTGGGTCGTCCTCTCCAAGTTCCTCTTCCTCTACAGGACCGGTTTCGGCATCGAATGCACCACGGCCAGTTTCAGCCAGTGCAGGGTCTTCGTCAGGGCCAGCCTCCGCATCGAATGCATCTCGACGCGAACCTTTACCTTCTTCGCCTTCCTTGACTTCCAGTTCATCCCCACCCAATGGATCTTCGTTGAGTGGGTCATTTACTTCATCACCACCACCGAGCGGGTCATCCAATGCATCCGGTTCGGCCAGTGAGCGAGCAGAGGCTTCTGGTGCATCGGCAGCAGCCGGCTCATCGGCACTCAACGCCTGTGCAGATGCTTCGGCATCACCACCCAATGGGTCGGTGGAGTCACCCGTCTGCGCTGAATCGCCCATCAGTTCAGCGTCCAATGGATCAGACGCATCCAACGGAGCATCGGCACCTGGGAGCGCATTACCGTCCGCGTCGGTTTGACCCGGCAGAGGGTTGCCTTCTGCATCAACGCCGCCAGTGCCTGGGATCAGGTTACCTTCAGCGTCGTACTGTGGAGCAGGGGCATTTGGATCTACCCACGTCCCATCGCGTTTAGCCTGAGCCGTTTCCAGACGTTCACGACGAGCAATGGCAGCGTCGTTTACTTCCTTCATGTACTCTTCGACGCAAGCCAGTACACCCTCCATGTGTTGCTCGGTTTCTTTGAGGATGTTGATGACTGGGGTGTCTTCTTCCTTAACGGTGTTAAACACATCCAGTTCTGGCAGTACGTTGTGCTCACGCAGCCACTTACGCTGGAAGAACGCAAGGTACGCAGCTTTGGTGGTTGGGATCGAGTCGAACAGTTCAGCAGCCGCCGTCGAGTCGAACAGGGCTTCGTTGAAGTACGCGTCCAGACCTTTGGTGATCGAGTCGGTGTACTTATCGTACTGTTCCATTTGCTCGGTCATGCGGTTGGTCTGAGGCGGCGGCAGTGTAACCGACAGGGAACCAATCAGGTCGTTCAAGAACTCGTCAGGCTTGTCCTTGTATTCGCCCTTGAGGTACTTCTGGTTCTCGGTGATCACGTCCATCAACTCTTCCATCAATGTGCCAGAGTTGCTGATGTAACCGCGGTGCCAATCCACCAAGAACGGTTCGAAGTCTTCTTGCCACTTCAACACCCGCTTCAAGAACATGAGCTGGTTGTTAACAACGGTCGTCGCGAAGTCAGACCCTTGTGCCGCATCCATGACCTCAGGGGTGAGGCCGAACATCTGGATGTGACGTTTACGCAGGTCTTCAGTCAGTTCACTCGATGGCTCCTTCGCCGTACCTTCACGGGTCTGGACATCGAACTCCACCTCAGGGAAGGCGCTGTTACCGGTGACCACGATGTTCTTACCAGCGTTAGCCAGTGCGTACATCAAGTCCATCGGGTGCGTCGAACCCAGCGGGAAACCAGAACCGTTGATCTCGGCGTATTGGTTCAACATGAACTCAACCGTGCCGTACGGGTCTTTGTCTTCCTCAGGTACCTTGATGGAGATGGTCTGACCACCCGTGGCGTTGGTAATGGCAGCAGTGGTAGCAGCCAGCAGCAACGAAGCACGGATCGAACCCAGGATCTTGCCGTCTTCCAGCATCGAGCGACCAATACCGAATTCGTTGTAGTCGAACGCGACGTAGATCAGCATCTCAGCAGGAACGAACAACACCATCGTGTTCTTGGCAGCCGCCTGACGAGAGAACATCAGACGCATGGTTTCTTCACGCAGCGAGAAGTCGTACTCGCCGCTGATAGCGCCGGAACGCAGACGGTTACGCAGGTCGTCTTCGATGATAGAGGAGTGGGCCTTAGCCATCTCATCGATCTCGTACGGGTTCCAGCCGTTGATCCCTTCACCGACACGACGGGTCATGGTCAGCAGCGAGGACGCTACGTCACCCGACGGGGACATGCCATTGCGGATGTCGTCGTAGTAGTTGTTACGTGAAGCCATCGACAGTGGGTTTCCGTTCACATCCAAGAGGATGAAGTAACCTACGTGTTGACGAACGTTGCCTGGAACGTGAACCGGGATTACCGACTCAGATGGCAAGTGCATCATCACCGGGTGACCGACCGTAGGACGGTTCAACTGTTTAGGCGTCAGCAGCGGTTGCAGAGGAATGTGCTGATAGTTGCGGCGAGCAAAGAACTTGCTTTCCACATCTTTCATCGGCATGCGTTTCTGTTCCAGCACACCGGTCTCACCAATCTTGGCAAGGTCAGCGGCCACAGTCTTCTTCTCGTCGGGCTTGGTCAATGCCTTCTTGGCAGCTTCCATGGCGATAATAGGAAGCGACTTGCGGCGTGCCCCGTAGACTTCCTGTACACGGTGTTGACGCAGGCGATCCATCAGCATCGGGTTCTTGAGCATCTCCGGGTTATCGGTGACCTCAATCTTGCCCGGCAGGTTGAACTTCACGGTCTTGGCTTTACCGCCGACAGTGACGTGCTTCTCGATCCCTTCAAAGGAGACCTGGAAATCGTTCTGCGTGGCTGCCCCAATCGCATCGGGGCTACCGAACAGGCTTTCGAACGAGCTGACTTCACCCTCGACCGCCTTGCCCGATTTACCCAAGACGCCGTAAGGACGGTACCAACCTTTCTCGGTGATATGGTCGCCCAAAGATTCCATCGACGGACGGCCTGCGGTGTTGATCGCATAGTCAATCGTGGATTCTGGCAGAATCAACATGGGGTAAGAACCTTTCATGAACAGAGCGTCACTCAAGATCTCTGGCAGAAGCTTCTTTATTCTATAGACGGTCTCGAAAAATTCCTTGATTTTACGAAGGCACGGCCCGGTCAGGTTACTGTCCAGGTCATCGTTTCCGATGCTGTATACAAGGTCGCTGCTGGTCAAATCCGACGGCGACAGGATTGCGCTGACGACGATTTGTCGGCACAGGTCCATGTCAGGAAGCATTTGAAACAGGTTGTTTGCATCGTTGATGCTGTCACTGATACCGCGGGCCAGTTTGCTGACCACGTTACCATTGGGCATCTCCAACCCTTTGTGACGGCGGTCGCCTTCGCCTTGTTTCTTACCTGGTGGAATGAGCTTGGAGATGATCGCCAAATCGTCGGCGGAGATGTTCTTAAAGTCATTCAACTTGGTGAGGCGGTTGGTACGTTGTTCGCTCATCTGAGGCTCCGTTGACCACTCAGGGGAAGGGTGCTTTAACACCACCCTGCTTAAAAATTCGGTTTATACCATGACGCCAAGACGTCGATCTCCTGTGGAGTTATAACCGCTCAGAGGATTTGTATCATGAGTAGCGCCTACTACGACCTTTATATAAAGGGCGTGTACGATCTTGCCAGCACCATGGTGATCAAGAGTGAAGACACCGCTACGGCTATCAACAAACGGCTGAAGGACATCCTTTACGCGGTTGACGATTACGAGCCTACCACGTGGCGGTACTACATGAACTTGGCTGGTCGCTATCACGAAAGTGATGTGCCGATGACAGTCAAGTCCTTGGACACCGAGGAAGATATCCCGTTCACGCTTGAGGCTCTTAAAGAGCACACCACCACTCGCCGGGAATACACTTACAGCAGCCGGTACTACCAGGAGCTGTCAGCCCGTTACCCCACTCAGACACGGTTGATCTTGGGGATTCTCAATCCCGTTGACATCAATGCCGCCATAGCGGCCAATGACCATACCATTCTCTGGGTTGATCCACTTCTGGTGGAAGGGTGGGAAATCAACTTCAAAGAAAAGCTGCAACGCTGGGTCACGGCTGTACTGACCCGGTGGGATGTGGTGGACTACCGCCAAACCGGTGACACGTTGTACGTAGCGTCCCGACTGGCTGTCATGTTTTCCTTCTTGCCGGTGGCCATTCACTTGGTACGCTTGGCGAACTGTAAGACGGACTTTGCCCACACGTTCCATATCAAGCAGTACTTGGCCAGTAACGGCAAGTTGACGGCACAGTTCGATTACCTGACTCGCAAGCAGCAACTGTTCCTTTATAGGAACATTCGCTGGATCAACCGTAACAACGGTAAGGTCGAGACTTTCGAGTTGTTGACCCAGAAGATGCTCACCGACCGGAACTTCCCGTTGGCTGAGTACATCATCCGACACAACACCGAGCAGCAACCGGATAACCTCTATCCTTCGATCGAGATGAACCGTCAGACCCTGAACGGGTTGCATGCGGCCTTGGGGCAAGACGTCAAGTCTGTGCGTGAAGTGTTGGAGATGGAGAATGGCTTAGCGCGTGAGAACTCGCTGGTCATGACTGAGGCCAACGAAGCAATCCCGTTGGTGATGCGCAACTCGCTTGACAGTGCCCTGAACACCAAAGTCCTTGAGAGTAACGTGTTGGATAAAACCGACGCCGAACCTTTCACGCTGACTGAAGTGGTCTTGAACCACTGGATCTACTTGTCCAACATCGGCCTGTACAACACCGTCCTTTCGGTGAACAACCCAGGCACCGGTGAGATGATGCGGATCGGTGCTAAGGACGCCTTCACGCTGTACCTGTACACCTACAACAAAGCCATGGGCTACACGTTTGAGCACATCCCCCGTCTGGAAGCCCTGCGGGTCAGACGTGTCAAACCGCCTATGCCCGCAGAGTTGAAGGGGTTGGTGGAGCGTAAGTATGTTCCGCATGAGTTGATCGATTACGCGTTCGAGAACCAGCCGTCGATTGGTAACTACATCTCGGTGGACTCGTTCCGCAATGCGGCGATTGAGATTCACCAAGCCATGTTGCGTCACCGTGACCTGGCTGTGTACCAACCGCACTACAAGACTCGTGGACAGCTTAAGCAAGCCACGGATCGGTTCTACATGGACTACCCGATTGATCCTGAGAATGGTCAGTCGTACAGTTCGTGGTTTAAGGAACGCAGTCTGGATGTAGAGCAGCTCAGCGACCTTGAGTTGGAACTGCTGTCCAATGACTTGTTTACCTTGGCCACTGGTCAAGATGCGGCCACCACCAAAAGCCTTAAACAGATCCACGCCGCGATGTTGTCGGTCATGGGTCAGTTGTCCAGCTACAGCGTCCAGTACATCCAAACGATCAACAGCGGCACGCTCAAGATTGTGGACTGGCCGTACCTGCGTCCCGGCGACACGAGCTACGAAGCGTTCCATTTCATCAAGGCTCGTAACAACGGGGTTAACGCACACTGGCTGACAGGCTACCACCACCGGATGTTGTTTAACCGGTTATCAGGGATCTCCAACAGTCTCTTCAGCTTCAAGTCGAAGACTGAGGTCTACTACGAACTGGACTTGGATTACACCTTAGTCGCCTCTTCTGCAACCGCGCACCATGGTTGCCGATTGGGGGTGGATTCGATGTACCTGGCCCCGGACGTGCTGGATCTGGAGGAAGCTGTAGGTGAGGGGGTGGCTGATGCGTACGAGGACTTGACGGTCTTTCCATTGGCTTCGGTGTTCTCAAGCCTTACCAGTGAAGCGTACGTGCCATTGACCGCTGCACAGAAGACAACCCTTCTTACCACCATGGCTTGATTAGGTTGACCCTAAATGCTAAACACACCACAGCTATTGAAACTCACACCGACGGCAGCTTTGTGGGAGATCATCCAATCCTGCTTGGCGGCGGGTTTCAAGCGAGAGTACTTGAACATTGGCCAGCCAACAGAAGATTCAGGGTTGGTCGCTCGCATTCCGCTGTCGCTGAATAAATCCAAAGCCCCTATCGAGTACTGGGGGCATGCTGGTGAGGTACTGCTCAGCTATAACCGCCTTGACCTTGAGACATTCTTCGCCGGACTGGACATGGAGTTTTACACCAAGTTCCCGATCACGGTGGCTTACTTTGTTAGCCTCATCAATGCTCGTTATGGGATCGTGTTTGATTCCAATGACTTCGGGGGTGGGGTCATCACCCAAGAGAGTGCGAAGGACTTCATGCTGATCGCGCAGCCACAGTCGCTGCGTTGGTTCGGGCAAATGAAGCCCATCATTCGGCCGTTGATTCGACCGATCTCGCAAGTGGTGCTCAAGAACCGTCTGACGACTGTGAGCGATCCTGTGGCAGGTCAAGTGGATGCACCGGACTTAAAAGCGTTGGTAGTAGCCGAGATCAACGCTCTTAACCCAACGGTTGACATTCCTCTATTGGTTGAGGAGTGCACGCTGGAGAACCCGGTAGCGGTCAGCGGCACGGCTGATGGTACCAACACCCGCATTACACTGAGGATTGTCAACAGCAAGACCTACAGTGGCTCCATGAACATCTATTATCGTCGTCGGGACATTATCAAGTTGACCGGATTCGATACCGTTGAATTTGAATCGGCGACTGCAACGACCACGGCTGACCTGTTGAAAGAAATCGCGGATAGCTTTGGGTTCTACTTTGACCCAACCGATGTGGTGCCAGTGCCGCTGCCTGAACCGGCGACTGGCGATTCATCCACCTTGGTGATCCCAGTTAAGAGCGGCTCCATGCTCTACTTTGGTTCGGTGACAGTTGAGTTCTACCGCGTTCGTTGACGGTGACCATTAATGAGAGTGTTCTATGAACTTCGACACGGCCAGGCTATTAAGGCTGCCGCCCTTATCGGCCTTGATGGTCATTGTCAACGACAGCAGGAACACACGCCTTAATCCTAATCAAATCAGGGTGACAGGCGTTGCCTCCAAAGGTGAACGGGTCACAGAGGTCTCGCTGGAGACCTTTGAGTCCCCTGACCGATTCGTTGAGAAGCTTTACAAGGGCAGCACCACGTTTACGTATCACCGGCTGGACTTGCAACAGATCTTCGATAACGGATTTCTGGTGCAGACTCTCCTGCCAACCACCACTTACAACGTACTCCAGCTTATCACTGACCGGCATGGGATCGTCTTCGATGAGGATGACTTTGAGAACACGGTGATTCGCTCAGGCAACTTCCTGCTTGTTCCTAAGCCTGAATCGTTGCGCTGGGTGGGCAGTGTTGTCATCAAGCTTGACCCAAATGCCGGTGCGATCAACTTGGCCGACATCATTAACGTTCGCCAGTTGAATGGCTTGACGTACGATGGCGCTGCGCCTCAGTTGGCTGAGGGTATCCCTGTTACGCAGTTGTCCGGTTTGACGTACGAACCTTAGGAGATAGTTACATGTACAATCGCGTCTATCGGTACGACAAGCCGACCGAGGAGGTGCTGTTAGATATTCTGAACTACACCAATAAAACGGCGTACGAATCTCGACAGCTCCGCTTTGGCCCTCCTCTGGCCCTTGGTGATACCCTGACCCAATTGGTGATCAGTCCGTCGGACACCGTCAGTTGGCAGAAGAATGCCACGGTCAAGTACAACCGTTTGAACCTTGGGGAAACCTTTGAGCAAACGCCTCTGGTGATCGACGTCCCTGACCAGAACATCACCACCATCTTGAAAGCGCTGAAGGATCAGTGCCGCGTTCTGTTTGCCCCGGATGAAGTGACGCTGGTACAGGACACGTCCGAGCTGGCAAATGTCTTGACCCACACGGTACTGGCTGCTTCGGCTGAAGACGCTGCCGAACCTGTGGTCAACGACCAAGTCTACAACTACCGACTCTCGGCCGATTTCGGTAACCTGATTTGGGTGGGTGAGACGCCGGTGTTCGTGCGCCAGACGCAGAACTTGCTGGGTCGCGACATTCGTACCGATCTGGCCATTCGGCATTACTTCGCCGAAACCCGCAGTCGCAAAGTGGCTATCGAATTGATCGTCGATAACACCAAGGACGCGGATGACTTTGCAGCGCTGTTGAAGCACTTCAATGCAGGCGGTAAGTTGAATGCCCCAACGCACTTCACTGCCGTGGCCAAGTTCCTGACTGGGGATGATTGGGTCTCGGTTAAAGAGCGTGCACCGTTTAACCTGTTTGAAGCCCGTGTGCTGTACAACGGACTGAACTCGGGTGAGTTCTTCACTGGGCAACGTAAACACTCCCACGTCATGGCGTTGGAGCTGAGTGAGGCCTGTACCAATCTTTCTGGGATCTGGTTGATACCGTACCGGGATGCGACAGCCTATCGGTATAGTGATTACCGAATCGACCACGGTCCGTTACTGGATCAATAACCTTTTGCGGATTGAAGGATCTTAGCACTATGAACGTATTGACTACCACGCTGTGGAGCACCTTTCTACAGACCTGCGCTCACCTGAAGACTCCGTTCAAGATCTTCGATCACACGACTCTGAACGAGAAGCGTGAGATCAACGCCAGCGCTCAACTGCTGACGGGTGAGATGCCCTCGCTCAAGTATTACGCCATCGGTAACGGCGGGCACCGCTACGTCGCTGGTAAGAACGGCTTCCCGCTGATCAGTCCAATCCAGCATTTGGCCGACCACGCTGCGCTTTACAACCAGCTTCCATTCGTTCTGCGTCCGCTGGACAACGACCTGTCGGCTGACGAGCGTAATGCCTACGCCATGCGTTCGATCTTTCCATGGGAAGGTCGTAACTACTACGCGTACTGGCTCAAGCGCCTGGACCTGTCGGGCGTTGTGCCGGGTCTCAAGTCAACCATCGTGGAAGACGGGGTGTCTAACACCACCGAATACATTCCAACGACTGCGTGCCTGAACCCAGTGCCGCCAGATATCAGCAACACGACCGCAGTGACCACCAGCGGTGAGTACCTGTCGTCCAGTGCCATTCTGTCGATCCCGTTCACTGAGCGCGATGTGACCGAACTGCTGAACGTGGCCAAGATCCTTTACAACGATGAGCAGTACGCTGTGATCAGCGAATTCGCTTTCGTGACGGGTGTTGACCGCGTGCTGTCGATCCCAATCACCGGCGGTAGCATCAACTACCTGGAAGCCATTGCAGCACAGGTAGCGACCTTCGTGTCGGCTTACTACCAAATGGTTTTCAACACCAAAGGCTTCGACTTCCGCATGGAAGTAGGTGCGGTAGAACCGTTGCTGGGTGCAGAATCGATTATTACTGCACAACGTGTACCCATTACTGTGACCAGTAATTAACCGCTTGCACAGGAGCTATCAGGGGTAGGCAACTGCCCCTGAGACTTGTCATGATCAGAATCCCCGATACGGCTTACATCTATCGCATCCTCTCTATCGACAATGGCACGACTACCATGGGTATCGTCGTCAGTGACCTGAATTTGCGCACAGGTAAGATAGAGGTCGTTTATGCTGAAACGTGCAACGCCACCGTATCGTCCCGACGCTATCAAAGCATCATCGAGAACATGGGGGATCGGTTTGCACGCTACCGCACTCTCGCGCTTAATCTGAGAGAAGTGCTTGACGAGTACGACGTTGATGTCGTTATCGCCGAGGGCGCTTATTCTCACCTCAACTTGGAAACCTTCGCGATCCTTCGAGAAGCGTTGGCTGTTATCCGAGAAACGGTTATCGAGTATGATGACCGGTTGGAGTTACACGTTGTCCCACCAACGAAGGTCAAGAAGGCTGTCAAGGCTGAAAACTTCCAAGGGAAAACAGCGATGCGTCAGGCTGTACTGGCATTACGCCACATCACCTATTTGAATGGAATCGACCCTGAGAAGCTAGATGAACACTGCATCGACGGGATAGGCGTGGCGGAGTACCTTGCTATTCAAATCCTTAACGAAGTTCACCGCAGGAAATAGCCATGAAACTCGACGATGTCCTCAAGGTTGTTGGCAGCAGCACCCTTGACGCATTCCCCTGGGGGTCGTCGGTCGTGATGTTGGTCAACAGCTTTCTCCCCGATGACCAACAGTTGACAGGGAAGTCTACCGGGGAGCAACTAAGTCAGTCCATCAGCGGACTGCCGGTTGAACAGCAACAAGCCATTCTCACGGCCAAGATCAATCCACTTAAGGCAGTGGCTGACTTGAACACCGCAGTACCTGTTGGTCCTGCACCAACTGGGCTTTTGATCGGTAAAGATGGCAAGCTATCCCCGACGGCCCTTATTGCTCTTTCGACGGCATTGATTGCACTGTTCATGGCGGTTGATCCAGCCGCTGCGGCCAAAGTGTTGATGTCCATCGACTGGGAGAAGTTGGAAACAACCGTCACCCACATTTCCAGTATCATTAAAATGATCACCGGAGATGATGCGTCGTAGCAACGGCATAAAACCCCCACTCCATCCATTACGGTAGGAGTGGGGGTTTTATGCCGGCTTACGCCTGACCGAGCTTGGCTTTCAAGTCGGCGTGGAACTTTTCAGCCAACTTGGGGCTATTGGCTTCAGCGGAGATTTTATTCTCGGCCTGTAGCACGATGTTGGCAGACTCGGACGGATGCAGGCCATCGATGAATTGATTACCCACATTGAAGTACTTCTCGAACAGTTGTCGCACGAACGCCAAGTCTTCGGGTTTCTTAGGCCCTGGGGCGATCACACGGACGTCTGTCATCTCAAAGGGTAGCTCGGGTAGGGCATCGATCGTTTCGACGCCCTCAGGCAGCTCCAGGTCGATCTTAACCCAATCGGAGAGTTGGCCCGCTGTATTGAAGAAGGCATCCACCTCGTAAGTGAACGAATCGTCCACCGGGAAGAAGTGACGCACCTTGATCAGGCCTTGGTCAGCCAGCTTGCGGAAGTGGTCGAACATGTCTTTCGACGTTTCGATCTCTGCCTCAGAACTGTCACGCTTAACCTTGGTAGCCAGCTCGATACGACCACCGTCTACTTGACGCACGCGCACTGTGCCAGCGGAGTAGTTCTTCTCTGTCTTGAAGACAGGGATGCCCCACTGATCCTGACGCTCGGTCTTCACGGCCTTCTTAAGGTCGTTCATGTTCACAACCCGGCCGTAGATCTCGTATTCGATCTCTTTCTTGCTCTGACCTACCAGAGCAATCTCGGCGTTGGCGTCCTCAAGGCTCACGCCCATGAACACGATTTCTAATGAGTCCATCTGCCTTCCTCTGCTAAAAGACAAAAAATAAAAGGTAAACCCAAGGGGACCGAAGTCCCCTCAGGTTCAAGTCAAACCATTTGGCCTGACTTAGTCCACCATTTGGCGAACGAGGCAGGTCTGGCTGTCGATGCCGCTAACCATGACTTCCATACGGATACGATCCGCAGTGATCACGTAGCAGCGAGCGAAGTCAGACTTGTCGCTTGCTTGCTTGAGGAACTTCTGCACGAAGCGGTGCAAGAACGGCTGATCTTGAGGATCTACCTTCTGACTGTCGGTCGAAAGGTCGATGCCCAGTTCAGTGGACTTGAACGGTACAGTCACGGCGCTGAAATGGTCTTCGTAGATGACCACCGGCGGACGCTTGTTCTTGAACTCTTCTTCGGTCATGCTGCAACGCTGCACCATGTACTTCATGACTTCGCCTTCAACCAGACGGCTGGTCACAGCTTGCACCAGATGACGGGTCTTCTGGCTGAAGTCACGAGCAAAGCCTTCGCCGCGACGCTTGCTGATTACGCCGAGCAGATCGGTGTAGTCCATAGCGAAGTCGTCGATCGGCACCTTGAGGCCGTAGACGTGTTTGGTAGCGTGGTTAACAGCGAGGGTAAAGCGATCGTTCAGGAAGTTCCACAGGGCCGGGTCAGAGTCTGCGTAGGCAGCGTTCAGTTTCTCGGCGGCGTCGGTAAGGTTGATAGCGTCGGACAGTTCTTCCAGAGCAGCGAACTTGCTCAGGTCGGTAGCCAACGGCACCAGGCGGACGTAGTCGATCATTGCGGCATCAACACCGGCTTCGATACGGTGCAGCTCGATGATCATTTCGGCTTCGTCACGGCTGTCGGCCGTTTCGATCGATTCAGACATCGGTTCGATGTTGGCTTCGGCAACGCGGATCACCAGCTCGTTGTCAGCGCCGAACGTAGGGACGACTGGCGGCAGGTTACCGTCACCAGGAGTACCACGATACTTGGCACGCTGTTCGCGGGTCAGGTCACGAGGTTGTTTGCCTTCTACTTCGCTCAGGATCTTGCTCATTTCAGGTTGCATATCAAGGAACTCCTCTCGGACAGCACCGTCCACCCCTTTAACGTGGAAACGGATCTTTTTATGGATATCGTAGGAAGTTTCGAACTGGCCGTCTTTGGACCAGGTTACGCTCCAACCCGATTTGTGAGCAGGGCGCCATTCCTCACCCGCTTCGAAGAACTGGTCGTACGGATTGGCCAGGGTGAAATCTGGACCATCCAGTTTAGCAGGCTTGCTCGGGCGGGCATCAACAGTCCGGCTACCCCGAACAGTGCGCGCTGTACGTGCACCGCGTTCTTCAACTTCTTCACGCACTGGTTCTGGCTCACGTGCACGACGAGCAGCCAGGCTACCCATACCGCCCCGTGTGGTACCGCCACGCTCTTCGCGTTCTTCACGGCCACCACGGCCTCGACCAGTGCGGCCACCGTCACGTTCGCGCTCACGGCTAGTGCTACGGCCATCATCGCGATCATTACGAGCGCCACGTTCACGACTGCCACGACCACCACGCTCGTTACGCGCAGCTTCCTCTTCGTCGTAACGAAGGTCGTCAATGGCATTCTTGGCCCGAGCGTAGTCCCGAGCCAATGCTTTACCGGCAGTGATGAGGTGAGCTGGCAGGTCAGCGGACAGTTCGCGGTCGTTAATCACGAAGTCAGCCAAGTCCATCTCTACCCACTGCTTGGCGATCGCCTCGATCACGTCTTCAGTTCTGGCCCGCGAGTCAAAGCTATTGAGTTCAAGACGCAAGAAGTCGAAGGCGTCATCCGCCAGGACTCGCATGGCGTCATTGCCCCAGTTATCGGAAGACAAATGTTCCCAATACACGTACCGAGCGCGGTTATCTTTTCGCGTCTCGGAAATGTGTGCCTCTAGCTCGCGAAACAATGGATCATAAAGCTTATCGACACCCGACATGAAACCTCCAGCCTCACTCAGCGCGCAATCTTAGACTGCAAGCTGTTCAACAAAGTAATGAATTGGGGATCACGAACCACTGTGCAATCCGCATCCATCTTAAGGAAGGGGTTGGCACGGTCTTTACCGATTGGGGACGACTTAGGCAACACGCAGATACCACCGCACTCAGCGTACGATGCATCCAGGTACATGCTCTGGTCGATCGGTTTCGTTTCCCGCCCTTTGCCCTTGCCAGCAGTATCGCTCTGCTGTACGAGGACTGATGTGATTTTGAAGAAGAGGTTATCGCTTGGGTTGGACACACTGCTAACTTCGCCGTGACCCTTACCAGAGCTGATACGCAGAATCAATTTCGGGTTGAAGTAACTCCCGAGAATGTCATCAATTTCCTCTTTCGACATTTGCTTCTTATTATTGCTAACGATCTTGAAAAGAAACTCGAAGATCGCGTTGTTGATGTCACTGAGCACGTAACGGTTGACCATCAACTGCTTGTCGTACATCGAAGACACTTTGCTTGCCCCAGAGTTAAGCATCTCGGGCATCTTGTCAATGATGAAGCCAAACAGGTCGTAGATGTTCTGGCAGTCAATGCCTTCATCCTTAAGGTTCTGACGAACCTCAAAGTCTACGTAGCCATCCAACGATTTCAGGTGAGAATCGACGTCCTCCACCAACTTGCCCTGGCTCGATTCATCGCCGAACAGGATATAGCCCATCAATACACGCCATGTCCAAGTCAAGGACACGTACTCTGGCTCCAGCTCTTCTGGGAAGTGATCCACCACATAGAACAACCCTGCAACCATACTCACCACAGCGGGTGTGTACTCGTCTCTCCTTACGACCAACGCTAGCTTCGATGCTATTTGAGGGTAATCACGTACGCGTAAGCCCTTCGGCTTGATCTTCGCTGATTTGCACACAACCCACTCATCCCGAGGGAATCGTGTTTCGTCAGCTTCATGTTCCCACATCACCTGCACTTTCGCTTTGCCGTAGCGCTGGAATGTTTCATCCAACCCGTACTTGCACAGCAGGTAATGCATCAGAGTGCTGTAAACGCCGCCTACTTGAATAGTGCTCGACCTGCTTGAGCGGCCTTTCTTTGCGCCTCTGTTGTGGAGCGGTGACCAGACTACGTAGCGTCCGACACGAGTGTCATCAGCAACGAAGTGGTGCAACTCTCTGCAATTGAAGGTAACCTTTCCTCGCGGCATAGGGATAAAGATGTCATCAACGCCGATCGAGAAGACTTTGTCTGCAAGAACAGGGCTGATGGCAAACTGTTTACCCATGATGTTAATGATCCCGCCTTGACGCACATGGGGCAGGTAGAGGTAACGCGGACGGAGGTTCTCGCCTTTGTACTTGAACTGATACTTAACAAGGTAGACGTCAGACTTGGCCAGGTCATAAACCCGGTTAGCGTTGCCGCGTGCCTTAGTGATTTCGTTATACTCCTCCATCGGAGTGCAACGAGTCGATTCCACAAACTCCAGCCCATCAGGGTACTGCTCTTCAGCACACCGGATGATTCGGTCGATGTGCTGCTTTGCGCGCTTCAAATGCTCGCAAGCCAAGCCTCGTACCAACTGCCGGTTGAACTGTGGAACGTCCTTGTCGATCATGTCAAATAACCGAGTGTCCATCTGTAATGCCCTGAGCTATATGGTGGCAAATTTCTGCACGGCCGTTAGCAAAGCAATTCCAGTAGTCAGCACTGTGGCGCACACCTTCACCCATTCCATGAATGTTCGCTGGTGGTGTACCTGGCTGTCTTGCTCGACCTTCAGCCTTGCGTTGGCGTTACGCAAAGTTTGTAACTCTCTTTCTAATACAAGTTGCTGCCCTTTCTGTTCTCCCTCCTGTAGTCGATGTCGAGCAGCTTGCTCATTCAGGTGTTCCTTGATTACCTCCCCAAGTGGACCACCCAGTGTCGCATCCTCCACCGTTCGGTGCAGGTGATACAATTTGTCTGCCTCCTCAAAGCTGTGCCACTTAGAGGTCAGCTCCCCACCAGACCCCGTGAGCGGGTCCTCATCTAACGCGGCGACCGGTACCCTGGTTACCACGTGCACGCCTGTGGAAAACGCTTCATCGCGCTCCGTAGGCACTCGGTACACCTTCCCTCCTAAGTTAACGTAACGATCGGTGAAATGCCGCATGCCGGAGTTATCCACGGCTTTCAGCATAAAGGCAAAGGTCCGACTACCTGCACCAGGCAGCATAGCGGCCAGCGTTGATTTCTCCTGCTCTGAACGGCTGTACGGATGGGGCATAGAACGATGTTCGGGCCACTCCAAGACTACGTCCACATCTGTCAAGTAAACACGACCACCCGCTTGGACAATCGCATCGTCTCGAACCACGTATTCAACCGTGGCACACACCACACCGGAACGCTCCTTATGGAGAGTCTTACGGAAGGCCTGTGCTATCTGGCGCTTCTCATCGGTTAGGGCGTCTGGCGAATCATTTAATCTGGAGAGCATTTCATTAATTACTGCACGCTTCGCAGTATACGAAACGAAGATAGAAAATTCATTGACCGCTTCGAGGCGATCAGTCGGTTCTACCTTTAACCGAATGCCATCACGACGTGAGACATAGATATCGGTATTGGTGCGGTTACGATAGCGGTAAGTGACCATGACATCGTTGATGTCCTGACCTTCCGTCCGAGAGCATGGACGCACACGTGAGCATGCCATCGGGGTGAACGAGAACGGCTTAGCGGGTGAGGTGGCCATTGGATCGTGCCTTAATCAGTATTCGAATACGAACCTATAATGGCAATGGCATAAAAGAGATCGTCATCTCAGCATCCATTACAGGTAGTCACGTCCATAATGTATTGCCGAAGTGTTTTAGAATACCCGATCGGTAAAAGACGGCATAAGGGGCGGGCCGAAGCCCGCCCCTTACACCTTCCGCAGCAGAACACTGTCAGGTGTGCACTACTTTACAACTTACGGCGTAGTACCAGCGCCGGTGTCGCTACCGCCTGCACCTGCGCCAGCACCTGTACCGCCAGTGCCACCGGAAGTGGTATCTTCACCGGGGGCAGGGGCCGCACC
>Ga0065714_10002346_pt1 | contig 22991 bp, 20 predicted proteins | sample MisRhiReplicate2_FD_59101 | JGI IMG/M metagenome (GOLD analysis project Ga0065714, IMG submission 59101) | Miscanthus rhizosphere microbial communities from Kellogg Biological Station, MSU, sample Rhizosphere Soil Replicate 2: eDNA_1 v2... | ecosystem: Host-associated > Plants > Roots >... | reverse complement strand
ACCACCATAAACACCTGATGATGGACGGCCTTTTGCGTCAACATCTCTATTTAATGAAAAGCTGCACTGAAGTACATCAAATTCTTTTGATCCTAAGTTTAAACGGGTTTTGAATGCCATTGTAGTAAAGTTTTAATGTTTTTAAATGAATCAATTGCGGTGAGCGTTGAGCAAAGAGCATGGAGCATGGAGCATATATTTTCCTTATACCCTAAACCTTACGCCTCAAACCTAACTAAGCTTTTGGCCAATCGTTAAGGTGCTCTGCGTTGCCTAATTTAAGCTTTCTTGCTGAAATCTGGAACTTGAGTGTCATCGGGTGATCGCCCACAATGTTTATCCCTTCGGAATATTTAACAATGTAGCCGTCTTCGAAGTTTACTTCTTTCATTTTGGCATCTTCCTCTGTTTTCTTGATCAGAAGGGTTCCTGTAATAGGTTTGTACTGGTTGTTTACCATCGCTTCGATAATTGAGGTATCTTCTGTTGATTCGATCTCAATATCAATGGTACCGCCGTAAACTCCGGAAGAAGGTCTTCCTTTAGCATCTACATCGCGGTTTAACGCATAGGCACAATGAAGCACATCGTACTCCTTGCCCGAAAAATTTAATCTAGCTTTGAAAGCCATAGTTTTAAAATTTAAGGTTAAAAAATTGATTTTTTGTAGTCTCCACTACTGTATTCTCTTAACCAAATATCAGGCCAAACGTGCTGTACACTACTCATTGATAAGTGGTAATCAAATTTGTAAAAACAGGAAATTTGTGTTTGTCGCCTAAAAACACAGTTATGCATTGTGTTTTATGGAAAAGCTGTGGAAAAAATCCGAATCTATCTTTAGTGTTACAAATACATGGTAACGCCTAAGAACTCTACGAAACTGTAGTAATTATACACAAAGTGTTGCGTTTTAGGACAAATTGCATCAATTATACGCAAACGGAATTGTATGTGATGGTTTGTGTGAAACAGACCATGGAGATTTTAAATCAACTGTGATCCAAATTTTTCCATTTTGGACAACCATTTTTGACTGTAGTGATTTTCAAGAGAATGCAATTCGCCAATGGTATTGGTGAGCACAGGGCTCATTCTGCATTTCTCAAAAACGACTTTTTTGATGGATAGATAAGTAGTTTTCTTATTTGCTTTCCATTCTTTAAAGGTTGCCTCATCTAAAATAGATACAATTCTTCCTGAACGGCCGCTAAAGTTATTATTTATATTTTGCTGCTGAGTAGTAAAAATCTGATCGGGCATAAATAAGCGATCGAAAAAGCCTTTAATTTTTGCTGGTATATGATCTACGTACACCGGGCAAAAAAGCACAATATGGTTACTCTGCCTGATCGCCGTTAAGGCTTTCTGCAAATCGGGTTCTAACTCGGCAATCTGTCTATTGTTAAATAGTTTGTTAGAGTTAAATATCAGATCGATAATGGCCAACTCCTTCACGGTAGCACCAGCACTTTCTGCACCTTTCTTATAGGCGTTAATCAGGAAATTTGTAGATGCGTTTTTTTCGATATCCCCATTCAGGATAAGTACTTGCTTCATTTTTTTTGATTAATCTGATTGGGCCGATGCATTACAAAATTATAAAGAATTTGTTAAGTGTTATGCATACCCCATAAAAAAACCCAACGCTAGGGTTGGGTTTTTATTTTTAGCTATCAAAAACTATTGCTGATTATATTCTGAGCTCCAGGTGGTACTTTCATCTTCACCTTTATGGCCATCCAGTTTTACCACAAAACTTTTGGCCGGAAAATACGGCGTAATATGGATATCGAGGTGAATCCTGTCTTTCTGTTGTTCATCTCTTTCGAAACGCATAATCTTAAATCTCTCGATCAAACGGTCGGCTCCCTGGATACCATCTAAAAATTTAACAATCTGGCCACGTAGGTCCTGTTCAGTTTTAGAAGTCCAGTTTTCGAATGCCCTTCTATTCAGGAAATCGAATAATACTTTGGTAATGTAATCGAATACACGTACAACCGAATAAGTCTGTAAACCAATGTTATCGCCATTAAATAAGGTTTTGGCAGAAAAAGCCATTACTTTACCATATTCGTTAACCATTGGCACCAAGCCTACTCTTTCCAGATGAGAGATTTCGCTTTTCTTTAAATCAAATTTTACGCCATCTACCTCATTTATTGCACCATGTTTTTTACCTGCAGTAACCTGCGACATTAAGGTATAGTACATTTTACCTGCAAGAGCAGCTGATCCAGGTACGGTTAAATCGTCTTCCTCGCCCACTTCGGCAATCTTACCACGGCCAACAAGCCAATTACAGGTCATGATAACGTTCGATCTAAAGGCATCACCTCCAGTAAAATTAGCTGCGGTAAATAAATCAAGTACGTCATCAGGCTGATCAAGATCTGCAAAATCGGTTACCAACATCGCTTTGTTGTTATGTGCAATCTTACCCCATCTTTCTAACACTTTATTAGAGCCCATGTAACCTGGCACCACCATTAACGAGTAGTTGTTACGAAGATCCAAACGGTCGTAATTCTGTTTTAACTCATCATCTACATACTCGATAAAACGAGGATTATCAAGATCTTTAATCTGATCCATCGATGCATTCAAGAGCACTACGTTTTTCAGTTTATCAGATTCGGTATTTTTGTAGAACAAATGTACCGAACGGTACGCCTGCTCCAGTTCTCTTGTACTTTCTAATGCGGTACCGATGTTTTTATTCAGGTTTTCTTCTGCAGCGTTCAGTTTTTCGGTACTTTTTTCAACCATATCGGCCACAGAGCTAGAAGACTCCAACACGTCAATCCAGAGCTGGATTTTCTTTTTCAGCTCTTCGCGCTCTTTCTTCTTTTCATCGCCTGTTAAAAAAATCTGTTTCCGGGCTTTTCTTTCGGGATTTAAATTCTGAAGGCCATCAACTGTCGCTTCTAACAAATCAAAACCGCCAACCCTGGCCAGTTTTTCTAAGTTATCTTTAAGTGAAGTTTTTTCTATGGTTTTACCCTCTGCCGGTTTAAAACCTGCTTGGGATATATTTTGGTCTGCTTTTAATTCTTGAGGATTTGACATGTTTTCTCAGCGTTTAGATTATTTATTCTGCTCCAATTCATCAACAAAGTTCTTCAAAGCGTTGATGAAAGCCGATTTGGTCTCTTCATCATCCAATGTAGCTTTTAAGGTTTTGTTCGATTTTAACTGTTTGATTACGTTAAGCGACATTTCCCGCTCAATGTTCACATTGGTGAGGTAATTACTTTGGTTAATGATATTTTTTACGCCGAAATCGCCCAGATCATTAAAGTTTAGGGTTTCGCCAACTGTAGATCCATCCTGCTTTTCGAAAGCTACTTTTACATTTGGTTTATAATGTTCAAATACATCCTTTACCGTTTTTAATCCTTCTACCTTCTCTGGTTTTATTGGTTCGTTATCAGTAAGTTTTTGTACAAAAAGCGTTTTGTTATGGGCAATCTCTGCGAAGGCTTCTGAGGTATCAATTTTTCGCTCGTTACCTCCAATTTCATAGTTAAACATAGTATGTTGATTTAGATTTACGATTAATTTTTTCTAATAATATAATAGTTAACGTTTTAACTCAATTTTTGTTCCAATATTGCAGCTTCGGGCTGAATAATATTCCATTCTAACTTATCTTCCTCAGGATGTTTGCTCACAACCACCTTCGATCCTTTTTTCAGTTCGCCAGAAATGATGTATTTGGAGATGGGGCGACGTAAAAGATTCCGGATAACAGCCGATAGCTGTCTTGCACCATATTTTGGCGTAAAACCATCCAAGGCGATCATTTTTTTGGCATCTTCTGCAATTTCGAACTCAATACCCATTTTGTTAAGTGATTGTACCAAACTGCTGAGCTGAATTTCAAAGATGCGTACCACATTGCTTTCGTTAATCGGTGCAAATGGAACAATTTCAGAAATCCGGGCTAAAAACTCAGGGCGGAAATGTCCGGCCATTACCTCCATCAATTGGTTCGAAGCAGGAATAACCCCTTTACCAATCTGTTCAGCAATCCATTCGCTACCGATGTTTGAGGTGAAAAGTATTAATGAATTGCTAAAATCACCTTCTTTTCCTAAACGGTCATGCATGTGGCCTTCATCCAAAATCTGTAGAAAGGTGTCGAAAACAGAAGGGTGCGCTTTTTCAATTTCATCGAACAACAATACAGAATAAGGCTGCTGCCTGATTTTGTTCACTAACAAACCGCCTTCTTCGTAACCTACGTAACCCGGAGGGGCCCCATAAAGCAGGGCGGCACTATGTTCTTCTTTAAATTCGGACATATCGAAGCGGATCATCGCTTTTTCATCGTTAAACAAGAATTCTGCTATTGATTTAGCCAATTCAGTTTTACCAGTTCCGGTTGGTCCCAATAAAAAGAACGATCCGATGGGCTGCCCTTTTTTATTCAGGCCGCTACGTGACTCGAGTATGGCATCAGAAACAGCTTTTAAAGCCTGATCCTGCCCTACCACACGTTTTTTAAGGTATTGCTCCATATTGAGCAATTTTTCCTTTTCGCCTGCCTGCAGTTTACCCATCGGGATGCCTGTTTTATAGGCTACAATTGAGGCAATATCCTGTTTGCTGATTTGGTCGTTTTTTTCTGCAGCATATTTTTTTAATTCCTGAAGGCTGCTATTGATATAACCCTGGTATTCATCTGCAGTTTCGAAAGCATCGGTCTGTGTTTCATCAGTTAATCTTCCTAATAAAACCGGGCTTAGCTTATTCTGAAGTAATGAAAAAAGCCATTTGTAATCTGCAAATCGATCAGCTTCTGATTGTCCCTGGTTTGCATTCAGCGTTTCCAGTTCTGTTTCCAAACTATCAATTACCTGATCAGAAGTATCATTCATCATTTTCATCGCCGCCATAGTCCTGTCTAAAAGATCAAAAGCTGAGTCAGGGAGCCTTCTATCTTTCATGTAACGTTTGGCCAGGCGTACACATTCGCCCAAAGCGTCAGGCTCAATGGTTAAAGTATGGTGTTCTTCGTATTTTACAGCCAGTTTCTGCAACATTTTAATGGTGCTCTCTTCATTTGGTTCATTCACCTGAAGCACTTCAAAACGCCTGCTAAAAGCCTGTTCTGGCTCAATAATCTTACGGTACTCGTCGATAGTTGTGGCACCGATTACCGTTATTTCGCCACGGGCGAGCTCTGGTTTCAACAAATTGCCAATGCCAGCACCTAAAGGGCCTTTGCTATCTAATAAAGTATGGATTTCATCAATAAAGAGCACCGCTTTTTCGAACTGTTTTATTTCTTTGATGATGTTTTTTAAGCGGTCTTCGATTTCTCCTTTGTAAGATGCACCTGCGATTAACGAACCTAAATCCAATTCGAAAAGCTGAACTGGCTTTAAGCTTTCAGGAACGCTCTGATTGACAATGTCAATAGCAAAGCCATCTACCAAAGCTGTTTTGCCTACGCCGGCATCACCTGTTAAAATTACATTTGGCTTGGTTCTGCGGCAAAGGATTTCCATCATCTGCCGGGTTTCTTTATCGCGGCCAATTATCGGATCTGTTTTACCATCCCGAACCATTTGCAAGCGATCCATACAATATTTGTGCAACGCATTGCCAGTGCTTTTATTTTCGGCACCAGCGGTTGTTTTATCCGGCGAAACCACCCTCGAAATTTCTTCGTCCTTTACATAGAGATCCAAAATTTCACGTTCTTTAATTGGAAATGATTTTAACTGATCAGGCTGAAAACCGATGCCGGGTTTTGCGAGCGCGGTTAACACGCACACCGGCGTAATTAAATCAAGTCCTAGTTTAATCCGTACATTATCTGCTTCTTCGAAAATGACTGCAATTTCTGGCGCACCGCTAACCGTATCACTAAGACTTGCCGATTTCGTTTGTTCATCAATCCGAACTTCGGCCCACTCGCTAATGTATTCTTCATCCTTCCCGATGGAGGTAATAAATGATCTTAAGCCAACATCTTTATGCATCAATCCTTTGAGCAGATGAGCAGCAGAAAACACTTCGTTTCTGTATTCTTTAGCCAGCGATTGTGCAATATGCAGTGCTGTTTTTACCGATTCGCTTAAGTTTGTAACTGCCATAGCCCTTAGTTGGTTGTTGGCAATACTGCCGGATTAAAATTATTTTCGGTAATGTAGTAGTATATTTTGCCGTTCGAAATAAACTGCTGTTCGATCTGCGTAGCTCTTTTAATCTGCTGAACCGACTGATCCAATAATTTAATATACGTCTCAAACTGATCTATCGGCATTCTGGAGGTGCTCTTTAAATCGCTTACTTTATACCTGGCTAAAAACTCATTGTTTAAAGGCAAACCGGTAACCAACTTGATATAGTTACTTAAAGTCATTGCCTTAATGTCACCAGATGATATTTTCATACCCAATAACTGCTTAGGCATTTTTACATAGTTTTTAACTAGTTTGCTCCTGAAAGAAGATTGATCGGCCTGCAGGTTTTGCCCCAGCATAATTGAAAATACATCTACAATCTGTTTGTATTCCATATTATTTAATACAACGGCATATTGTAAATTAGAGCGGTTATTTTTAACCACATCGGCAGATAAATTTGCGGTACTGTAATATTTAAAAGCATTGTGCGGCATACGGTCTGCAACTTCTGCACCAACAGGCTCCGGCAACAACCCTTCTACATCGGCCGTTAGGTTTTTACGTGATATGCCGGTTAAACGGAAAGCACTATCCAAAGAACTGATCTGGTTATAGATATCAGAATTGGTTTCTTTTACAAAACGGCGCAGGGCAATCGTCATGCTTTGATTAGAATTTACCGAGCCTTTGGTCGGGAAAACCACGCCACCCTGTATTAAACTGTTTTTGGGATAATCCAAGTAGTAAGAAATAGAATCCTGCAAACTGGTGTTATAAGGCTGGAAGCTTTTTAAGCCTTCTCCTTTAACCATCGTATTTTTTCTATATTCAGCTGAACGGATTGCTGATTCTGAAACCAATTTTCGCGATTGGATGACAAAATCGTTAAACGACTGGTTAAAATCACTATACACCTGTAAAGCCAAAATCCGGGCATCGGCGAGGGCAACCTGTTCGCTTAGCTCGTTAATAAGATAATTATTGGTACCACCTGTATTTCCTGTACTACCCACCAGGATAATTAAGTTGGTTTCGTTCTTTTTTGCTTTAAATAAGTTTATTCCGGCTTTTAAAGCGCTAAAAACCGGCACTTCTGTAATCTCGCCATTACACCTCAAGGTATTTTTTGCCTGGTTTGATAAGAATGCCATCAATTGTCTGTAATCGTCCTGGATCGGGCTAACAAAAATACCCTGTTGTCCACATCCGGTTTCACCGCGGTATACTACACCACCAAAGTTTACTTTTGTTCCTTTACCGAAATCGCCCATAATATTTTCGAAAGAAGCAATAGTATTTGTCATTCCGGAGAAATACTTGGTCATCGGGCTTCCTCCATCCACTACAAAAACAACATTTACTTTTGTTTTATTTTTACGCAACTTCAGGTAATCTTGATAAGAAAGGGCAGAACCGTTAATAGTCAATATCTTATTGTCTTTTTTGTTATAAACATCTGTGGCAATACCTACTGTGTTTCCGCCTTCATCATTTGAAACAACTGGTACACTACGCAAAATCAAATTTTCTCTTGGCAATAATGGATCTATCACGAAACTTGTTCCTTTATCGATTCCATTTTTAATGGCTATTGCAGTAGAATCATCCTTATCATAATCGCCTGGTTTAACAGAGGTAATGTATAAACGATCTCCCCAACTATGTACTGCTTCGGCAGAAACCCATCCGTAAATACTTTTTAATGCTGTATCTGCAACCAGCTGATCGTCAGAACCGATCAGGTATTTTTTTCCATCTTCCGATTTTTTATAGATGTAGGCAATTTCGTGCAGCCTTACTTTGGTGCGTCTGTCTTTAAGTTCAGGGGTGTTGTAAACCAAAATGGAATCTGTAGTATCGAAATAGAATTTCGGCTCGGTTAACGCATTTTTTCCATTAACAATACCAATGGCTTTCTCAGCATAACCTGTTTTTTGGTTAGAGAATGCGCGTTGCCATAGAAGCAGTTTGGATTTAGCAATCCATCCGTAACTGATGGCACTTTTTTTATCGTTAATTTTTCTTCCCCGGATCATTCCTGCTTTATACTTGATCAGTTTCAGATAGCCGTTTTCTTCCTTTGAAACATAAAAAGGTTCCATAAAGCTGATTTTTTTCATGATCAGGCTTCCACCAGGCGCTGTTGTAGTATAATTATCTTCACGATCGGAAAAAACAATCCACGGCAAACTGCTGCTACTTGTATTATCATTAACATTTATGGTTTCAGCTGGCCTTTCATATGATTTAGGCATGTATTTTACTTTTTTGCCAAAGGATGCCGGTGATTGTGCATAGGCAAAAGATATTCCTAAAAATAGGATGGTTAAGGCATAATATTTTTTCATATTCTTTGTAGATGAGGTTAAGATGTTAATCTATTTTGTTTTTGCCGGAGCATCAGTAGTTGCCGTTGCTGCAGGCTGGGCTGTTCCTGAATGTTGTTTAATATTCAATAAACTGGCACAGGTAGAATTAGGCTTAATGGTCAATTGTGCTTCATCTACCGCTATTTCTCCTCCAAAAGTAAGGCCCATACAGTACGAATAAATATCAGTCTGTTTTTTCTTACCATTCATTTCTACATTTACAGTTACTTTTTCGTTGTTGCACATGTATTTGTTAATGAGATAGTAATAATTAGCATTAAAATCGGCACCGTTGGCAATGGCTTGCAGGCGTGCCCTGATATCGTCGATGGTTTTACGTTCTCCATCGCCAGGGGCAACCAGATCTTCTACGATTTCGGCATTGGGATCAGTAATTAAAATGGTTAAAAAAGCGGGCTTACGGGCTTTATCTGATCGAAGACGAACTACATATTTCCCTGGCGTGCGGTAGGTATATAAGGCAGTTTTACCTTTTACATCCACACGGCCAGTTTCGCCGAACGACCATTCGAAGTCTTTTCCTTCTCCATCACCTTCAAGCCTGATCTCTTCGTTAACCAAACCAGCGGTTGGGCCACTAATGGTTAACACACTATCTACAGGTGCTGTATGAACAGTATCGCGTACAGTAACCGGAAATTCCTGACGGAGTTCACCATCAACAGTTAAGCGTACAATGTAGGTGTCGGGTTTGGTGTAGTGGTAAGAACCGGTTTTTGTTGTTGCCTTTTCGCCATTACCAAATTCCCATAACCATTTTGAGGCCTTTGGGGTATTATCGGTAAAAACTAAATCTTCATTTAAATAAATTTCATCCTTAAGGATTCTTGCATCAATTGTCCTTTTTTCGAACAATGAACTTTTAAATAAAAAAATCAGGCCTGTTAAGAGCAGTACAGCCAGCAGGATGTAGAGAATAACATAGCCTTGCGAATTTGAATTAACTTGCTTGGTGTTTGTGTCAGACATAGGTAGCGTTTTTATAGGTTGTGGTATTTTATCTTGCAGATATCGTTTGTTGTAATTGTCGCCTGTTGGTAATGCAATCATCTAACTGCCTTTTATGCAGCTCGATATCTGAAATATTTCTATTTTGTTCTTGTCTATCGTAAAATAATCTATCGTATAACTGTGCGGTGTGGACAAAGATTTTATATCGTGAATCTGATGCCTTACGGTCAAACGCAGCTTTGATTGAGCCCAATGAAAGCTGGATATCGTTCTTTAAAAAAACGGCCTGTACATTTGGGTTATAACGTGTTATCTGCTTAAAAGTAGTATCAATAGTTGGCATGGTTTCTTTCACCATACTTTCGAATGCTTCATTCTCGTTAATCTTAACTTCCAGTTCTTTTTTAGAAATTTCATACTTCGACTTATCGCTATAAAAAATCCCAAAGCTCAAAAGCCCAACAGTAAAAACGAACAACGCTATAAAAAACAAAAATTGTTCGCGCCTTTCTTTTATGCTTAATTTGATCATATTGTTTTAATTACTTTCAGTACCTTCCGTTTCTAATTTTTTGTGCTGCAGATTGGTTTGCCTTTTGGCATTCGCTTATACGTTCTTTGTACCGCTGTATATCGCTCCTTGATTGAAATAGCGAATCTTGCAAATCGGCCATTGCACCAACATTATTATTTAGTTTTCCGTACAGATCGAAACTTGGACTTGATTCTGTTTTTTTAGAGATTAATTCTTTTATCCTGTTATTGGCGCTCTGAATATCACTAAGCAAAATACTTTGTTTACTCATTTCATTTGCATTATAATCGCGATATTGGGCAAGCTCTTTAAAACGGACCTGAATAAGGTCAAAATTTGTATTGATATCTTTTCTTAGGTAAGATAGTTTATCGGTTTCCTTTACCTTTTTATCGAGCAAAGTATATTCATAATCGGATGCGGCAAAAAAGAGATAGATACAGAGAATGGAGAAAAGCGTTAGGAATACAAAGTTTATAATAAACCGGGTATAAGCAGTCCTGATTTCGATGGAATTGATGGGTTTCATAGAGCATTAATAGTTTCACACAGTATTAGTTATCGTATTAATCTGACATCTCTTACACTTAAAATCACTCAATTTTTTTCAAATTAACATTGTCTATAACAATTTTTGATATTTGTTGTTTGATAATAAAAACGATTTTTATTTCTCTTACTTTTAACAAACTTTAAGCCAAACCGTTTATGTCTGAGAATTTTTACAACAAACCCTTCAGATTTAAGTCTCTTTTCTCAGGCACTGGGCTTCAGCCAACTGGCCTTGGGAAATCGATTTCGCACCATATTGAACTGATCATTTTTACCCGTTATGGGGAGCACCGGTTCCACAACGATTTTGGCTGTGAGATATGGGACCTTGATTTCGAATTAATCGTGAGTGAAAGCATCTGGGAGGAAAAATTTCGCAAATCGTTGCTTAAATCTATTACCGATTATGAGTTCAGGATCTATAATACTTCTGTTGAAGTACGCATTACTGAAGTAGAAAATGTATATCCATTGCGTAAGATAACAGAGATCANATCAAAAAGGTGGATATCAGTGTGAGGGCACTGATAAAAACTACAGGCGAAAAATATTTTTTCAACACCGCATTATTCCTCAGCCCGCTATCAACCTAATCCAAAACGCCCGAAATATTCTACACATGAAACCAGTTTTTTACTCATCAAAAGATGAAATCCGCAATAGAATTTTAAAAAATGCCGAAGATTTTTGGAATGTTAAAGACAGTAACGACTTCGACCCGCTGGTTAGGTTGATTATTGAGGCCCTGAGCAACGAGCTATTTAACGTTGCTAATGATGTTAAAAATTTAGAGAACAGGATTTTTGATAAGATCAGCCGCATTTTAGCCCCCGATCATTTAACTTCTTCTTTACCTGCTCATGCCATTATGCACGCCAGACCGATTGAGCAGCAGGATTATCTTTCGCCTTATTCGCAGTTTGCATTTAAGTAAAAGTATCCCCCAGGAAAACGATAATGCAAAAAAAACTGATATTTTTTTTAGTCCGCTGCACACTGTAAAAGTAAATAATGCAACTATAAAATATATTGTTACCGGAAATACCCTTTTTAATGTAGAACAATTAGGTAAACAACCCATCCACAATACACTTTCTGGCACTTTGGTAGAGAAAAACACGATCTATATCGGTTTTAGTGGCATTAAAGACTGGATGGATTTTAATAAACTGAACTTATTTTTCGACTGGAAAAATTATTCGGTACCTGAAAACACTTACGATCTGCTCTCGTTGGGAAAATGGTTCTACAAAAATAACGAACTCGCAGCCTATACCGAACGTTTTATGGACGAGCCTTTAACTGGTAAGGTACAGGCACCTTTTCAACACAAGCAATTGCTTAATCTGATTAAAGCAGATGTTTTACAGTTTTACAGCAATAGGTTTATTACCCTGGGCGACCTTAACGATTTTAACATTGACGAAAGCGAAGAACTACCTCCGGCATTTTCCAACCTGTTCCAGCCAGCGGTTTTAAACCAGATCGACAATTCGGTAAAATGGCTCAAAGTAATTTTTCCGGCAGCGATAAATCAGGAAATGCTGAACGAGCTTCATATTTATATCAACGCGTTCCCAGTAGTCAATAAACGGTTAAGCCAGATTAAACACCGGCTTAAAACGATGAAAAATATTATCCCGATTAAAACGGAATCGCTGGACCAGATGCTCGCGGTAGAAAACCTGAAGGACAATAAAGGGAAAAGTTATAACGAAATTCCCTACACCAATGAGAATGAAAAAGGCGATGGTTCTTTCTCCATCCGCTATGGAGGAACGGAGCGTTTTGATACTAGGAATGCAAAAGAACTGGTTGATTATCTTTTTGAGCTTTTACGCGATGAAAAAGCAGCTTTTACTGCTTACGGACCTGATTTTTTAAGCACCATCTTAAAAAACCTGGAGCAGAATATTGCCCTTATTGAACAAAAAAGCAGTTCGGCGCTGAAAGACATTAAAGAGTTGCCCAGCTATATTGTATTGAAACCGATTGACGATGCGGATATATTATTTCTGGATATTTGGGTAACACAGGCAGAAGAAGCAAACCACATCAATGCCGGTAGCCGTTTAGTGGTATACGATAACAATAAGGTGCATGCAGAAAGTATCTTTTTATTGAGTCAGACCAAAGGCGGCCGGTCGCGGTTGAATGCCACCAATCGGGTGCAGGCTTATAAATATGGCTTGACTACTGCCGACCGGATTATTACTAAGGCCGATGTGATCAATTTTTGCCGTTACGAACTGGGAAACAAGTTAAAGGGCATTACCCTGGCCAAAGGTTTGATTATGGACAATAAACCGAATGCTGGTTTTGTTAAAACCACCGATATTCTAATCGAGCCCGCAGATCATCTGAACCTGAGTACACAGGATTGGGAAGAACTGTTGAGCCTGACATTGGCAAAATTGAATTTAAGAAGTACCATGAATATACATTACCGCTTGCTGTTGAAGCCGACGATGTATAAGGCAGTTTAATAAAAGGTCGTCATTCCCGCCTGCGTGGGAATCTTAAAGTTTATTGTTTTAAGACTATTCATAAGCTTTCCTTTTTCATCGGCATTCATGAGCGCTCCGTGGTTCCCAATAAAGTTGGGAATGACGATCGCCTTTACATAAGGCTAGTTAATTATTCCGAATAAATATTAATCGAACGCTGTTTAATAATTGTAGCCATTTTGGCCTGCTTTAAATATATACCGTATAACCTAAAAAAGCACTTTCGCCATCCTCGCTCAATACCGTTTCCTGATAATCGGGTGCAGTAAGGAGTTCTACGTTTACTTCGGCATCAACAGGCATCAAATAACTGATAGCCATATCTAAAATAGCCCGGTTTTTTTGTCCGGGAATAAATTTAATCAGCTCCTGTGGCGAAGTAGGGCCGATGTTAATGTTATATGCTTCGTGTTCGGGGGTAAAACTATCGCCTATGATGGTATCGATACCCAATGCGCTTCCGCCCAACTGAATCTGCATTTCTTCGGCAATTTTTACCGGGGCAATATTCGCGGTGGCATCCACAATCGTAAGCGGCAGGTTGAATAATGCGGTTAGCACCTTCGATACAAAATCGATGTTGCTTCTTTTCTGCTGGATTTCGGGCAGCAGATGCATCCAGATAATACTCTGCTCTTTATTGAGCAGATTAAACTCATCCCAGCCAAATTCAAAAATCTGACTTAAATCGGAATAGGTTGTTTTTTTATCGAGCATATTCTCATATAGCTCGGTCATGATCCTTACATAATTGATCTCGACATCAAATGGCGTAAAAAATAACCTGGCCTCTTTTTCTTCCTCCCTCCTATCTCTGATGTCTTTAATCATCGATTCCTCATCTATGCCCGCACTACCGGTTGGTGGACGGTGGAAAAGTCCTTCGGGTAACATATCATACAAGCCTTCCCGGTTGGTATTGATGCGGATGCGATCCTGTCTTCTTTTTTCTGAATAATAAGTAGTGGTATTTTCGATATCTTTCGCAAAAGCGCGTTTATCAGGTCCCAATGGGATAATTTCTATCCTATCGGCATCAATTACCTTACGTTCAATCAGATCGGCAGCGTGGGCAACAGCCTTATAATCTGTAAATAGTTCGTTATTAATCAAAGTTTCTTTTTTCATTAAACTTTAAGGCTTCATTTTTGTTATAGGTTAAATTTTTATTACTGAAAAAATAACAATCCTAATCAAATACTAAAGATACTATATTTGTAGTACATCACATCTATAAAAATTTAATGGACGTTCAATCATTTTTTATCCGCTTTCTCTTATTCCCGCTGATTTTCATGGTATCAACAGCGGTGCTTTCTATCATCAACAAGAAGAACCAGTTTCTCAACAACAAACGACTCATCGTAAGTGTTCTGTTAATCGGCATTATTTTGGCCATCCCGGGTTTTTTAGGCTTCCTAAACTTTAATTTCATGCCCTGGGGTTACATTATCTGCTGTATCTTTTACCTTTTAATGGGAACGGTTTTCGTTTACCTGTTAACCAAATACTACCCTAAGGATGTGCTGGAGCGTAAAGTTTTTATCTTTTTTGCCACATTAATTTCGACTATTTTATCAGTTTACTTATTCCAATTGGCCTTTAACTGGTTAAGTGCGGTAAACTTTGGATGGTTTGGAGCTGGCAGTATTGCCTGTTTCTTTGTGCCGCTTATTTTTTGGTGGGCCTATGTTTCCTTACTGGGGATCCCATCTGAAATTTACAAAATCTGGAGGTACCCTGATACGCCACTGGATATCAACATGGATCATGTAGACTTTAACCGCTTATTGGTATTGGAGCTTGAACTTTACAAAAGAAGCAGCGATCCGGAACCTTTGAAAGTAAAGGTAAAAGCGGTAGAAAACATGAACTTCGGTATCTGGTTCCACAAGTTTATCGACGATTATAATTTAAAGTTTGCCAAAAGTCCAGTAGAATTCAGGAGCGAGGATATGGAAAATTATAAATGGATCTTCTTTATTAAAACTTCCTTCTTTAAAAGGAATATCTTTATTGATCCTGATCTGGACATCATTGAAAACGGCATTACCGAAAAAATGACGATTTACGCTAAACGGGTATCTGAAAACATAAACAAACCCAATGAAGTTGGAGAAAGTGCTATCTTTATCTAATCTATAAATAAAAACATCTACCATGATCAAGCCGCTAAAATATAAATCCATTAACTGGATTAATGGCATGAAGCTTTCCAGTGATCATTTTACATTAAGTGATCTGTATTTACAGGACTTTGTACGCGATGCTGCTTCTCTACATTTAAACAATAGCAATTACGGATTTTTACCCCCTTTTGCAGGATATAAAAGTTCGCATGATATCGAAATTATCGAAAAAGCAACTAACCATATTGAGGTAAGGGTAAGGTATTGTAATGCCATTACACCCGAAGGTTGCCACATTGATATAATACAGTCAGATAATATGGATACGCTGGTGCACAACCACTATTTTGGCCAGTCGGAGCCGCGTAACTATGTTATTTTATTGGTAGTGAGTCCTTTTAACCGAGTGCCGGCCGGCATACCAAATCCTGAAGAGAGCCCGATCCGCTACCCTGAACTAACTAAAAGCTATTCTATAGCTGTATTGCCAGAAAGTGAAGTGAGTTCTCAAACGACAGACAGCTATTTTCTGACAATTGGACAGGTTTATTATGAGAATGGAAGATTATCTATCAACAATAGTTATATCCCGCCAAGCTCAACCATAACAAGCCATCCGGCACTGATAAGATATTATGAGTCTTTCAGTGTTCTATTGAACGATTTGCAATTGGCTGCTTTCAAAATTATAGATAAAACAGGAGGACGCGATAATATAACACCTTTGGGCAAAAACATCCGTTTAATTTCTGAAAAGATTGTAGATTACATTGCAGGCTTATTTTACGAATACAGAAATATCGCCCATCGCGAATCGCCAGTAGTTCTTACAGGCTATTTCTCCAGTTTAGCACATATCTTTTTTACAGCTATAAAACTAATTGATCCGCGTGAACGGGAAGAGCTGCTTAAATATTTTTACGAGTGGAAAGATGTAACCCCTGGAAACTTTGAAGAGCTTTTAGCTAAAACCATCGAATTGGTTTATGATCATAAACAGATTAATAAAAGCATGGTAATGGCCAATGAGTTTATGAATGTGCTGGTAGCCCTCTGGAATAAATTGAGTGGTTTAGAATACATCGGCCAGCGCAAAGAAAACATCGTAGTAGCCGAACAGCAGGTTGTACAACAGGTACAAGCCAGAAAAACCTGGACATTGCTGGATTAAGCTATTCTCTGAGTAAAATTTATAATAAAGCTGTAACACTCAGTGGTGTGACCCCAAAAAGTTGGACAAAAACTTTTGGGGTCACACCATTTGTTGGATTTAAAATTTGACGAGAGCCTATGTCTAACTTTATTATGGATTAGCTCGCACTAAAATTAAGAAGTAGACGAAACGCTTTATACAGCTTAATGGTTGGTCTTTCGAAAGGATCAGGATAGCAATTCTATATTTATGATTACCAATAATTTTTGATTACACATAACAGGTTTAATCGAAAGCAATCTGATCTGGCCCAGAAACTTTACCAATATGGCATGCGCATTTACCCCCGCTTACATTAACCACAACAGATTTAGTTTGATTGGTTTCTACAGAGGTACCCGTAATTTTCAGGTTATCGCCCTGTTCTGACAGACTAAGTTTATTATGATCATCAACGATAATAAATACGCCTTTTACGGTGCTGGTGTAAATACTCGAATTAGCCGTTACCCGCTCTCCTGTTCGTTGATTGATGACATTAAAATCTTTTACCTCAGTGCCATCGCCTTTATTGTCTACAAATTTTAACATTATCGAGGTAAATTCTTCAGTACAGATCTTGTCCCCACAATCAGAGGTAGTTTTATTTTTTTTACAGGTTAGTAGGGCAATACCCAACAATAATACAAATGCTATTTTTTTCATCGTTTATTTGGTTTTTTAATGAAAAACGACCAAACTGGTAGAAACGCTACAGGAAAATTTATAAATGATTCAAAATCGAAAAAAATCGGGCAGGAAGGTATCATTAAAAGTAATTTCTCCGTCTCTCATTAAGCTTCCTGATCTGTATCATTCGATCTTCAATAATATAAGTTTAATTCGGCAGCTAATTGATCTGATTTTATCCTTATCTCTTGTTTTAATCTTCTTCCTTGAACAACGGTTTTGAATAGCAATTTATTTGGATTTCATATTTAATTGGCATTAACGACAAAAATAGAATAAAAAAACTACAAATATAAAAAATAAAGCATACAATAACTGTATGAACATTTGTATAATAAAATTTGTTAATTATTAGCTATGTCTCAGGCCTAAATACATTTATTTTGCTTCCCTAACCAATATATAATATGAAAAAACACAACTTACTGCCAGGGGTAACCAGAAAGGTTACTCTTGCTGTGGCTGCAACCTTGGTACTTGCAGGCGCTACATGTTTAACAGGCTGTAAAAAAGACGAAAATGTCGCACAAGGGGAAATTACTGCTCCGCCCCCTCCTACCAAAGCTGCTACAGTAGAATCCTACCAATCGGGTACACATAATGGCTTCTTTTGGTCGCTTTGGAAGAGTGACGGCGCAACTGGCACAGTCAATTACGCCAATGGTACCGGAGGGAATTACAGCGTTAACTGGAACGGATTTAATGGTAATTTTACTTGTGGAAAAGGTTATTCAGCAGGGTCAACAAGCTATAAGATAGGTTATAATCTGGGCACCTATTCAAACTCTGGAGGTGGTACTTTCGGCTGGTACGGATGGAGCAGAAGCCCCTATTACGAGTATTATGTAAACGAAACCTGGGGTGCGGTTTCGCCTCATACCGGTACTTATTTGGGGACATTTGAAAGTGATGGTGCAGGTTATAACGTATGGACGAGATGGATGACTGGCAAAAACATCGACGGTGGAGACGGTTTCAGGCAGATTTATAGCTCCAGGGTTACAAAAACCTCTACGGGACAAAATCACACTATTACTTTTGCCAACCACTACAACAAATGGCAAAGTTACGGATATACGCTTGGCCAGTTAAATATTCCTGCAATTATGGTTTCTGAAACATGGGGTTCTAATACGAATGGCAATATCAACTGTACCATTTGGGCACAGTAAACATTTGTTTTAAACGCTCACAACCACATTACTGCCTGGCCATAAGCCGGGCAGTATGTATTGCAGGTAACTCTGATCGCTTACCTGGATTAAAAATATTTTTAATATTATTCAACAATTAATTACCATGAGGCCTATCCTTTATTTCTTTGTTTTTTTCATTTTTATCCTTCCCTCCTGCCATTCTCCAAATCCTAAAAATATAGATGGAAATAAAAACTTACTGATTGGAAAATGGCATCGGTTTTCCACTGCAAATGGCTATAGCGAATTTGATATCGATTCGCAATATGTAGTCTTCTATAACCAGAAAGTTGGCCGCTTCAAGCTTGCATACAAAATAGAAAATGATTCCTTAAAATACCTCACTAAAGATTATGTGGCGAAGATTACCAGTTACGGTGACTCTGTTCTTTTGGAAGGAAATGATAGTACTCAAGCCGTTTTGTACCGATTTAAAGAACCGAATATTCCTTTTAAAACAATTCCTGAACAAAAAGACTCTTTATCATTTGCATCATACATTGCAGATTTCGATAAAAGATTAATCAGTGAGTTTGAGAAAGCCGGAATAAAAATTTCTGATGGTATGGAAAAACGTGAGGGGCCCGCATACGAAGAACTGTTAAAGAAAAAATCGGCAAATAGGTAAAAGTGTTTCAGCGGATAGGATAACTTACCATTGCCGGTAAAATTTCCAAAAAAAAAGACCGATTGTTTTATTTTTTGCATAATTTTGCAAGAAATAAAAATTTCTCTGTGATGAAAACGACTAAGTCTGAAAATACCAAACGGCTGATTATCGAGAAAACTGCATCGGTTTTTAATACAAAGGGTTATGCGGGAACATCGATCAACGATTTAATGGATGCCACCGGACTTTCAAAAGGTTGCATTTATGGTAATTTCCAGAATAAAGACGAAATTGCATTAAGCGTTTTTGACCACAACTTCGGTATGGTGGCACAGCATATGAAAGAATGCATCTTAGCTACCGAGAATTCGATAGAAAGGCTGCTGGTTTACCCGCGAACGTATAAGAACTATTTCAGGTACCCATATTTGCAAGCCGGCTGCCCGGTTTTAAATACTGCTACAGAAGCAGATGATACCCATCCGAAGTTGAAAGAACGTGCACAGAAGGCACTGGAACTTTGGAAGACTGCTATCGTAAACCAAATAAAACGTGGCATTGAAAGAAAAGAAATAAAAGAAGATACCGACGCAACCGAAATTTCGGTGATCATGATTTCCATGATCGAAGGCGCATTTATGCAGGCAAAGGTCAATAACCATATGACAGAGCTTAAAATAGCAATGTCTTTCCTCGAAAAATTAATTAAGAATCTTAAAGTATAATTTTTTTAACCAAAAAAAGACCGATCGGTTTTTTTATCAATAATATTAGAAAAGAAAAATGGAAGAATTTGATATTACCGTTATCGGGTCAGGTCCCGGCGGATATGTAGCAGCGATAAGAAGTGCCCAACTGGGTTATAAAACAGCATTAGTTGAAAAATACAGCACCTTGGGAGGCACTTGTACCAATGTGGGATGCATCCCCACCAAAGCCTTGCTGGATACCACACATCATTATGCAGATGCACTTAAGCGTTTTGAAAAACATGGTATTGAATTTTCTGATCTCCACCTTAATTTTGAACAGGTTTTTAAACGCAAAGCCGATGTGGTAACTAAAAATACACAGGGACTGGATTTCCTGATGAGAAAGAATAAGATAAAAGTTTTCCAGGGCACAGGTTCTTTTCTCAACAATGAATCCATGAAAATCATAAATGCTGAACAGCAAGAAACTCTTATCAGATCGGATAAGTTCATTATTGCTACCGGATCAAAGCCGGCAACTATTCCAGGGGTTACCATCGATAAAAAAAGGATCATTACCTCTACTGAAGCTTTGGCAATGCAAGAAAAACCGAAAAGCATCATCATCATTGGTGGTGGTGTGATCGGTGTAGAAATGGCCTCTATTTTTAACAGAATTGGCACAAAAGTGACCATACTAGAATATGCCGATAATCTGATTGCTGCAATGGATCAGGAATTAGGAACTACATTAACAAAAATTTTGACAAAGGAAGGTGTAGAAATCAAGCTTCAGCAAGCGGTATACAAAGCTGAAAACCTTGGCGACAAAACTAAAGTGTATTTTAAAAATAAGGTGGGTACCGAACAAGACCTGACTGCAGACTATATCTTAGTCGCTGTCGGCAGAAAGCCATATGTGAATGGTTTGGGCTTAGAAAATACCAATGTGGAATTGAATACTAATGGTACGGTAAGGGTAAATGATCAGCTACAGACAACGGTTTCAAACATTTTCGCTATTGGCGACGTGATCGGTGGAGCTATGCTTGCCCACAAAGCAGAAGAAGAAGCCATATTTGTGGTCGAAAGAATTGATGGTCAAAAACCGCATATTAACTATGAGCGGATTCCATCGGTAGTTTACACCTGGCCAGAAGTTGCTTCAGTAGGAGCTACAGAAGAAGAATTGAAAAAACGGGAAGTGAAGTATAATGTCGGTAAATTCCCATTTGCAGTAAATGCAAGAGCCAGGGCAGGAATGGAAACGGATGGATTCGTAAAAGTACTGTCTGATCCTAAATACGGAGAACTTTTAGGTGTACATATAATAGGTGCCAGGGCAGCAGATTTAATAGCGCAGGCAGTTGTTGGCCTTGAATACGAAGTTACAGCGAAAGATATGGCTTCCGTCTGTTATGCACATCCTACCTATTCGGAAGTGCTGAAAGAAGCATATACCATGGCATCAGGAAGACCATCTGTGAATATTTAATATTATATTGATCAATTCATTAATTATGTCGCAACAGATCAGGCGCGCAACCCCCGGAGATTATATCCGGATCATGGAGATTTGGGATCAAGCAGTTACAGCCACCCATAACTTTCTTTTTGAGGAAAATTTTATTTATTTTAAGCAGATTATCCCAAAGAACTACCTACCGCATCTTGATGTATTCCTGCTTATTGAACAGGGCGAACAAATTGGATTTGCATCTGCATCAAAAGGAAACCTGGAAATCCTTTTTATCCATAGCGAATACCATGGAAAGGTTATCGAAAATCACGACATCTTCCAATGTTAGATTTTAAAAATTAATAATTATTAATCAGCACTTTACAACCAAAAAAAAAGGAAACAACTGATCCTTGTTGTTTCCTTTAGCGGAATGGACGGGACTCGAACCCGCGACCTCCTGCGTGACAGGCAGGCATTCTAACCAGCTGAACTACCACTCCTTCTGTTCTTCTTTAAAGTTCGAACCTCTTTTCCCTTTCAGGACTGCAAATATAGGCACTATATTCAGTTTATTACTATATTATTCTACTTTTTAATCAATAATTATGTAACACACTGAGCATCATTCTAAATAATTTAAACAAAATGGTTATTAAACACAAAAGCCTCAACTTTTTCAAGTTAAGGCTTTTTGCGGAATGGACGGGACTCGAACCCGCGACCTCCTGCGTGACAGGCAGGCATTCTAACCAGCTGAACTACCACTCCTTTTGTTTACTTTTTAAAAGTTTAAACCTCTTTCCTCTTTCGAGGTTGCAAATATAGAGACAAAATTCTTATTTGCAAACTTTATTTCAAAATAATCGTAATTACCTAACCAACAGCACCTTCCTGCATCTTCTCTGCATTTTCGGCAAACTGAAGTGCATCAATAATCTCTTGAATATCACCATCCATAATGCTTGGCAGGTTATACATTGTTAAGCCAATGCGATGTTCGGTAACACGCCCTTGAGGATAGTTATAAGTTCTGATCTTAGCCGAACGATCTCCGGTTGATACCATTGTTTTACGTTTAGCGGCAATATCACCATTCTTTTTCTGTAATTCGATATCGTAAAGCTTACTACGCAACATCTCCATCGCAATCACACGGTTACCCAACTGGGAACGTTCTTGTTGGCAAACCACTACAATACCCGATGGCTTGTGCGTTAACTGCACTTTTGTCTCTACCTTATTTACGTTCTGTCCACCAGCACCTCCTGAGCGCGAAGTCTGCAGCTCAATATCGGCAGGATTAATATACAGATCAATTTCTTCTGCTTCTGGTAAAACGGCTACAGATGCAGCTGAGGTATGTACACGGCCCTGCGTTTCGGTATCTGGCACACGCTGTACACGGTGTACACCACTTTCGTATTTTAGCTGACCATAAACATCATCACCACTCACTTTCAGAATTACCTCTTTATAGCCTCCGGCAGTACCTTCGGTTACATCAACAGTTTCAACCTTCCAGCCTTTAGTCTCGAAATAACGGGTATACATGCGGTATAAATCGCCTGCAAACAAAGCGGCTTCATCGCCACCTGTACCACCACGGATCTCAAAAACTGCATTTTTGGCATCTTCAGGATCTTTAGGAATCAACATCAAGCGGATATTGCTTTCCATTTCTTCCTGTTGTTTCAATAGCAGATCAAGTTCCTCTTTTGCCATTTCACGCATTTCAGGATCCTTTTCAGTAGCTAATATTTCTTTATTGGCATCGATGTTACTCATCACATTTTTGTAGATTTTATATTCATCTACAATCTTGCCCAAGTCTTTATATTCTTTATTTAAAGCCGCAAAACGTTTCATATCCTGAATTACATCCGGATTACTTAACGATTCTTCTACATCTTCCCAACGCAGCTTTATAGCTTCTAATTTATCT
>Ga0065714_10064695_pt1 | contig 22999 bp, 21 predicted proteins | sample MisRhiReplicate2_FD_59101 | JGI IMG/M metagenome (GOLD analysis project Ga0065714, IMG submission 59101) | Miscanthus rhizosphere microbial communities from Kellogg Biological Station, MSU, sample Rhizosphere Soil Replicate 2: eDNA_1 v2... | ecosystem: Host-associated > Plants > Roots >... | reverse complement strand
CCAGCGGGCTGATCGCCGCCGTTGCCCTGGCCTATATGGCCATTATGTTTGCCATCGCCTTCTACGGTGACCGTCGCCGTGCGCCATTGCCGCCGCGCATGCGTGCCTGGGTGTATAGCCTGTCGCTGGCCGTTTATTGCACCAGCTGGACCTTCTTCGGCGCCGTAGGCCAGGCCGCAGAACAGTTGTGGGCATTTTTACCGATCTACCTGGGGCCGGTGCTGTTGCTGGTGCTGGCACCCTGGGTGCTGCAGAAGATGATTCTGATCAGCAAGCAGGAAAACATTACCTCCATCGCTGACTTTATTGCGGCGCGCTACGGCAAATCCCAGTCCCTTGCAGTCGTGGTCGCGCTGATCTGCCTGGTGGGCGTACTGCCTTATATCGCGCTGCAGCTCAAAGGCATCGTGCTGGGGGTCAACCTGTTGATCGGCGCCGGCGTCGACACCACGGGCACCCGCGCCCAGGACACCGCGCTGATCGTGTCGCTGGTGCTGGCGCTGTTCACCATTGTCTTCGGTACGCGCAACCTCGACGCCACGGAGCACCACCGCGGCATGGTGCTGGCGATCGCGTTTGAATCCCTGGTCAAGCTGTTCGCGTTTCTCGCAGTCGGCGCGTTTGTGACCTTCGGCCTGTACGACGGTTTCGGCGACCTGTTAAGCCAGGCCATGCTGGCGCCACGGCTGGAGGAATACTGGAAGGAGACCGTCAACTGGCCGTCGATGGTGGTGCAGACCGGGGTGGCCATGATGGCGATCATCTGCCTGCCTCGGCAGTTCCATGTCACGGTGGTCGAGAACATCGACCCGCAGGACCTGCGCCTGGCCAAATGGGTGTTCCCCGCGTACCTGATTCTTGCCGCACTGTTTGTAGTACCCATCGCCTTGGGCGGCAAGATGATGCTACCCAGCTCGGTGCTGCCAGACTCCTACGTGATCAGCCTGCCCATGGCCGAAGCCCACCCGGCACTGGCCGTGCTGGCGTTTATCGGCGGCGCGTCGGCGGCCACCGGCATGGTGATCGTGGCGAGCATCGCGCTGTCGACCATGGTTTCCAACGACATGCTGCTGCCGTGGTTGCTGCGCCGCTCCAGCGCCGAGCGACCATTCGAAGTGTTTCGCCACTGGATGCTGTCGGTACGCCGGGTCAGCATCGTGATCATCCTGCTGCTGGCCTACGTCAGCTACCGCCTGCTGGGATCGTCCGCCAGCCTGGCGACCATTGGCCAGATCGCCTTTGCCGCCGTGACCCAATTGGCGCCCGCGATGCTAGGTGCGCTGTATTGGAAGCAAGCCAACCGACGCGGCGTATTTGCCGGGCTGGCGGCGGGCACCTTCCTGTGGTTCTACACCTTGGTCCTACCGGTGACAGCGAAAAGCCTGGGTTGGTCCCTTGGCCTTTTCCCAGGGCTGACATGGATGCATTCGCACCCGCTGGGGCTGTCCGTCACTTCGTTGACGCTCGGCACGGTGTTCTCCCTTGCGGGTAACTTCACGCTGTTCGTGTGGGTGTCGATGCTCTCGCGCACACGGGTCTCCGAGCACTGGCAAGCCGGGCGCTTCATTGGCCAGGAAATCAGCCAGCGCGCCAGCGCCCGCTCGATGCTGTCGGTACAGATCAGCGACTTGCTCAGCCTGGCCGCCCGCTTTGTCGGGGATGAACGTGCCCAGCAGAGTTTTATCCGCTTCGCCTATCGCCAGGGCAAAGGCTTCAACCCCAACCAGAATGCCGACAATGATTGGATCGCCCACACCGAGCGACTGCTCGCCGGCGTATTGGGCGCATCGTCGACCCGTGCGGTGGTGAAAGCCGCAATCGAAGGGCGGGAAATGCAGCTGGAGGACGTCGTACGCATCGCCGATGAAGCGTCGGAAGTGCTGCAGTTCAACCGCGCGTTGCTGCAAGGGGCTATCGAGAACATCACCCAGGGCATCAGCGTGGTCGACCAGTCGCTCAAGCTGGTGGCCTGGAACCGGCGCTATCTGGAGCTGTTCAATTACCCGGACGGACTGATCAGCGTGGGCCGTCCAATTGCCGACATCATCCGCTACAACGCCGAGCGCGGGCTGTGCGGGCCGGGCGAGGCCGAAGTTCACGTGGCGCGTCGCCTGCACTGGATGCGCCAGGGCCGTGCGCACACCTCCGAACGCTTGTTTCCCAATGGACGCGTGATCGAGCTGATCGGCAACCCGATGCCCGGCGGCGGCTTCGTCATGAGCTTCACTGACATTACCGCGTTCCGCGAGGCCGAGCAGGCGCTCACCGAGGCCAACGAAGGCCTGGAGCAGCGAGTGACCGAGCGCACCCACGAGCTGTCCCAGCTCAACGTGGCCCTCACGGATGCCAAGGGCGTGGCAGAGTCCGCCAGCCAGTCGAAGACACGCTTCCTGGCGGCCGTCAGCCATGACCTGATGCAACCACTGAACGCCGCACGCCTGTTCTCTGCCGCCCTCTCCCACCAGAACGACGGCCTGTCCAGCGAAGCCCGGCAATTGGTGCAGCACCTGGACAGCTCGCTGCGTTCCGCCGAAGACCTGATCAGCGATCTGCTGGATATTTCGCGCCTGGAAAACGGCAAGATCAACCCACAGCGCCAGCCTTTTGTGCTCAACGAGCTGTTCGACACTCTCGGCGCGGAGTTCAAGGCACTCGCCCAGGACCAGGGTTTGCGCTTCCGCCTGCGCGGCAGTCGGCTGCGCGTGGACAGCGACATCAAGTTGCTACGACGGATTCTGCAGAATTTTCTTACCAACGCCTTCCGTTATGCCGACGGCCCGGTGCTGCTGGGCGTACGCCGGCGCAAAGGCGAGCTGTGCCTGGAAGTGTGGGACCGTGGCCCAGGCATCCCGCAGGATAAACAGAAGGTGATCTTCGAAGAGTTCAAGCGCCTGGACAGCCACCAGACCCGTGCAGAGAAAGGCTTGGGCCTTGGCCTGGCGATCGCCGACGGTTTGTGCCGCGTGCTGGGACACCGCTTGAGCGTGCGCTCGTGGCCAGGCAAGGGCAGCGTGTTCAGTGTGCGTGTGCCGCTGGCGCGTAACCAGGCGAGCCCACAGATCAAGACGCCTCAGGAAACCGGGCTGCCGTTGAGCGGTGCACAGGTGCTGTGCGTGGATAACGAAGAGAGCATCCTGATCGGCATGCGCAGCCTGTTGACGCGCTGGGGCTGTGAAGTGTGGACCGCCACCGACCAGGCGCAATGCGCCGCGTTGCTGGCCGAGGGCGTGCGCCCGCAATTGGCACTGGTGGACTACCACCTGGACCACGGTGAAACCGGTACTGAGCTGATGGGTTGGCTGCGCGCGCAGTTGGCAGAACCGATTCCCGGCGTGGTGATCAGCGCCGACGGCCGCCCGGAGATGGTGGCCGAGGTGCATGCGGCAGGGTTGGACTACTTGGCCAAACCGGTGAAACCGGCGGCGTTACGGGCGTTGCTGAGCCGGCATTTGCCGCTGTAGACCGGTCTGAAACGGCCCCGTGCAGGAGCTGGCTCGCCGGCTCCTCCACCGACCGTGTTTTATTCGGGCAGGTGCGCTACACCATCGGAGTCGGTCATCGCCCGCTCCAGCAGATCAGCGGGAAGACTCTTGCTGGCCCGCGCCCCGAGTAGCCTCAGTTGCTCGGTACGGCTGACCAAATTCCCGCGTCCGTCTGTCAGCTTGTTTCGCGCTGCGCTGTAAGCCTTATCCAACTGTTGCAAACGGTTGCCCACTTCATCCAGGTCCTGGATAAACAGCACGAACTTGTCGTACAGCCACCCCGCACGCTCGGCGATTTCCCGGGCGTTCTGGCTCTGGCGCTCCTGCTTCCACAGGCTGTCGATCACCCGCAGGGTGGCCAGCAACGTGGTTGGGCTGACGATGACGATATGACGGTCGAACGCCTCCTGGAACAGGTTCGGTTCAGCCTGCAACGCGGCGGAAAACGCGGCCTCGATAGGCACGAACAGCAACACGAAATCCAGGCTGTGCAGCCCCTCCAGGCGCTTGTAGTCCTTGCTGGCCAAGCCTTTGACGTGATTGCGCAGCGACAGCACGTGTTGCTTCAACGCCGCCTGGCCGATCACGTCGTCATCGGCGGCCACGTATTGTTGATAAGCGGTGAGGCTGACCTTGGAATCCACCACCACCTGCTTGTCGCCGGGCAACATGATCAGCACGTCCGGCTGGAAACGCTCGCCGTCCGGCCCCTTGAGGCTTACCTGGGTCTGATACTCGCGGCCCTTCTCCAGACCCGCATGCTCGAGCACCCGTTCGAGGATCAGTTCGCCCCAGTTGCCTTGGGTTTTCTGGCCCTTGAGTGCACGCGTGAGGTTAGTGGCCTCGTCTGACAGCCGCAGGTTCAGTTGTTGCAGGCGTTCAAGCTCCTTGGCCAGCGAAAAACGCTCGCGCGCCTCGTTCTGGTAGCTCTCTTCGACGCGTTTTTCGAAGGACTGGATGCGTTCCTTCAACGGGTCGAGCAACTGGCCCAGGCGTTCCTGGCTGGTTTCGGCGAAGCGTTGTTCGCGCTCGTCGAAGATCTTGCCGGCCAGCTCGGCGAACTGCGCGCGCAATTCATCCCGCGAGCCTTGCAGGTCGGCAAGACGCTGCTGGTGGCTGTCCTGCTGCTCGCGCAGTTCGGCGCGCAAGGCCGCGGCCAACGCGTCGAGGCGGCGTAGTTCGGTCTCCTTGGCGCTGCGGTCGAGGTTCCAGGCGTGGGCGGCGTCGCGGGCATTGTCGCGGTCGATCTGCAGCAATTCGACTTCCCGGCGCACCGCGGCCAGGTCAGCCTGCTTGGCAGCATTGGCCTGGCTCAGGTCGCTGATTTCATCACGACTGGCATCTAGCTGCGCGGCGAGGCCTTCCTGAGCCAGTTGCGCAGTGGCCAGACGCTCTTCGAGCAGTTCCCAGCCGGTCATGCGCGCGGCCAGGCGTCGCTGAAGCTGCCAGCACACGGCCAATAAAGGCACGGCAGCGCCAGCGAGGCCCAAGGCGATACTGGTCCAGTCAAAAGCCATAGACATGTCTGCCATCACCGAAAAAAACCAAGGTTAGCGGAGCACAGGGCCTGAGGACAGCTCAGTCTTCGACCTGGCCCAGTTCGCGCTGGGCACGGCGGTCACCGGCGCGAGCCGCGAGGCGCAGGAGGTCGTGACCGATGCGACGGTCACGGGCATTCCCGCACTCACGGCACATCAGTTGGCCCAGTCGGCTTTGTGCAGCGACCACACCCTCACGGGCCGGCTGCTTGAGCAAACGTCCGGCGAAGTGTTTGACGTTGGTGTTGTGGCCCAGGCGCGGACTGTCGAGCAACCACAAGGCAACTTTCAAGGAAAAGCGCTTTGGGGCGGTAACAGTGTGAGGGGCATCGGTAACAGAAGGTGATACTGAGCGAAACTTCATAAAGCACTGTGGGACAGAACGGAAGGCGCGCCACTCTACTCTTTTTTTCGTACAGGTAAAGCTGAAAAAACTCGGCACGCCCGTTCTAGAGCAAGCGCTCGGGACAATCCACAGAAGCTGTGGATAACTCAGTGGACAACCCCCCTTTAACTCGCGCAAAGGCCCATGGAATGGGGGCCGCAGTCAAACTGACGATTTTTTCACCAATAAAAAAAAGCCAGATTTTTCATTGACTTAAATTTCCATTGCAGGCTAATGGCGCCCCTGCGGCGCAGGTGACAGCGTGGTTACACACCTGACAACTCATGTGTACAAGTACCCATCCGATGGTTATATCGCCAGCTTTTTTTGAAGCAACTCGCTGCAAAAATGTTACCGCCAGGGCAAACCTGGGACTTTTCAAATCTTTGCCGGCTCGCCACACTCCCCAACCTGCAGCGCAAGAGAGGGAGGGTCGATGAAGGGAATTCTGTTATTCGCCGTGTTGCTAATGGCTATCTGCGCTATTTCACTGGGGATCAACGCGGCACTGCCATCCCCTGACGGCGCACTGTTCGCCATCGCCATCCTGCTGTCGGCGGCATTTACTGCCGTCAGCTTGTGCATTGAGTTGGGCGAAGGCCGGATCAATGACATGGGCGATGTGATGAAGGTGGTCGAGACCGGCCAGTCCCTGCGCTTGACCCTTGCCGCCTACGGGCTGGGTTGCTCGCTGGCAGCGGCAACCACGGTGCTGGTCTATCGGGGCCTGTTGGGCGGCTGACTGAAGTTTTTTGGCTAGCACACTTCCAATACCTGCTTCAATCCGTTACTATCCCCAGCGTTAGTACCAAGCTGAAAGTCAATTCTGGTCGAATAACTCCCCTGAACAACAAGGGATCGACCACCTCGATGGTTTCCAGGTATCACTTGCGACGACACGGCCTTTGAACAATCAAAGGGTGCCGCGAAGTATCCATACGCTGACCGAACCAACCTGCCGATTGATCAGGATCTTCACCCTGGGCCCAGAACCTTTGCCCCTGTTGTGTTGCCTGCCCTCCTAAGTACCTACCTGCCAGCCCAAGCGCGCCTAACTTAATAGCGCTTCAAACTGGCTGCTTTGTTCCAGTCGGGTTCTTCGTTTGATCAATGGTGATCAACGTTACTGGAACGTTTTAACGTTGCACGGTTCTTAATCCGTGTCATTTGTAGGAACACCAATAATATGCACGCTCAAATCCATACTCAGGATGCCATTCGCACCCTTACCAACGCTTTTGCTCCAATGAATTGCCTGATCATGGCCGCTCGCAAAGGCTGCTTCAGCTTCACCCTGGTCAACGAACACGGCATCGCTCGTCACAGCGAACGCCTGTACCCCGATCAGTACTCCAGCGCAGAACCGCTGCAGGCCGTGATCGAGCGTACCCGTCAGGCACTGACTGCCTGACCGACCCGAGTCGCTGAAACACGAAAAACCCTGTTTAAAAAGCAGGGTTTTTTATTGCCTGCGATTCGTGCATTGACGCTTTGCACTAAGTTCAAATAGATATAAACATTATAACTAAATGAGAAAGATGTTTTAAAAACAGTCCTTTACATCGTAAATATGACACTACACTTCAACTCAAGCGGCATGATCCGCTTCCGGCGAGCCTGAGATCCGATCCACTGCTGCCAAGCCCCCCCTTCTCAGGCCTCGTCGACCACTTTCACGGATTGAGGCTTGTATGGGTATCGCTGCCAGCGAATTGTGTCGTTATGTGATCCGGCCGACCTTAATGTACCTCGGCCGCCATAACCCGACGGCTGAATCCCTGCTGCTGGGCATTGCCGCCAGCCAGTCGGAACTCGGTTCCGCCTTGCACGACCGGCGCGGGCACGGCCTGTACAGCATCACTGAACCGCGCCATCGGGCCCTGTGGGATAACTACCTGGCGCTGGACCCCGACCGCGCCAGCCTGGTACGCGGGCTGGCCAGCCAGCATGCCTTCCTCAGTGCGCCGCAGCTGGAACTCACAGTCAACCTGCGTTACGCCACGGCAATCGCCTGGCTTTTGGTCGAACAACACACTCCCGCACTGCCACCGGCCGGTGATGTCTTGGCAATGGCACGTATCTGGAAAGAAATTTTTCACCCACAAGGACGGCTGCGCGATTTCACTCAAGCCTGGCAAACCTGTGTTTCACCCATGAATCAGGTGGTTTGCTGACCGGGCAATTTGCAAGATTCGTTAAAAACTCTAAATTCTGGTCGGATTGTCCTACAAAACCGCTCTATCTCCTGCTTTACAGCCTATAGCGCGATCTTAAAATTATTGTTACTTTCCGCAGCGGTGATCACCACGGAGTTCTAATAATGAAAAAAGTAATGCTCAAGACCACACTTAGCCTCGCCGTTGCCATGGCCTCTTCCCACCTGTTTGCAAGCGGTTTCGCATTGAACGAACAGAGCGTCAGCGGAATGGGGACGGGTTTCGCAGGTCGCTCTTCTTCTGCCGATGATGCAAGCACTGTTTACGGTAACCCTGCCGGTATGGCTCGCCTGAGTGGCCAACAAATCACGGGCGGTGTTGCGGCCATTGATGCTTCGACCGATATCAGCGATGTGAGTGGCCGTTCACGCGGTACCAACAAAGGCGATATGGTGCCTTTCACCGCCGTTCCATTCGGTTTCTACACCAATAAACTCAACGATCAGTGGGCGGTCGGTTTCGGCGTCTATGCACCGTTCGGCCTGGTGACTGACTATGAAAGCAACTTCCAGGGCCGAGGCTTTGGCAGCAAAAGCGAAGTCAAAGTCATCACGCTGCAACCTACTGTCAGTTATGCCTTCAATGATCGTGTTTCGATCGGTTTCGGCCCCACCATCAACCGTATCGCGGGCACCCTCGAATCGGACCTGACGCTGAACGCTGCTGCGCCGGACACCAATATCAAGATCAAAGGCGATGACACAGCCCTCGGCTTCAATGTCGGCGTGCTGGTACAAGCCACCGATACGACCCGCGTCGGCCTGACTTATCACTCCAAGGTCAGCTATAAGCTGGACGGTCATACCGAAGTCACCGCGCCTGCAGCCACATCTGCCGCACTGCGCAGCAACCGCTACGACGCATCGCTGAAAATCGACACGCCTGAATCCTACGACCTGTCGGTTACTCAAGATCTCACTGACGCCTGGAAACTCTACGCAGGTGCAACTTGGACTCGCTGGAGCCGCCTGAAAGACATCACCGTCAAGAACGAAGGTGTTGTCGGTGGCGCATCTGGCGGCGTGCTTGCCCCAACCCTGGTCGGCACCATCAAGGAAGACCAGAACTGGCACGATACCTGGGCCTACGCCTTGGGTACTTCCTACCAACTGACTAAACAGGTGGTACTGCGTACCGGTCTGACTTTTGACCAGTCGCCAACCAACAACACGGACCGTTCACCGCGTATTCCTACCGGCGACCGCACGATCTTCAGCTTGGGCCTGGGCTACGAGGTCATGCCGAACATGACTGTCGATGTGGCTTACTCCTACCTGAAGGAAGAAGACGTCAAGGTCGCGCGCTCCAACCAATTGGCCAGCTACAACGCCAAGTATGAAAACAGTGCTAATGGCTTCGGCCTGGGCATGACCTACCGCTTCTGATTTAACGCGGTATAAAAAAGCCCCGCTCTCCTGCAAAGGAGGCGGGGCTTTTTAATGGCTCACTATCAAGGCTTGGACGCTATCGCCTCCTCCACGGCCTTGATCAGGTCCGGACTGTCCGGCTTGGTCAGGCTGGAAAAATTGGCAATCACCTTGCCCTGCCGATCCACCACGTACTTGTAGAAATTCCACTTCGGCGGCGCGTCGGTCTGCTGCGCCAGCACCTTGAACAGGTGCACCGCATCCGGCCCCTTGACCTTTTGCGGCTCGGTCATGGTGAAGGTCACGCCATAATTCACGTAGCAGACCTTGGCGGTCTCTTCACCCGTCTTGGCTTCCTGCTTGAAGTCATCGGACGGCACGCCGATTACTTCCAGCCCTTCGCCCTTGTAGCGTTGATACAAGGCTTCGAGGCCTTTGAATTGCGGCGCGAACCCGCAGAAACTGGCGGTATTGACGATCACCAGCGGTTTACCAGCAAAGCGCTGGCACAGGTCGATGGATTCCTTGGCGCGCAGCTTGGGCAATTGGCCTTCTAGCAGCGGCGGGCAACTGGCGGCCAGGGCGGCACTGCCAATGGCCATCAGGACGGGTACAGCGAGCCAGCGCATGTGCATGTCGTGTGTCCTTGACGATATTCAGACAATCAACTTAACAGATCGACATACCCAGTTGCATCAACGCCAGCCCGCCGTGTTGCCAGCCCCACCAGGCCAACAGCACCAGCACGCCCCCGGCGACGAGTATCACACCGCGTACCGCTATGCTCATGCTGCCTCCATCTGCGCCTGCAATCGCGCCACCGGCCGCTCACGCACCGGCCAGTTCAGCGCCGCCGCGAGCAGGCTCAATAGAATTGCCACCTGCCAGATCAAATCGTAGTTGCCGGTTCGATCATAGACCACCCCACCCAACCAGCCACCCAGGAACGAGCCGAGCTGATGGAACAGGAACACGATCCCACCGAGCATGGAGAGGTTTCGCACACCAAACAACGTCGCGACGGTGCCGTTGGTCAGTGGTACGGTGGACAGCCACAGGAAGCCCATGGCCATGCCAAACAAGTAGGCGGTGACCTCGGTGACCGGTGCCCACAGAAACAGCACGATCACCACCGCGCGCAGCAGGTACAAGCCTGTCAGCAAACGGGGCTTGGACATGCGCCCACCCAGCCAGCCGGCGGTATAGGTGCCGAAGATATTGAACAGGCCAATCAGCGCCAATACCGTGGTGCCGACGGTGGCCGGCAAATGCTGGTCCACGAGGTACGCCGGCAAGTGCACGCCGATGAACACCACCTGGAAACCGCAGACGAAAAAGCCAAAGGCCAACAGCCAGAAACCGGAATGGGAGCACGCTTCCTTCAAGGCTTCACGCAGGGTTTGCTGGCCGGCGAGCATCGGCAGCGGCTTATCCTTGAGCATCGCGACCAGTGGCAGGATCAGGGCCACCATCAGGCCCAGTGCCAGCAGTGCTGCAGACCAGCCGAGCCAACTGATCAGGCCCAAGGTGCCCGGCACCATTGCAAACTGTCCAAACGAACCAGCAGCGCTTGCAATGCCCATCGCCATGCTGCGTTTTTCCGGAGCCACGGCCCGGCCGACCACACCGAGAATCACCGAGAACGACGTGCCAGACAGACCGATACCAATCAGCAAGCCAGCACTGAGGGACAACGACCACGCTGAATCGGACATCCCCATCAACACCAGGCCCACGGCGTAGAGGACACCGCCGACAAACACAGCTTTGGTGGCGCCGAAACGGTCGGCCAGGGCACCGGTAAACGGCTGCGCCAGCCCCCAGATCAGGTTCTGCAAGGCGATCGCAAAGGCGAAGGTCTCACGACCCCAGCCGAACTCGCTGCTCATCGGCGCAAGGAACAGGCCGAAACCGTGTCGCACGCCCAACGACAACGCCAGGATCAGCGCACTCCCCACTAGAATCCAGCCACTGGTGCGCCACATCGAGGTCATTTCTTATTCTCCGTTCGCGGGTATATACCCGCTTATAGTCGAACGAACCCGCGTTCAGGCGAGTTCGTCCAGCAAGGCCAACAAGGTTTCGCGTTTTTCCGCGCCGAGTTGATCGATCAATTTCTGCTGCGCCGCCTCCCAGGCGGGCAACGCGGCGGCGAGTCGTGCCTCACCGTCCTCGGTCAACTTCACCAGGCGGTTACGCAAATCGTCGCCCTCTACCAACTGCACCAGGCCCTCGCCTTCCAGCACCCGCAGGTTGCGCCCCAGGGTGCTGCGATCCAGGCCCATGGCTTCGGCCAAGCTGGAAATGCTTGGCTGGTCGAGTCGCTGCAGGTTGCACAGCAAAGAATACTGGGCAACGTTAATCCCGAAGCCATCAAGGGCGCCGTCGTAATGCCGGCTGACGCCACGGGCGGCACGTCGCAGGTTGGTACACAGACATTGGGAGGCAAGCATGGTAGGTGTATATACCCGCGATTGAGGAAATGCAAGAAAGTGTTACAGGGCCAGGCCGACCAACACCGCGACTTCCAACAGCTCCAGCAAGGCCCCTGCGGTGTCGCCCGTGGTACCGCCCAGGCGGTTGACCATCAGTTGGCGCAACGCCACAAAGCAGATAGCCGCAAGCAGCACGGCAACCCCACCGCTGAAGCCACCGATCAGGATGCACGCAAGACCGCTGAGGATCAGCACCTGTTGACCGACGATTCTCGGTAAATGATCCGACAATGCCTGGCCCAATCCACCGGCACGCACATAGCGCGTGGTGAGAAACAACGCCAGCATCGATGCGCGGCCGATCAACGGTGCCAGGATCAAGGCCGCGCCGTTATGTTGCTCGATCAAAGCCACCAACGCGGTGAATTTGACAAGCAACACCAGCCCAAGGGTGACCACGGCAATGGGCCCGCTGCGCGGGTCTTTCATGATCGTGAGCGTACGCTCGCGATCGCCGAAGCCCCCCAGCCAGGCATCGGCGCTGTCTGCCAGGCCGTCCAGGTGCAGGCCACCACTGAGCAACACCCAGGCTGTCAGCAACAGCGCCGCGTGCAGCAACAACGGCGCGCCCATCAACGCGGTGTTCAGTGCCCACAACAGCACGCCGAACAACACGCCCACGAGCGGATAAAACAACAATGAGCGTCCCAGCTCCTGGGGCTGCGGCATGCCCGGCAGGCGAATCGGCAGGCTGCTGAGAAATTGCAGGGCGATCCAGAACGGCAGCATGTCTACCCCACTTCCTTCAGCGCGCCGTCAGCGCACACCTGCAGGTTGAATAACCCACCGTGACCGACTTCGACATTTAACAGCTGCTCCCTGGGCAAGTCGCGCGCCTGCGCCAGCAGCAGCCGCATCACACCGCCATGACTGATCAGCAACACACGCTCACCAGCGTAGGCCTGGTGCAAGCGTGCGACTGCACCCAGCACCCGATCGGAAAAAGCGCTGACGGGCTCGCCGTCCGGTGGCGTAAAGCTGTAGGGGTCAGCCCAGAATAACCCCAGGCCCTCGGCGTCAGTCTCCATCAAGGCTGCCGCACTCTGTCCTTCCCAGGCGCCGAAGTGCAGCTCTTGCAGGTCCTTTTCGAGCGTCACTGGCAGTTTGAGCCGAGCACCCAATTCGTCGGCAAACCGCGCGCAACGCTGCAGTGGCGAACTGACCAAACGGTCCCACGGCCCCTGCGCCACCACCGCGTCGCGCATCTGTGCCCACCCCTTGGTGGTGAGCGCGTCGTCGAGGCTACCGCGCAGGCCGCCACCCCGTTCGGTTTCGCCGTGGCGCAGCATGTCCAGGTGCAAAATCATGCCGGGCGGTCCGCCACGGCGGCTTCGGCGAAGGTCGCCATTTGCCCGTGCAACGCACAGGCCAGGCGCAATAACGGCACCGCCAACGCAGCACCGCTGCCCTCACCCAGGCGCAAGCCAAGTTCTAGCAGTGGCTTGGCGTCGAGGCTCTGCAGCACATGGCGATGACCCGGTTCGGCACCGCCATGGCCGAACACCAGCCACTCGCGGCACGCCGGGTTCAAGCGCGTCGCGACCAGCGCCGCGACGGTACAGATAAACCCATCCACCAGCACCACGATGCCTTCCTGGGCACAGGCCAGATACGCACCCACCAGCGCGGCAATCTCAAAGCCGCCAAGATTGAACAACGTCTGCAATGCATCACCGCGCTGGCCGGCATGCAATGCCAGTGCGCGTTCGATCACCGCCACCTTGTGGCAGACGCCCTGGGCGTTCAACCCGGTGCCAGGCCCCGTGAGGTCGATGACCTGGCAATCAAGCAAGGCACACGCCAACGCACTGGCAGCGGTGGTGTTGCCGATGCCCATCTCGCCACCGATAAACAGTTGCGTACCGTTTGCCAACGCACGCCGTGCACTGTCACGACCGGCTTGCAGGGCGAGCTGCCCCTGGGCCTCGGTCATCGCCGGACCGTGGACGAAGTTGGCGGTGCCCGTGCCGATATTCAGGTGACGCACACCGGGCAGGTCCAGGGACGAGGTCACTGTCCCCAGGTCGACCACGTCCAACTGCGCATCCAGTTGACGCGCCAATACGCTGATGGCCGCGCCACCGCTGACGAAGTTTTGCAGCATCTGCCCAGTGACTGCCTGGGGATATGCCGACACTCCTTCTGCAACCACGCCATGATCGCCAGCGAAGATGGCGATCCACAGCCGATCCACCGATGGCTTGACCTGGCCCTGCAAGCCAGCCAATTGCACTGCCAGCGCTTCCAGCTGGCCCAGGGAGCCGGCCGGCTTGGTCAACTGCTGCTGGCGTGCCAGAGCGTGTTCGTACGCTTGCGCGTCGATCGCCTTACAAGGGTTGAGCCACCAGGTGTCAGTCATAACGCAGTACCTTTCAAAGTCAGGGGCAGGCCGGCGACGGTCAGGACAACACGCTGACACCGCTCGGCCAAGGCTTGATGCAGCCAACCGGCTTCATCCACGTAGCGGCGAGTCAATTCGCCCAGCGGCACGACACCCAGACCGGTCTCGTTGCTGACAAAAATGATTTCACCCGGCAGCGAGGCCAGGGTTTCCAGCAGTTGATCGCGCTCGAATGCCAGGCGCCCGGCGTCTTCGAGCATCAGCAGATTAGTCAGCCACAAGGTCAGGCAGTCCACCAGCAGGCACTGCCCGGCGGCTGCGTTTTCCCGCAACACACGCGCCAGTTCAATCGGCTCCTCGATCAGGCCCCAATGGTCCGGACGACGCTGGCGGTGCAGGGCGACGCGCTCGTTCATCTCGCCATCCAATGACTGGCTGGTGGCGATGTAAGTGACAGGCAAGGCACTGTCGCTGGCGAGCTTTTCGGCCAGGCGGCTTTTGCCGGAGCGGGCGCCGCCGAGGATCAGTTGAAGCATGGGATGGCACCTCGGGTGGGCTGAAATGGGTTGACCGTCAGGCCGCCTTCGCGGGCAAGCCCGCTCCCACATTTTGAGCGTGGTGCGTCAGTTAAATCGCAGGCAAGCCAGTCCTCACAGGAGGGACGCGTGCGCACCCTTAAATCCCACATAGATTGCGCAACAACTCAGTATCCAAATGATTCTCCACCAGGTCAGCCAGGCGCTCGATATCGCGCTCGCGCAAGGCGTGGTAGTCAACCTCCTGCACGTCCTGCAACCCAGCCCAGCGCAGCAAGGCGCTGCAGGCAGCCGGACTTTCGAACAGCCCGTGCAGGTAAGTGCCGAGGATCTGCCCGTCGTCACTCTGGGCGCCATCGCTGCGACCGTCATCGAGCAACACCGCCGCATTCGACAAGGCCTCGCCGGTCGTCACGCCCGCATGGATCTCATAACCGCTGACTTGCGCATCCTCCAGCAACAACCGCCCGCGCACATTGCGCAGTTGTTTCTCTTGTTCCAGCGTGGTGCTGAACGACAGCAGCCCAAGGCCATCGCTGGTGCCGGCAGGCCCCTCCAGGCCTAGCGGGTCGTGCACCTGCTCGCCGAGCATCTGCAAGCCGCCACAAATACCGAGCACCTTGCCGCCATAGCGCAAGTGCCGCGCCACAGCGGTTTCCCAGCCGTTGGCGCGCAGGTAGGCCAGGTCGCTGCGCACGCTTTTGGAGCCCGGGAGGATGATCAGGTCGGCGGCCGGTATGGGCTGGCCCGGGCCGACAAACTGCAGGTCCACTTGAGGATGCAGGCGCAGTGGATCGAAATCCGTGTGGTTGCTGATGCGCGGCAACACCGGCACCACCACCTTGAGCACCTGCGCCGCCTTGTCGATCTGGCGCTGGTCGATGCCATCTTCGGCTTCCAGGTGCAGGTCCATCACGTAGGGCAGAACGCCCACCACCGGTTTACCGGTGCGCGCTTCCAGCCAGTCCAGGCCCGGTTGCAACAACGCGATGTCACCGCGAAAGCGGTTGATGATGAACCCTTTGACCCGCGCCTGTTCCGTGGGCGACAGCAATTCCAGGGTGCCGACCAGGTGGGCAAACACGCCGCCGCGATTGATATCGGCGATCAGCAACACCGGGCAGTCGACCGCCTCGGCAAAGCCCATGTTGGCGATGTCATTGGCGCGCAGGTTGATCTCCGCCGGCGAGCCCGCGCCTTCGACCATCACCACCGGGTAGGCGTGGCTCAATCGAGCGTGAGAAGCCAGCACCGCCTGCATCGCGATGGCTTTGTAGTCGTGGTAGGCCACCGCGTTCATGCTGGTCACGGCGCGGCCATGGATGATCACTTGCGAACCCGTGTCGCTGTTGGGCTTGAGCAATACCGGGTTCATGTCGGTGTGCGGCGCCAGGTTGGCGGCCTGGGCCTGCACCGCCTGGGCGCGGCCGATCTCGCCGCCTTCGGCCGTCACCGCGCTATTGAGCGCCATGTTCTGTGGCTTGAATGGCGCCACTGCGACGCCCTGGCGTACCAGCCAGCGGCACAGCGCCGTCACCAGCGTACTTTTGCCGGCGTCAGAGGTGGTGCCTTGCACCATCAGCGTACTCATGTCGCTTCCTTGTAGGCGATCAGGGCCTCGTCGAGGCGCAGCCAGTCGGCCTCGGTATCGGGCAGGCCAAAGCGCAGGCTGCTGTCGTGGACAAACAGGCGCAGCAGGATGCCGCGCTGGGCCATGAATTCGTGGATGCGTTCGGCGTGGGGCGTGATCAGCCATTGGAACAAGGCACAGCCGCCCTGGGGTTGAAAGCCGTGGCGCTCCAGCAAGGCGAACAAGCGCTGGCCGGCCTCGATGCATCGCACGCGTTGCTGCACCTGCCCGGCCGTGTCGCGCAAACACACTTGGCCCAACACCCGCGTCGGCCCGCTGACGGCCCAAGGGCCGACCTGCTCGGCCAGTAACTTGAGCAGCTTGCGCTCGGCCAACACGAAGCCCAGTCGCACGCCGGCCAGGCCGAAGAATTTACCGAACGAGCGCAACACAATCAGGCCGACCTGATGCGCCTGGCCCGCCAGGCTCAGTTGCGGGGTCACGTCCATGAACGCTTCATCCACCACCAGCCAGCCGCCGCGCTGGGCCAGCCGCGAGTGCCAGTCCAACAAGCGTTGCGGGGTGAGGGTCAAGCCGGTGGGGTTATTGGGGTTGACCACCACCAACACGTCGAGGCCATCAAGGAAGAAATCGACTTCCTGCTCCTGCACTTCGCGCACCACGTAACCGGCGCGGCGCCAGGCTTCAGCGTGTTCGGCATAGCACGGCGACAGCACGCCGACCTTGCCGGAGCGGCGCAGGCGTGGCAGCAACTGGATCGCCGCCTGGGAGCCCGGCACCGGCAATAGATGCGCAGCGCCGTAATACTCGCTGGCGGCCTGCTCCAGGCCGTCGTCGGTTTCGGGCAGGCGTGCCCAGGCGCGCAGGGGTATCTCGGGGATCGGCCAGGGCCAGGGCGCAAGGCCGCTGGAGAGGTCAAGCCAGTCGGCCTCGGCTATCCCGTACTGAATCGCTGCCTTGCGCAGCCGGCCACCGTGTTCAAGCATAGAATTGCGCCCCTGCACATAGGATCAGCAGCCACAACCATACGCCGCGCTGCACCAGTTGCCAGCCCCGGTCGATGGCATCGGCATCCGCCGCCGGACCTTCGCCCAGTTGCGGGCGCTCGTGCACCTCACCGTGGTAGATCGCCGCACCGCCCAACGCCACGCCCAGGGCACCTGCACCGGCGGCCATCACCGGACCGGCGTTGGGGCTGTCCCAGGTCGGGCCCTGGGTGCGCCAGCATTTGAGCGCCAGGCGCGTCTTGCCCAGCACCGCGTAGGTCAAGGCCACCAGGCGCGCAGGAATGTAGTTCAGCACATCGTCGATTTTTGCCGCTGCCCAGCCGAAACGTTCGAAGCGTTCGTTGCGGTAGCCCCACATGGCGTCGAGGGTGTTGCTCAGGCGGTAAAGCACCACGCCCGGTACGCCGGCGACCACAAACCAGAAAATCGCGGCGAACACTGCATCGCTGCCGTTCTCCAGCACCGATTCGGTGGCGGCGCGGGCGACTTCGGTGCGGTCCAGCTCACTGGTCTGGCGGCTGACCAGGTAGCTCACGCGCTTACGCGCTTGCTCCAGGTCATCGCTGCGCAGGGCCTGGGCCACCGGCATCACATGCTCGCCGAGGCTGCGCATGCCGAGGGCGCAATACAACGCCAGGATCTCCAGGACCCAACCGATATATGGCGCCCACGACAACGCCGTGGCCAGCAGGGTCAGCGGCACCACGGCGATAAACCACGCCGTCACGCCATGGCTGCGCCAGCCGCGCCCCCCGGAGTTGAAACGTCGCTCGATGCGCCCGGCGAAATTGCCGAACGCCACCAGCGGATGCCAGCGCCTCGGTTCGCCCAGCAGCGCATCCAGCGCCACGGCAGCGACACACAACAAGGCCACACTCATTGACTCACTCCCCACGCATTCTCATACACCATGTCACTCAATGGCCGAGGCTCGGTCCAGCCTTCGAGTTGCAACATCGGTGCCGGGTAAAACTCGGTCACCGGCCCAAGGCACAGGACGGCCAGGGGTTTCGCGCCCGGCGGCAAACCCAGCAGATCGGCCAGCGCCTGGGGCTCGAACAGCGAGACCCAGCCCATGCCCAGGCCTTCGACGCGAGCTGCCAGCCACAGGTTCTGGATCGCGCAGGATAACGACGCCATGTCCATTTCCGGCAAGGTACGCCGACCGAAGATGTGCCGCTCGCGATCATCCATCAACGCCGCGACCAGCACTTCGGCACAGTCATGAATGCCTTCGACCTTGAGCTTCATGAATTCGTCGGAGCGCTCGCCGAGGGCCTCGGCGGTGCGTACGCGCTCTTCTTCCACCACCTGTTGAATCCGGCTACGCAAGGTGCGGTCGCTGATACGAATAAAACGCCACGGCTGCATCAGGCCGACACTCGGCGCCTGGTGCGCAGCCTGGAGCAGCCGTTGCAGCAATTCGGGAGCGACAGTGCCGCCGCTGAAGTGGCGCATGTCGCGGCGTTCGGCGATAGCGCGGTAGACGGCCTGGCGATCGGCCTCGGGAAAGGCGTTATCGGTCATGGCCTCTTCGCGGGCGAGCCCGCTCCCACAGGTTGATTGGTGAACACTGTCGATGTGGGCGCCGGCTTGTCGGCGATAACGGTCTCAAGGCTCGGCGCAAACAAGGCCGCTACCGCAGCCGGATTCGACGGGAAATAAAAATGCACGTAGGACGCGGTCATCCGCCCCTGCCGATACACCGCCTCGGCACCGCGCCCGCCATTGGGGCTCAGGCCACGGGCAATCGGCTGCCACTCGGTGCTGGTCAGGGAATGATGATAGGTATGGCCACGCAGCGTGCCTTCAGGCAGGTCGACACTTTGCAGGGCCAGCGCCGCGAGTTTCTTTTGCATCACCGCATCGCCCTGCAGCAGGCCGACCAGTTCGGCGCGGGTGCCGTCGACGTCGGTCAGCGAGTCGAGCAGGTAGAGCATGCCGCCGCATTCGGCGAGCAAGGGTTTGCCGGCCGCGTGGTGAGCACGAATGGCGTCGAGCATCGAAGTGTTTTCCGACAGCGCCTGATGGTGCAATTCCGGGTAACCGCCGGGCAGGTAGAGGCTGTCGGCGTCAGGCAATTGGCGATCATGGATCGGCGAGAAGAAACTCAACTCGGCCCCCATCGCACGCAGCAGGTCGAGGCTGGCGCCGTAGGTAAAGGCGAAGGCTTCGTCACGCGCCACGGCGATGCGCACGCCTTTGAGCAAGGGCTCAGCCTCGATCACTTGCGGTGCGGCAAAGGTCACGGGCGGCGGCAAGGCCACTTCGCAACTGCTGCCCAACGCCTGGGCAGCAGCGTCCAGGCGCACGTCGAGGTCATTGAGTTCGCTCGCCTGCACCAGGCCGAGGTGGCGGCTGGGCAACTCGATACCGGTCTCGCGGGACAACGCACCGTACCAGCGCAGGCCTTCGGTGAGGCTACCTTCGAGCAATTGCGCATGGCGCAGGGTGCCGACACGGTTAGCCAGTACACCGGCGAACGGCAGATCCGGCTGATAACGCGCCAGGCCCAAGGCCAACGCGCCAAATGTCTGCGCCATGGCCGTGCCGTCGATCACGCCCAGCACCGGCACGCCAAAGTGTCGCGCCAGGTCGGCGCTGGACGGCGTGCCATCGAACAGGCCCATGACGCCTTCGATCAGGATCAGGTCGGCGTCCTGCGCCGCTTCCCACAGCAAGCGGCGACTTTCCTGCTCACCCACCATCCACATGTCCAATTGATACACCGGCGCACCGCTGGCGCGCTCGTGGATCATCGGGTCAAGGAAGTCCGGACCGCATTTGAACACGCGCACCTTGCGCCCCAGGTTGCGGTGCAAGCGGGCCAGCGCCGCGGTGACAGTGGTTTTGCCCTGGCCGGATGCCGGTGCGGCGATCAGGACAGCAGGGCAATGACGGGGCTGATTCAAAGTTCGACGCCCTTCTGTGCCTTGATACCGGCCTGGAACGCGTGCTTGAGCATGCCCATTTCGGTGACCGTGTCACCCATTTCGATCAACTCTGGCTTGGCGCCACGGCCGGTGACCACCACGTGCTGCATCGGCGGGCGGGCTTGCAGGTCGCTGAGGACTTGGTCGAGGTCGAGGTAACCGTGCTTGAGCGCGATGTTCAGTTCGTCCAGCACCACAAGGCCGACGGCCGGGTCTTGCAGCAACTCGCGGGACACCGCCCAGGCGGCCTCGGCGGCAGCGATATCGCGCTGGCGGTCCTGGGTTTCCCAGGTGAAGCCTTCGCCCATCACGTGGAAGCGCACTTGCTCAGGGAAGCGGCGGAAGAACAATTCTTCACCGGTGCTGTTACGCCCCTTGATGAACTGCACCACACCGCACTGCATGCCGTGGCCCATGGCCCGGGCCAGCATGCCGAACGCGGAACTGCTTTTGCCCTTGCCGTTGCCGGTCAATACCAGCAACAAACCGCATTCGTTGGGGGAATTGGCGATGCGCTCGTCGATCACGGCTTTTTTGCGCAGCATGCGTGCCAGGTGGCGTTCGTCGCGGTCGGGGGAATCGGTCATGGCAGCTCTCCGTTGGGGCTGGACAAAAACGGCGGGCAGGAAAAAAGAAAAACAGACAGCCAAGCATCGCCCACCGTGATGCTGTTGGATGTTTCAGGCCGGTCTCCGGGCTCATGAGTGGTGCGCCTGCTGTGTAGAGAGAGCAGGTGCTGGCCGACGCGGCGCCTTCCCATATCGCGGGCGATACAGTGGCAAAAAGCAGCGTCTTGTCTCATTTACCGTTGCGGGGGCAGCGCCGGAATCGCGGCAACACTGTGTACAAGTGCGCTCACTCACCGGCTTCCCTGTTTCACTCCGTCGACCCATGGGTCACAGAGCACCTGTAACAAGCGGCGAAGGTTAGTGGGTTGGGGGTGGAGCGTCAATTAAAGCTGACCTTACACTTGAACCATCGCACCGCCGCCCTCCTCTACCGTTACAGGTATCAAGGAGAACACCATGCATAAAATCAGACTCGCCCTACTCATCATGGTCGCCGGCACCCTCGCCGCCTGCGGTGAAAGCTCCACCCTTCAGGTCTCCGACGGCACCGGGCCTTCGCCCAAGTTGCCGGAACCGAACAAAACCCTGATCCCCACCGTCAACATCGCACCGGCCATCGGCTGGCCCGAGGGCGCGAAACCAACGGCTGCGACTGGCACTCAGGTGGCGGCGTTCGCTGAGGGCCTGGACCACCCGCGCTGGCTGTACGTACTGCCCAATGGCGACGTGCTGGTGGCGGAAACCAACGCACCACCCAAGCCGGATGACGCCAAGGGCATTCGTGGCTGGGTCATGGAAAAAGTCATGGGCCGCGCCGGTGCAGGGGTGCCGAGCCCGAATCGCATCACACTGCTGCGTGACGCCGATCACGACGGCGTCGCGGAAACCCGCACGGTTTTCCTGGAGAACCTCAATTCGCCGTTTGGCATGACACTGGTCGGCAACGACCTGTACGTGGCCGACTCGGACAAGCTGCTGCGCTTCCCCTATCAACCGGGCGAAACCACGATCAAGCAAGCAGGCACCAAAGTTGTCGACCTACCAGGCGGCAGCATCAACCACCACTGGACCAAGAACGTGGTGGCCAGCAAGGACGGTAGCAAGCTGTATGTGAGCGTCGGCTCCAACAGCAATGTCGGGGAAAACGGTCTTGAAGCCGAACAGGGTCGGGCAGCGATCTGGGAAGTGGATCGCGCCAGCGGCGAGCATCGCATCTTTGCCTCCGGCCTGCGCAACCCGAACGGCATGGCCTGGGAGCCCCAGAGCGGCCTGCTGTGGACTGCCGTCAATGAGCGTGACGAGATAGGCAGCGACCTGGTGCCGGACTACATCACTTCAGTCAAGGATGGCGCCTTCTACGGCTGGCCGTTCAGCTATTACGGGCAGCACATCGATGTGCGCGTGACACCGCAGAATCTGGACCTGGTGGCCAAGGCGATTGCGCCGGACTACGCCGTGGGCCCGCACACGGCGTCTCTGGGGCTGACGTTCGCCGAGGGCAGCAAACTCCCGGCGCAGTTCAGCAACGGCGCGTTCATCGGCCAGCATGGTTCGTGGAATCGCAAGCCACACAGTGGCTACAAGGTGATCTTTGTGCCGTTCGAGGGCGGGCAACCCAAAGGGCAGCCGGTGGATGTGCTGACCGGGTTCCTCGACAAGGATGAGAAAGCCATGGGCCGGCCGGTGGGCGTGGTGATTGATCAGCAGGGGGATTTGCTGGTGGCGGATGATGTGGGGAATAAGGTGTGGCGCGTTTGGGCAGCTAAATAACTCATCTCAAGAACGCCACACAACAAGGGGGGAGCGGGCAAGCCCGCTCTCCCCTGTAGAGCGACGTCAACTCAGGGATTGCGCGCCAGGTTTGCTGGCAACACGCGCTTGGCGCTCAGGTAAGCATTCTGCCAATACGCCTTGGACAGGGTATCCAGCTTCACCGTACCGCCGGTTTGCGGCGCATGCACAAAGCGGCCTTCGCCTACATAGATCCCGGCGTGGCTCACCTGGGAACCGCCACCGGTGGCGAAGAACAGCAGGTCGCCAGTCTGCAGGTTCTGCTCGCTGACATCTTGTGCGCGCATCACGATCAGCTCGCGGGTGGTACGCGGCAGGGAGATCCCGGCCGCATCGCGGAAGACAAAACCGATCAAGCCGCTGCAATCAAACCCGGAATCCGGGGTGTTGCCGCCCCAACGGTAAGGCGTGCCGACCAGGCCCAGTGCGCGAAAGAGCACATCTTCGGCCGCAGGCGAGAAGTTTTGCGTGGAATAGTTGAACACCGGCTTGGGTTTGACCGCTACGGGAGCGGGAGGCGGTGGACGGCTTGCGCAGGCGCTGAGCAGCGCGGCGCAAACAATGAGAATCAGGCGGGCCGAGGTCGACATGTGCAGAACAATCCTGGTCTGGATGCGGCTTTCGCTGCCGAACGCTGAAAACCAGAACGCGCAAGCAAAGCTCGCGCGAACGGATTACAACAATGTCCAGGGATTCTAGCGCTTACACGTCAAACTTCAAGTATCACTTTAAGTTTACTTGCTAGCGG
>Ga0065714_10064696_pt1 | contig 23007 bp, 14 predicted proteins | sample MisRhiReplicate2_FD_59101 | JGI IMG/M metagenome (GOLD analysis project Ga0065714, IMG submission 59101) | Miscanthus rhizosphere microbial communities from Kellogg Biological Station, MSU, sample Rhizosphere Soil Replicate 2: eDNA_1 v2... | ecosystem: Host-associated > Plants > Roots >... | reverse complement strand
ACTACCAGGAAAAGACTTACGCTGCCGGTAAGATCCCTGGCGGTTTCTTCAAGCGCGAAGGCCGTCCTTCCGAGAAAGAAACCCTGACTTCCCGACTGATCGACCGTCCGATCCGTCCGCTGTTCCCAGAAGGCTTCATGAACGAAGTGCAGGTTGTCTGCACCGTCGTCTCCACCAGCAAGAAAACCGATCCGGACATCGCTGCGATGATCGGTACCTCGGCTGCCCTGGCGATCTCCGGCATTCCTTTCGATGGCCCGATCGGTGCTGCCCGCGTTGCGTTCCACGAAAGCACCGGCTACCTGCTGAACCCGACCTACGAGCAACTGAAGGCTTCGAGCCTGGACATGGTCGTGGCCGGTACTTCCGAAGCCGTGCTGATGGTTGAATCCGAAGCCAAAGAGCTGACCGAAGACCAGATGCTGGGCGCCGTGCTGTTCGCCCACGACGAGTTCCAGGTGGTGATCAACGCCGTCAAGGAACTGGCCGCCGAAGCCGCCAAGCCAACCTGGACCTGGGCTCCGCAAGCCGAAGCCACCGAGCTGCTGGGCGCGATCCGTGCCGAGTTCGGCGAAGCGATCTCCCAGGCCTACACCATCACCGTCAAGGCCGACCGTTATGCGCGCCTGGGCGAGCTGAAAGACCAGGTCGTTGCCAAGCTGTCCGGCGAAGAAGGCCAGCCATCGGCCAGCGACGTCAAGGCCGCTTTCGGTGAAATCGAATACCGCACCGTTCGCGAAAACATCGTCAACGGCAAGCCGCGTATCGACGGTCGCGACACCCGTACCGTACGTCCGCTGAACATCGAAGTCGGCGTTCTGCCAAAGACCCACGGTTCGGCACTGTTCACCCGTGGCGAAACCCAGGCGCTGGTCGTTGCAACATTGGGCACCGCCCGTGACGCGCAACTGCTGGACACCCTGGAAGGCGAGAAGAAAGACCCGTTCATGCTGCACTACAACTTCCCTCCGTTCTCGGTGGGCGAGTGTGGTCGCATGGGTGGCGCCGGTCGCCGCGAAATCGGTCACGGCCGTCTGGCCCGTCGTTCGGTCCAGGCCATGCTGCCTGCCGCTGACGTGTTCCCGTACACCATCCGCGTGGTATCGGAAATCACCGAGTCCAACGGTTCGAGCTCGATGGCTTCGGTCTGCGGCGCTTCCCTGGCCCTGATGGACGCCGGTGTGCCGATGAAGGCTCCGGTTGCCGGTATCGCCATGGGTCTGGTCAAAGAGGGCGAGAAATTCGCCGTCCTGACCGACATCCTGGGTGACGAAGACCACTTGGGCGACATGGACTTCAAAGTGGCCGGTACCGCCAAAGGCGTCACCGCACTGCAGATGGACATCAAGATCAAGGGCATCACCGAAGAGATCATGGAAATCGCCCTGGGCCAGGCCCTGGAAGCGCGCCTGAACATCCTCGGTCAGATGAACCAGATCATCGGTCAGTCCCGTACCGAACTGTCGGAAAACGCTCCGACCATGATCGCGATGAAAATCGACACCGACAAAATCCGTGATGTCATCGGTAAAGGCGGCGCGACCATCCGTGCGATCTGTGAAGAAACCAAGGCTTCGATCGACATCGAAGACGACGGTTCGATCAAGATCTTCGGCGAAACCAAGGAAGCGGCAGAAGCAGCACGCCAGCGCGTCCTGGGTATCACCGCAGAAGCCGAGATCGGCAAGATCTACGTCGGCAAGGTTGAGCGCATCGTCGACTTCGGCGCGTTCGTCAACATCCTGCCGGGCAAGGACGGTCTGGTTCACATCTCCATGCTGAGCGATGCTCGCGTCGAGAAAGTGACCGACATCCTCAAAGAAGGCCAGGAAGTGGAAGTGCTGGTACTGGACGTGGACAACCGCGGCCGTATCAAGCTGTCCATCAAGGACGTCGCAGCAGCCAAGGCATCGGGCGTTTAATCACCCCTTCGCCTGACCGCTGAACAAGCAAACGCCCCGACTGGTTCGGGGCGTTTTGCTGTGTGGTGAAAATCCCTGTGTCGCGGGTTGCCTGGCCACAGGGGACGATGCTAGGTTTAGCCACCGCCCGTGTAGCTCAGTCGGTAGAGCAGCGCACTCGTAACGCGAAGGTCGCAGGTTCGATTCCTGTCTCGGGCACCATTCCCCTCGTTATTTCACTTTCCTGCTCAGATCCTCGACCGTGCGTTTGAGCTGATCCATCTCGCGATCCTGATCGCTGAGCTCCCGTTTCAGGGACGAAATCTCGCTGTTGCTCGAACTCGAACTGGAGCCGCTATTGCGCTTGAGTTCTTCCACTTGCTTGCCCAGATCGTTCAGGTCGCGTTCCTGTTCCTTGATGGTGCGCTTGAGCTCGTCGATTTCCTTGCTGCTGGAGGTGGAGCTGGAGCCACTGTTGCGCTTGAGTTCTTCGATCTGACGGGCCTGCTCGCTGAGGACGCGTTTCTGGTTTTCCAGTTCTTCAGCATTGTTCTTTACGGTTTTTGGCAGGTTTTCCAAGGCGCTGACGCTGACATTGGTCTTGACGAGTACGTACTTATCAAATCGGTCATAACGAAGGGCAGGAATAGCGTCGTCGGAAGACGGCCCATCAGAGGAGACTTCAACAGCTGCTTGGGCAGCGTCGACCAAAGTCAGGCTGCCGAGCAGCAAGGTCGCGGTAGCAAGCCGGGTCAACGAACGTTTCGAAAAGCTGCGCATCACTGGGGTTCCTTGTGAAGTGCCGGCATGGCACATGGCTATGACTGGTTATTTTGACAGATGTTCCCAGGCTCTCCTGGTTTCTCATGCGCATGGTTTTTTTTGTGGGATAGATGTAAAGAACCGTGTAAATCGTCGGCAAAACGTCCTATATTCATTGCCTGCATGTGCATCGCCCAGCAGTTTTCAGATGATCCCCGAATGGTTCTGAAGGCCAGATAGACCGGGCTTCACACGGTTTTTTTGCGTCAGAGAGATCCTTGATGATCCAGATCCATCTTCCATTCCCCAGATCAACGAGAACGCCATGACTGTTAAAGAATTGACCCAGGAAGCCAGGCACGAAGAAGCTCTGAAAAAGTACGTGTTGGATGCGCCCCAGTTGCTGGAAGAGATCAAGGACTTGTCTGCCGACGATCAGAAAGACCAGATCCAATGGGCGTTCGAGGACGAGGCCGAAGCCCAGGGGCTGCAGCCTTGGGAGTTGACGCTCAAGTACACCAGCACGCCTGAAGAATTCGAGACGCAGCGCCTTGCATTGCACAAGGAAGCGGCCGAGGTGCTGGGTGTGGAATGGGATGAGTACTGCGAGATGAACAATCTGGTGGTCTGAACAAAACGCCAGCCTTTCAAGGCTGGCGTTTTTTGTTGTCAGAGGCTCAAGCGCATCGACAGATCCACTGCCTTCACATCCTTGGTCATCGCGCCGATCGAGATGTAGTCCACCCCGGTCTCGGCAATCGGGCGCAACGTGCTTTCGTTGATCCCGCCGCTGGCTTCCAGCTTCGCCTTGCCGCCATTGAGGCGTACGGCTTCACGCATGTCGTCCAGGCTCAGTTCGTCGAGCATGATGATGTCGGCGTTGGCCGCCAGTGCTTCTTTCAATTCCGCCAGGCTTTCCACTTCGACTTCCACCGGTTTGCCCGGTGCGATCTTGTGGGCGGCGGCGATGGCCTGGGCGATCCCGCCGCAGGCGGCGATGTGGTTTTCCTTGATCAGGAAGGCATCGTACAGGCCGATGCGGTGGTTATGGCAGCCACCGCAGGTGACCGCGTACTTCTGGGCCAGGCGCAGCCCCGGCAGGGTCTTGCGGGTGTCCAGCAGCTTGACCTGGGTGCCGGCGACAAAGTCGGCCAGGTAACGGGCCCGCGTGGCAACGCCGGAAAGCATTTGCAGGAAGTTCAGCGCACTGCGTTCGCCGGTCAGCAGCGAGCGGGCCGGGCCTTCCAGATGGAACAGCGCTTGATCGGGGTTGACCCGGTCGCCGTCGCGCACTTGCCAATGCACCGCGACACGCGGGTCCAGTTGCCGGAACACGGCATCGACCCAGGCCGTGCCACTGATGATCGCCGCGTCGCGGGTGATGATGGTGGCCTTGGCCAGGCGTTCGGCGGGGATCAGTTGCGCGGTGATGTCGCCGCTGCCGATGTCTTCAAGCAACGCACGGCGCACGTTGGCTTCGATTTCGGCGGTCAGATCGGCGAGGCGTAGATTCGGCATAACGGGCTCCACAAACAAAGTGGCCTGATTATAGGGTGTCGAAACCTGCATTTGGTCGCGTCCTCGCAACATTTCCTCATTTCCCCGGTCACTTATTGCGCCGTATTTCGAGATGGATCACAGAGTGTGCTGGTGCGACAGGGTTGTTTTACCCGATAATCCGCCTTTCGATTGACGTCATAGCTTTGACGTTATGAGCCGCAGAAAGCCGTTTCAGGAGGCCAGGATGCACAACGACGGGAATGTAGTGCCTTTGCACAAGGTCGCTACCGATCAGGCGAATCCTTCGCCGCTCGCCCGCCTGCCTGTGATTCTGCTTCAGGTTCGCGACAAGGCCGCCCAGCAGTTGCGCCTGGGCTTGCAGGGGCTGTTCGATAACGCCGACGACACCTTGTTTGAAATGGCCGACCGGGCGCGCGACGACGTCGAGCAGAACCTGTACTTCGAGGCCATGCGGGACCTGCGCCTGAAGCGCAAAAGCATCGAACGTGAATTTATCGAGCAGTTTTTCGAGACTTTCGTCAGCCTCGCCCAATACGACTTGACCCACACCAGCTTGGCGCCGAACCTGGCAGACAGCCCAATCCAGCGCTCCCAGGACGACCTGGAGCGGCAACTGGCGGTCGAGGCGATGGTCACTCGGGTGCTCAGGCGCGATGGCGTGTCGCTGGAACAACTGACGGCACGGCTCAGTGTGCTGCTGGCCCGCCCGCTGGCCAATCAGCACAATCCCTTGAGCCCGGCATTGCTGTGCGAGAAGTTCCTGCAGGCCGGGCGCAACCTGGGCGTGGAAATCAAGGTCAAGCTGATCCTGCTCAAGCTGTTCGAGCGTTATGTGCTCAGCGATTGCGACCAACTCTATACCGAGGCCAACCAGTTGCTGGCCGCCACCGGCATCCTGCCAGAGCTCAAGGTTACGCTGGCGCGCCGGGCGTCGGATCGCACCGAGGATAGCCCCAGGCCCAACGCCGAGATGGCTGCCAAGCCCAGCGATGCCGAGGTTGATGACAGCGTGCAGGAAGTGTTCGCCGCCTTGCAGAAGCTGTTGATGCAGGTGCGTGGCACTGTGGCGCCGACCCTGGAACCCAGCGTGCCGCCCCAGCCGATTTCCACCCGTGACCTGCTGCGGCTGCTCTCTCATTTGCAGCAATACGTGCCTGCACCTACCGTTCACGACGAGTTCGATTTGCGTAGCCAGCTCGAACAGCTGTTGACCCGGGTCAGCGTCAGGAGTGGCAAGTCTCGCGTGGTCGAAGGCGCCGATGAAGACGTGATCAACCTGATCTCGATGATGTTCGAATTCATCCTCGACGATCACAACCTGCCAGACTCCTTCAAGGCCCTGATCGGCCGCCTGCAAATCCCGATGCTCAAGGTCGCGGTGCAGGACAAGAGTTTCTTCAGCCGTGGCAATCATCCCGCCCGGCGGCTGCTTAATGAAATCGCAGCCGCGGCCATGGGCTGGGGTGATTGCGACGATCATCAGCGCGACAGCCTCTACCTGCGCATCGAGCAGGTGGTGCAGCGCTTATTGAATGATTTTGTCGATGACCCGGCGATCTTCTCCGAACTGCTGGCCGACTTCCTGGCCTTCACCAGTGACGAGCGGCGCCGCAGTGAGCTGCTCGAACAGCGCATCCGCGATGCCGAAGAGGGCCGGGCCAAGGCCGAACTGGCGCGCCAGCGCGTCGAAGGGGCGCTGAACCAGGTGATGTTGGGCAAAGTCCTGCCGCAAGCCGTGGTGGAGTTCGTGCAACACGCCTGGAGCCAGGTGTTGCTGCTGACGTGCTTCAAGCATGGCAAGTATTCCGCCGAGTGGCAGGCCGACGTCTTGACCCTGGAGCAATTGATCTGGAGCGTCCAGCCTCACGATGAATCCGATGCCGGCCTGCGTTTGCTGGCGATGGTGCCCGAACTGCTCAAGGCCCTGCGTGAAGGCTTGAGTCGCTCGGCGTTCGATCCGTTCGCCACCAGCGAGTTTTTCAGTGAACTGGAAGCCCTGCATGTGCAGGCGCTCGAACGCACGGGCCAAACGACGGAACAGGCCCAGTCGTTCACTTCACCGATCATGGTCGAGGTGCTGGAAAAAATCGTCTTGCGCCCCCCTCAAAAGTCGGCGGGGGAGAGCGTGGCGGTGCATTTGCCCGCCGATGACGTGGGCCTGCTGCAGGTCGACCAGTTGCACCTGGGAAGCTGGGTCGAGTTCCAGGAGGACGATGACAACACCTTGCGTTGCAAGCTGGCGGCGATCATCGAGGCCACCGGCAAATACGTCTTCGTCAATCGTACCGGCCTCAAGGTGCTGGAGCACAGCCGCACCAGCCTGGCCCTGGAGTTTCGCCGTGGCGCGGCGCGGCTATTGGACGACACCCTGCTGTTCGACCGCGCGCTGGAGTCGGTGCTGGGCAATCTGCGCCAGCTCAATCGCGGCAAGTGATCGCGCTGCCCGGTCCGATCACGGCATACTGGCGGCATTCACCGTCGTCATCGAAGGAACCTGTATGCAGTTGGACTCCGCGAGCGGTTGGTGCGACGGGATACGTCATTGCCCATCGCCCAACTTCAATGCGCGCCCCGAAGGCGAAATCTCCCTGCTGGTGATCCACAACATCAGCCTGCCACCGGCACAATTCGCCACGGGCAAGGTGCAGGAATTCTTCCAGAATCGTCTGGATGTCACGGAACATCCCTACTTTGTCGGTATCGCCGACCTGCGCGTCTCTGCGCATTTTCTGATCGAGCGTGACGGCGCCGTGACCCAGTTTGTCTCTTGTCTGGATCGTGCGTGGCATGCGGGTGTCTCGTGCTTCGAGGGGCGTGAGACCTGTAACGATTTTTCCCTGGGCATCGAGCTTGAGGGCACGGATGATCTGCCGTTCACCGATGCGCAATATGCCGCGTTGGTGGACCTGACCCGGCAGTTGCAAGCGGCGTTCAGGGCGATCACTGTGCAGCGTATCTGCGGGCACAGCGACATCGCACCGGGGCGCAAGACCGATCCGGGACCGGCATTCGACTGGGTGCGCTACCGCGCGGCCCTGACAGAAGGGGAAGGACAATGAGTTTTCTGGTGTTGCTGCTGGCCGTCTGGATCGAGAAGTTCTCGGCCTTGCGCCAGCGGGTCCAGCGCGACGGCGGTTGGCTGCACGAGCTGAGCAAGCTCGAGGCGAGCCCACGTTGGGTCAACCGACCCTGGCTGGTGCTGACGGTGATGGTTTTGCTGCCCGTGGCGCTGCTGGCGTTGCTGCTGTGGGTGCTGGAGCCGGTGGCCTACGGTCTGTTGGCGCTGCCGGTGCATTTGCTGGTGGTGATTTACAGCCTGGGGCGCGGTGATCTGCTGGCGGGCCTTGGGCCGTTTCGCGATGCGTGGCGTCGGGAGGACCTGCAAGCGGCGGCCCATGTCGCCAAGCGCGACCTGGACATTGAAGCCAATGACGGTGAGCAGTTGCTGGAGCGGGTCCAGGGGCATTTGTTGTGGCAGGCCTACCAGAGCTTTTTTGCGGTGATTTTCTGGTATTTCGTGTTGGGCCCGGTCGCGGCCCTGAGTTATCGACTGCTGGCGCTGGCCGCCGAGCACAGCCAGAACCCCGGCGTGGCCGAGCGGGCCGCGCAAATGCGCCACGCCTTCGATTGGGTGCCGGTGCGGTTGCTGGCGGCGAGCTTCGCCCTGGTGGGCAATTTCGTCGCGGTCAGCCGGGTCATGCTGCATGAGCTGCTGAACTGGAACATCAGCGCCGCCGACCTTATCGACAAGGTCGGCCTGGTGGCAGGCGAGATCCCCCGGCCCGTCGCCGGCCCGGACGGTATCAACAGCCTGGACCGTCTCTGGGAACTGCTGCTGCGTGCGGCGCTGCTCTGGTATGCCGGGTTTGCCTTGTGGACGGTGTTGGCCTGAGAGCAACCAACACATTTCCTTGTGGCGAGGGATTCTGTGGGAGCAAGGCTTGCCCGCGATACAAGCGATGCGGTCTTTCAGAAATCGAGGCGCCTGCATCGCGGGCAAGCCTTGCTCCCACAGATAAATCCCCTCCCACAGCTGAACCGTGTCAGTCCTTCTCGTTAACCTTAAGTTACAAATCTCCCCGCCGATTTAGGCTATACAGGGACAGCGCCCGAATAGTGGCTTTCTGCTGTCTCCGTGCGCGAACTCATAACAATAAGAACACTACCGGGAGACTTCCTTGTGAAGAGTTTGCTCTGGCCCGCCGTCGCGCTGATGAACCGCCTGAGCTTCGGCATGAAGTTCAGCCTGATCAGCGTGCTGTTCCTGTTGCCAATGCTGGTAACCAACTTCTTTCTGGTGCGCGATTCCTATCGGGAATTCCAGGGCACGCAAGTGGAGCTGCAAAGCCTCGACCTGCTGGGCAGCAGCCTGGTCCTGCGCCGGGACCTGGAAACCCTAAATAACCTGGTGCAGATCAACGCCAGCCTGGGTCAGTCCGGCAAGGCCGGTGATGTCGAAGCGAAGATCGGCAGCCTGGAACAACAGGTCCTCGCGCGGCTGCAAGGCATGACTCCCGTGGCCATCGAGCCAGAGCAGGTCAGTGCCTTCGAGGCCAAGCGCGACGAAATGATCGGAGCTTTCAAGGCCCAGCAGGCCGAAAGCTCGCTGCAGAGCAAAAGTGCGCTGATCGGCAAGTTGCTCAACAGCGCCCAGATGTTCGGCCAGCTCATCGCCAGCCAGGCGGGGCTGAGCCGCGACAACCAGAGCGACATCCGCCAGCTCAGCGAGTTGATCATCGGCACGACCCCCAAGGTCACCCAGATTCTCGGCGAAGGCCGGGCGCTGGGCGCGTCCTCGTTGGGGCTGGGGTTTCTCAACTCGGCGTCGAGCACCCGCTTCGACGAGTTGCTGGCGCAGATCGAAAAGCTCCAGGGCGAATATGACTTGAAACTGCAGGATGCCTTGGGTTCCAGCAAGGCCGCCGGGCAGGCCCTTGCCGATCAGGCCAATGGCAGCAAGAGCACCCTCAAGAAGGCCAGTGAACTGATTGAAGAGCAGGTAGTGATGGCCGACACGCTCGATGCGCCATGGCCGGCATTTTATGAGCAAGTCAGTGGCCTGATGGAGCAGACCTATCGGCTGAACGAGGCGACCCAGGGCTTTCTTGGTGTGCAGTTGCAGCAGCGTCTGGAGCAGAACCGCAGCCACATGGTGCTGCAAGCCGTGGCGCTGGTGCTGGTGTTCCTGTTGATTTTTTACCTGTACGCCGGTTTCTACGCCTCGACCCGCACCACGCTCCAGCACCTGGGCCAGATGATGGACAAGGTGGCGGCGGGGGACATGACGGTCAATTTTGTTGCCCGCAGCAAGGATGAGCTGGGCGAATTGGGTGAAGTGTTCAACGGTACGGTGGCGAAGATCCATGATCTGATCGAACAGGTCGGTCGCACCGTCGCCGAAGTCGAACGCCAGGCCGGGCAGGTGGAAACGGTATCGGCCCAGAGCAACCAGGCCGTCGCCGGCCAGCGCAGCCAGATCGAACTGGTGGCCACGGCGATGAACCAGATGTCGGCCACGGCCCAGGAGGTTGCCCGCAGTGCCGCTGCAGCTGTGAGCAGTGCCCACAGCGTGAACGACGAAACCCTCAGTGGGCGCGGGTTGGTGGAATCCCAGCAGGGCAGCATCGCCCGCTTGGCCAGCGAGATCGACCAGTCCGTGCAGGTGATCAATCAACTGGCGACCGACAGCCAGGCCATCAGTCGCGTGCTGGATGTGATCAAGAGCATCGCCGAGCAGACCAATCTGCTGGCCCTCAATGCCGCCATTGAAGCGGCCCGGGCCGGTGAGCAGGGGCGCGGCTTTGCGGTGGTGGCCGATGAGGTGCGGACCCTGGCCAAGCGAACCCAGCAATCGACCGAAGAAATCGAAGCGATGATCACCCGTCTGCATGGTGGTGTCGGCGCTGCGGTCAAGGCGATGGGCACCAGCCATGAGATGGCCAGTGGCACGGTCAGCCAATCGGAAAAGGTCCAGCAGGCCCTGGAGAATATCCTCGGCGCCGTCGGCATGATCGTCGACCAGAACCAGCAGATCGCCGCCGCGGTAGAGCAGCAGACGGCGGTGGCCCATGACATCGACCAGAACATCGTCGAGATCAACCGCGCCGGCGAACGCACCGCCGAAGGTGCCCACCAGACCGAAGACGCCAGCCGCGAATTGTCTGCCCAGGTGGTGCAGCTCAAGCAGTTGATCAATGCGTTTCGGGTGTGATTCCCAGGGCCCACCACCGATCCAATGTGGGAGCGAGCTTGCTCGCGATAGCGGAGTGTCAGGCAACCTATTTGTCGACTGATGGGACGCTATCGCGAGCAAGCTCGCTCCCACAAGGGATCACCAGTTGAACAGTCGGCGCGCGTTGGCCGTGCTGGCCTCGGCCAGTTGCTCGGCGCTGATCGCCATGATCCCGGCCAACGCCTCACAAATCGCCGGCAAATGCGCCGGGCTGTTCCGTTGGCCGGGGAACATCGCCGGGGCCATGTCCGGGGAATCGGTTTCCAGCACCACCGCGTCCAGCGGCAATTTCGCCAGCACCCGGTGCATGCGCAAGGCCTGGGGCCAGGTCGCGGCGCCGCCCAGGCCGAGCTTGAAGCCGAGCTTGATGTACTCGCGGGCCTCTTCAAAACTGCCGGCGAAGGCGTGGATGATTCCTGCGCGTTTGGGGGCCATGCGCTTGAGCGTTGAGATCACGTCGGCATGGCTGCGACGCACATGGATCAGCGCCGGCAGCTCGAACTCCACCGCCAGTTGCAGTTGTGCTTCGAACAGCGCCTGCTGGCGTTCGCGGTCCAGGGTCGGGATGTAGTAATCCAGGCCGATTTCCCCCACCGCACACAATTGCCGGTGTCCGGCCAGGCGGCTCAGCCACTCGCGCAGTAGCGCCACGTCGTCGGGTCGGTGCTGATCGAGATACACCGGGTGCAGGCCCAGTGCGGCATGCAGGTCCGGGTCGCTTTGCACCAGGTCCCAGACCCGCTGCCAGTTGTCCCGGTACACGCCCAGTACCACCATTTGCCGCACGCCCACGGCGCGGCTTTCGGCCAGCAGTGCCGGGCGGTCCGCGTCAAAGTCTGGAAAATCCAGGTGGGTATGGGTATCGATCAACTCCATGCATCAATCCTGAAGAAGCTTCAGCCCTGGTGAATACGCTGCTTGAACGTCCGCGCGATGGCCTGCACGCCTGGCTGGTAGTCATCGTTTTCGATGGCCGCCAGGGCCAGCTCCAAGGCTTTTTCGGCGATCAGTTGGTGCTGCTGGGACATGGCATTGACCGGTAGCGGCAGGAAGTCCAGCAACTGCGTGTCACCAAACGTGCCCAGGCGCAACGGCCGCGACTTGAGCGGGAAATCGTGGAGGGCGTCGAACACCCCTTGCAGCAGCACGTAGGACGTGGTGATCAGCGCATCAGGCAGATGCCCCAGGCGTGCGAGCATTTCATCCATCAACTGGCGACCGCATTCACGGCTGAACGACTCGCCATGCTCGATCAGTACCTGGCCCTCGAACCCGGCCAAGGCTTCGCGAAAACCGGCGGTCCGTTCCTGGCTGATGCTCAACTCGGGACGAGCGCTGATCAGCGCGATTTGCCGAGGGTGGGTCTGCAGCAGGCTGCGCGTCAGTTGCAGGCTGGCCTGGCGGTCGTCGCTGATCACCGAGCAGAACCGCGCAGGGTCCATGACCCGGTCGATGGCGATGATCGGAATGCCCTTGGCCTGCAACTGCAGGTAGCTGTCGTCGCCGGCCGGCAGGCAACTGGCGACGATCAGCGCATCGCAGCGCCGGGCGCGGAACAACTGCAACAGTTGCCGTTCGCTGTCGGGTGCGTCGTCGGAACTGGCGATCAGCAACTGGTAGCCCCGCGCCCGCGCCCCTTGTTCCAGCAGCTTGGCGATGCGTGCGTAACTGGGGTTTTCCAGGTCTGGCAGGATAAAACCCAGGGTGCGGGTGTGGCGACTGCGCAGCCCGGCGGCCTGGGGATTGGGCGTGAAGCCGTGTTCCAGGACCACCGCCCGCACCCGTTCGACGGTGGCGCTGCTGATGCGTTGCTGTTCGGCCTTGCCGTTGATGACATAGCTGGCGGTGGTCACGGACACACCGGCCAGTTGGGCAATATCACTGAGTTTCAACCCGGTTTTCCTTGTTTTTTCGAGTTAGCCCCGACAATAAGGGCCATCCTACCCGATTCAAGCCGACGGTCACCGTCCAAGCGCTTACGACAAGTTGCACTTCAAGGATGAGAGATTATCGAGTAACGTGCCAATCTTTCTAGATTAAACGTTTCAGCAAGCGTATTTTCAAGGCTAGCAGGATTTTTGGCCCTTCTGCCGTGATCACGCCAAAAATCATCCTGCAACGCTAAGCTGATTCATTCAAAACAATACCTGGCGCCAACCGGACGCCAAAAAGGAGAAAGCATGCTCGAGCTCACTCTAGAGCAGATATCCATGGCTCAGACGGCTGTGGATAAAGACGCTGCACTGCAACTGCTCGCCGACAAACTGGTGGCCGATGGCTTGGTGGCTGAGGGTTACCTCGCCGGCTTGCAGGCTCGCGAAGCCCAGGGCTCGACCTTTCTTGGCCAAGGTATTGCCATCCCCCATGGCACTCCGCAGACCCGCGACCTGGTTCATTCGACCGGTGTGCGCCTGCTGCAATTCCCCGAGGGTGTGGATTGGGGCGATGGTCAGATCGTCTACCTGGCGATCGGTATCGCGGCCAAGTCCGACGAACACCTGCGCCTGCTGCAACTGCTGACCCGCGCCCTCGGCGAGACCGACCTGGGCCAGGCCCTGCGCCGTGCCGGTTCCGCCGAAGCGTTGCTGAAGCTGCTGCAAGGCGCGCCGCAGGAGCTGGCGCTGGATGCCCAGATGATCGGTCTTGGTGTGTCGGCTGACGATTTTGAAGAACTGGTATGGCGCGGCGCCCGCTTGCTGCGCCAGGCCGATTGCGTGAGCAATGGCTTTGCCGGGGTGTTGCAGCAAGTCGATGCGCTGCCCTTGGGCGATGGCTTGTGGTGGCTGCACAGCGAACAGACCGTCAAGCGTCCGGGCCTGGCGTTCGTCACACCGGACAAACCCATCCGCTACCTGGGTCAACCGTTGAGCGGGCTGTTCTGTCTCGCCAGCCTCGGCGAAGCTCACCAGGCCCTGCTGGAAAGGCTCTGCGCCTTGCTGATCGAAGGCCGCGGCCACGAACTGGGTCGCGCCACCAGCAGCCGCAAGGTGCTGGAAGTGCTCGGCGGCGAATTACCCGCCGATTGGCCCAGCGCGCGCATCGGCCTGGCCAATGCCCATGGCCTGCATGCACGCCCGGCGAAGATCCTCGCCCAGTTGGCGAAAAGCTTCGAAGGCGAGATCCGCGTGCGCATCGTCGATGGCCAGGACAGCGCCGTGTCGGCCAAGAGCCTGAGCAAACTGTTGAGCCTGGGCGCCCGTCGCGGCCAGGTCCTGGAGTTCATCGCCGAGCCGAGCATTGCCGCCGATGCGTTGCCGGCCCTGCTGGCGGCCATCGAAGAAGGCCTTGGCGAAGAAGTCGAACCGCTGCCGCCACCGAGTGCGCCGCGGGAAACCGTGATAGCCGAAGTGGCGACTGTCGTGTTGGCGCCCGAATCCGGCAGCCTGATCCAGGCCGTCGCCGCCGCCCCGGGCATCGCCATCGGCCCGGCCCACATCCAGGTATTGCAGGCCATCGATTACCCGTTGCGCGGTGAGTCGGCGGCCATCGAGCGCGAGCGCCTGCAAAACGCCTTGAGCCAGGTGCGCCGTGATATCCAAGGGTTGATTGAGCGCGCCAAGGCCAAGGCCATCCGCGAGATCTTCATCACCCACCAGGAAATGCTCGACGACCCGGAGCTGAGCGACGAAGTCGACACCCGCTTGAAGCTGGGCGAGAGTGCGCAAGCGGCGTGGATGGGGGTGGTTGAAGCCGCCGCGAAAGAACAGGAAGCCTTGCAGGACGCCTTGCTGGCCGAACGTGCCGCCGATCTGCGAGACGTCGGCCGTCGTGTGCTGGCGCAACTGTGCGGTGTCGAAACCCCGAACGAACCCGATCAACCCTACATCCTGGTGATGGACGAAGTCGGTCCGTCCGACGTGGCCCGCCTGGACCCGACGCGGGTGGCGGGGATTCTCACCGCCCGTGGCGGCGCCACCGCCCACAGCGCCATTGTTGCCCGGGCCTTGGGCATTCCAGCTCTGGTGGGTGCCGGTGCCGCGGTGTTGCTGCTGGCGCCGGGCACGTCCTTGTTGCTGGATGGCCAGCGCGGTCGCCTGCACGTGGACCCTGACGCCGCTACCTTGCAACGGGCAGCAGAGGAACGCGACACCCGCGAGCAGCGCCTCAAGGTCGCCGCCGAGCAGCGCCACGAACCGGCGCAGACCCGTGACGGTCATGCCGTGGAAGTGTTTGCCAACATCGGCGAAAGCGCTGGTGTTGCCAGCGCGGTGGAGCAGGGCGCCGAAGGCATTGGCCTGTTGCGCACCGAACTGATTTTCATGGCCCATACCCAGGCGCCGGACGAAGCGACCCAGGAAGCCGAATACCGCAAGGTACTCGACGGTCTGGCCGGTCGACCGCTGGTGGTGCGCACCCTCGATGTCGGCGGCGACAAGCCGCTGCCGTACTGGCCGATCGCGAAAGAAGAAAACCCGTTCCTCGGCGTGCGCGGCATCCGCCTGACCTTGCAGCGTCCGCAGGTCATGGAAGCGCAACTGCGTGCCCTGTTGCGCTCGGCGGACAACCGTCCGTTGCGGATCATGTTCCCGATGGTGGGCAGCGTCGATGAATGGCGCCAGGCCCGGGACATGACCGAGCGCCTGCGCCAGGAAATCCCCGTGGCGGACCTGCAACTGGGGATCATGATCGAAGTGCCGTCCGCCGCGTTGCTGGCGCCGGTGCTCGCCAAGGAAGTCGATTTCTTCAGCGTCGGCACCAACGACCTGACGCAATACACCCTGGCGATCGACCGTGGTCACCCGACCCTTTCGGCCCAGGCCGATGGCCTGCACCCGGCGGTGCTGCAACTGATCGACATCACCGTGCGCGCTGCCCATGCCCATGGCAAATGGGTCGGTGTGTGTGGCGAACTGGCGGCCGACCCGCTGGCGGTGCCAGTGCTGGTGGGCCTGGGTGTGGACGAACTGAGTGTATCGGCCCGCAGCATTGCCGAGGTCAAGGCGCGGGTCCGCGAACTGAGCCTGGCGCAAGTACAAACCCTGGCCCAAGAGGCTTTGGCCGTGGGCAGCGCCGATGACGTGCGCGCATTAGTGGAGGCGCTGTAATGGCGAAGATTCTTACCCTGACCCTCAACCCGGCGCTCGACCTCACGGTGGAGTTGGCGCGCCTGGAGCCGGGGCAGGTCAACCGCAGCGACGCCATGCACGCCCACGCCGCCGGCAAGGGTGTGAACGTGGCTCAGGTGTTGGCCGATCTCGGCCATACGCTGACGGTCAGTGGTTTTCTGGGCGAAGACAATGCCCAGGTGTTCGAGACGCTGTTTGCCCAGCGTGGTTTTGTCGATGCTTTTATCCGTGTCCCCGGCGAAACTCGCAGCAATATCAAACTGGCCGAGCAGGACGGACGCATCACTGACCTCAACGGCCCCGGCCCGGTGGTTGATGAAGCCGCACAGCACGCCTTGCTTGCGCGTCTTGAGCAAATCGCCCCCGGTCACGACGTTGTCGTGGTGGCGGGCAGCTTGCCCCGGGGCGTCAGCCCGCAGTGGTTGCAGGCCTTGATCACGCGCTTGAAAACACTCGGCCTGAACGTGGCCCTCGACACCAGTGGCGAAGCCTTGCGCGTCGCCCTGGCGGCGGGGCCGTGGCTGATCAAGCCGAACACCGAGGAACTGGCCGACGCGCTGGGTTGCGAGGTGGTGAGCGAAGCGGCCCAGGCGCAAGCGGCGCAGCGCCTGCATGCCCAGGGCGTCGAACATGTGGTGATTTCCCACGGCGCCGATGGCGTGAACTGGTTCAGTGTCGGTACGGCGCTGCATGCTTCGCCACCCAAGGTCAGCGTCGCCAGCACCGTGGGTGCCGGGGATTCGCTGCTGGCGGGCATGCTGCACGGTCTGCTCAGCGCCGACACCCCGGAACAGACGCTGCGCACCGCCACGGCCATCGCCGCCATGGCGGTCACGCAGATCGGTTTTGGCATCCACGACACCGCGTTGCTGGCGTCGCTTGAACAGGGCGTGCGCGTGCGCCCCCTGACAGAACAATAAGAGGGTTAGCAAGAATGAAACTAGCCATTGTGACGGCCTGCCCCAACGGCATGGTCACCAGTGTGTTGTGCGCCCGCCTGCTGGACGCCGCGGCGCAGCGCCAGGGTTGGAGCACCAGTGTTGAAGTCCATGACACGGCCCACCCGGAAAGCCAGTTGTCGGCGGCGACCCTCGAAGCGGCCGAATGGGTCCTGCTGGTTGCCAGCGGCCCGATGGACATGTCGCGCTTCGTCGGCAAACGCCTGTTCCGCAGCACCCCGGCCCAGGCCCTGCAAGACGTCGATTCGGTGCTGCGTCGCGGCGCCGAAGAGGCCGAGGTTTTTCTCGCCTCGGATGTCGTGGAGGAGGTACCTGCGGTGTCGACCGAGCGTGCGCCGCGCCTGGTTGCCATCACCGCATGCCCAACGGGCGTTGCTCATACCTTCATGGCCGCCGAAGCATTGCAGCAGGCAGCGAAGAAGCTCGGCTACGACCTGCAAGTGGAAACCCAGGGTTCGGTCGGTGCGCGCAATCCGTTGAGCGCCGAGGCCATCGCCGAGGCGGACGTGGTGCTGCTGGCGACTGACATCGAGGTCGCCACCGAGCGTTTTGCCGGCAAGAAGATCTACCGCTGCAGCACGGGCATCGCCTTGAAACAGGCCGAAGCGACGCTGAACAAAGCGCTGGTCGAAGGTCGTCAGGAAAGCGCGTCGAGCGGTGCCAGCGCCCCGGCCAAATCGGAGAAGACCGGCGTCTACAAGCACCTGCTGACGGGCGTGTCGTTCATGCTGCCGATGGTGGTGGCCGGTGGTCTGTTGATCGCCTTGTCGTTTGTGTTCGGCATTACCGCCTTCAAGGAGCCCGGCACGCTGGCGGCCGCGCTGATGCAGATCGGCGGCGACACCGCGTTCAAATTGATGGTGCCGCTGCTGGCTGGCTACATCGCCTATTCCATCGCCGACCGTCCGGGCCTGGCGCCGGGGATGATCGGTGGGATGCTGGCGAGCACCCTGGGCGCCGGTTTCATTGGCGGGATCATCGCCGGTTTCCTGGCCGGTTACGTGGCCAAGGCGATCAACCGCTACGCGCGCCTGCCCCAGAGCCTGGAAGCGCTCAAGCCGATCCTGATCATCCCGCTGCTGGCGAGCCTGGTCACCGGCCTGGTGATGATCTACATCGTCGGCAAACCGGTGGCGGGCATGCTCGAAGGCCTGACTCATTTCCTCGACAGCATGGGCACCACCAACGCGATTCTGCTGGGCGTGCTGCTGGGGGCGATGATGTGCGTCGACCTCGGTGGGCCGATCAACAAGGCCGCCTACGCGTTTTCGGTGGGGCTGCTGGCTTCCCAGAGTTATGCACCGATGGCCGCGACCATGGCCGCCGGCATGGTGCCGCCGATTGGCCTGGGTATCGCCACCTTCATCGCCCGGCGCAAATTCGCCCAGACCGAGCGCGAGGCCGGTAAAGCCGCACTGGTGCTGGGGCTGTGCTTCATCTCCGAAGGGGCGATTCCGTTCGCGGCCAAGGACCCGCTGCGGGTGATCCCGGCCAGCATCGCCGGCGGCGCGCTGACCGGTGCGCTGTCGATGTACTTCGGCTGCAAGCTCATGGCCCCCCACGGCGGCCTGTTCGTGATGCTGATCCCCAACGCCATCAACCACGCGCTGCTGTACCTGCTGGCGATCGTGGCGGGGAGCCTGCTGACGGGGGTGGCGTATGCGCTGCTCAAGCGGCCGGAAGTGGTGGAGATGGCGTTGGAGCCGGCCAAGGCCTGATCACTGCTGTGCCTACTGTGGGAGCGAGCCTGCTCGCGATAACGGAGTGTCAGACAGCCTGTTTGTCGACTGATACACCGCTTTCGCGATCAGGCTCGCTCCCACATTTCGTTCTGCTGAGTTCATGAGGTCCTGTCACACCCACTTCACAGAGCCATGCTTAAGTTTCCCCATTTCAAGGGAGAACACCATGAGCGAATTCGACCTGGGCCGCCGTCGTGTGATGCAAGCCGTGGGGGCGGGGTTGTTGTTGCCGGGGCTGGCGCCGGCGGTGATGGCTTCGGTCAAGGATCGGCCGGTGCTCACCGACGGTGTGCAGTCTGGCGACTTGCAGGGCGACCGGGCGATGATCTGGAGCCGCAGCGACCGTCCGGCGCGGATGGTGGTGGAGTGGGACACCCGCAGCAAGTTCAGCAATCCCCGCCGCTTCGTCTCGCCCATGGTCGACGCCCGCAGCGATTTCACTGCCCGGGTCGAACTCACCGGGCTGCCCCGCGACCAGGCGATTTTCTACCGGGTGCATTTCGAAGACGCCCAGAGCGGTGTCGCCAGCGAACCCTGGCTGGGTCACCTGCGCAGCGTGCCGCAGTTCAAGCGCAACATCCGTTTTGTCTGGAGCGGCGATACCGTCGGCCAGGGCTTCGGCATCAACCCGGACATCGGCGGCATGCGCATCTACGAAGCCATGCGCCTGCGTCTGCCGGATTTCTTTATCCACAGCGGCGACACCATCTACGCCGACGGCCCGGTGCCGGCGCAAATCACCACCGAGGGTGGACGCATCTGGCGCAACCTCACCACCGAAGCCAAGAGCAAGGTCGCCGAGACCCTGGATGAGTATCGCGGCAACTATCGCTACAACCTGATGGACGAAAACGTTCGTCGCTTCAACGCCGAAGTGCCGCAGATCTGGCAGTGGGACGACCATGAGGTGGTCAACAACTGGTCGCCGGGCAAGCAACTGGACGAGCGCTACCAGACCAAGGATATCCACAGCCTCGTGGGGCGCGCGCGACAAGCCTGGCTGGAATACGCGCCGATGCGTCTGCAGAAGGCCGACGGCGGCGGACGGATCTACCGCAAGCTCGGTTACGGGCCGCTGCTGGATGTGTTCGTGCTGGACATGCGCAGCTACCGCGAAGCCAACGACGCCAACCTCGGCGCGGCCAAGCCGTTCCTGGGGCGTGAGCAGTTGAATTGGCTCAAGCGTGAATTGAAGCAATCCCGTGCCCAATGGAAAGTCATCGCCGCCGACATGCCCATCGGCCTCGGTGTGCCGGATGGCGAGGTCAGCCCCGGCGTGCCGCGCTGGGAAGCGGTCGCCAACGGTGACCCGGGCGCGGCCCAGGGGCGTGAACTGGAGATCGCCGAACTGCTCGGCTACCTGCGCAAGCATCAGGTGCGCAACTACGTCTGGCTCACCGCCGATGTCCACTATTGCGCCGCCCATCATTACCATCCTGAACAAGCCGCGTTCCAGGATTTCGAACCGTTCTGGGAGTTTGTCGCCGGGCCGTTGAACGCCGGCAGCTTCGGGCCCAATGCCCTGGACAAGACCTTCGGCCCCGAAGTGGTGTTCCAGAAAGCTCCGCCGGCCCAGAACACCTCGCCGTTTGCCGGGTATCAGTTCTTTGGCGAGGTGAACATCGACGGGCCAAGCGGGGAGATGAGCGTGGTGCTGCGGGATCTGGAAGGTGTGGCGGTGTTCGAGAAGAAGTTGCAGCCGGTTTGACTGTCAGTCGCGCCAGGAACCTCTGTGGGAAAAGCCACTGTGGGAGCAAAGCTTGCTCGCGATAACGGTACATCTGTCAATAAATGGCTGGCTGACAGTCCGCTATCGCGAGCAAGCTTTGCTCCCACAAGGGGTACTTAAGATGGGTGTCTGTCAGTAGACATCCCGTCGATACCGCCCCTGCTCGATCAGCCGCTCCACTTCCTCGCGCCCCAGCACGTTGTTGAGCACGTGATCCACCCCGGATGCCATGCCCTGCAAGCTGCCGCAGACATAGATCACCGCGCCGTCGGCCAGCCATTGCTTGAGCAGCGCGGCCGATTCCAGCAGGCGGTCCTGGACGTAGACTTTCTGCTTCTGATCCCGGGAGAAGGCCAGGTCAAGGCGTTCCAGGTCGCCTGAGGTCACCCATTCCTGCAACTCATCGCGGCAGTGGAAATCGTGTTCGCGGTTGCGCTCGCCAAACAGCAGCCAGTTGCGCTGCATGCCCTCGGTGACGCGTGCCTTGAGCAGGCTGCGCAGGCCGGCCAGACCAGTGCCGTTGCCCAGCAGTATCATCGGCACACCTTGGGCCGGCAGATGGAAGCTGCTGTTGCGGCGCAGCCGCAGGCTGACGGCGCTGCCCAGTGGTGCGTGTTCGGTCAGCCAGCCGGAACCGACGCCCAGGCTGCCGTCGGCGTGACGTTCCTGGCGCACGATCAGCTCCAGCATACCGTCGGCCGGGATCGAGGCGATGGAGTACTCGCGTATCGCCAGCGGTGCCAGGGCATCCACCAGCGCCTGGGCATGCAGGCCGACCAGATGGGCGCGGTTTTCCGGCAGTTGTCGGGTCGCCAGGGCCTGGTCGAGGCTCTGGGACAGGCCATCGACTTGCACGCGCGCGTGGCCGGAGAGGCCGAGCCCGTCGAGGAAATGCTCGATGGCCAGCAGGTCATTGCGCGGCAGGATTTCCACCAGGTCACCGGCCAGCCAACTGCTCGGGCCGGGGGCGGTGAGGCCCAGCAGGTATACGCCCGAGCCGCTGCTGTCGGGGTTGAGCAGGGTGCGCTGGCTGAGGGTCCAGTTTTCGAAGCTTGGTGCCTGCCAAGTGTCCAGCGGGGCTTGGCCGGTCAGCTCTGCCAATTGTTGTTGCCAGTGCCGCAGGGCGTAAGGATCGCCGCTGTCGACTTCCACCGGCGCGAACAGGGTCTTGCCGCCGTGTTCCGCCAGCCAGGCGTGCAGGCGCCGGGCGAAGCCGCAGAAGTGTTCATATTGCCGGTCGCCCAGGCCCAGCACCGAATACTGCAGGCGCTCCAGGCTCAGGGCCTGGCCCAGCACCTTGCGTTCGAAACCGCGGGCACTGTCCGGCCCTTCGCCGTCGCCAAAGGTGCTGACGACAAACAGCGCATGGGTGGCGTCGTTCAGGTCCTGCTCACGCACACCGGCCAGTGGCTGGACCTTCACGGGCAAGCCGGCGGCCTGGAGTTGACCGGCGGTCTGCCAGGCCAGTCGCTCGGCGAAACCGCTTTGGCTGGCGAAGCCGATCAGCCAGGCCGGCGCATTGCCCGGGTTGGCGATAATGGCCTGGCGGGCGTTTCTGACGTGGCGTTTCTTGCGACGGCGGTCCAGGTACAGCAACCAGCCGGTGATGAAGAACAGCGGCATGGTCAGCGCGGCGACGGTCACCAGGATCCTCCCGACGAGGCCGAAGTAACTGCCGACATGCAGGGCATAGACACTGGTCAGCAACTGCGCCTTGAGGCTCTTGTCGCTGTAGCGGCTGTGCCGGCTGATGACGCCGGTGGCCGGGTCGAGGGTGAGCTGGTTCAGCGCCCGGTCGTGGGGCGAGTTTTTCAGCAGGTAGAACACGGTCGCCGGTTGCCCGGCCACGGGCGGCATGCGCACGTTATAGGCCGACAGCCCCGGGCCGGCGGCGCTGTAGATGCTGCTCCACATGGCCCGGTAATCGGCCGCGGGAAGTGGGCCGCTCGGCGCCGGGCCGCGATTGCGCACCCGTTCCTCTTTCGGTGAATCGGAAAGCAGGCGGGTCACGCCTTTGTTGTACCACTCGTAGGACCAGGTCAGCCCGGTCAGGGCCGCCAGCAGATAGAACACCAGGCACCAGGTGCCCGCCACGGAGTGCAGGTCCCAATTGAAGCTCCGGCCTTTTTTCCCCCAGTCGAGGGTCAGCCAGGCGCGCCAGCTTTTCCATTGGCGCGGCCAACGCAGGTACAGCCCGGACAGGCAGAAAAACACCAGGATCAGCGTGCAGGCACCAGTGATTTGCCGACCGACATCATCCAGGGTCAGGACGCGGTGCAACCTGAGCATCAAGCCGAAGAAGTCCTGGCCCGTCACATCGCCCATGAACTGTGCGTTGTAAGGGTTGAAATAACGTATGGCGCCACGTTTTTCCCCAGGAGGCGCCGCAAAGATCACCCGCGCGGCGTTGCCGCTGTCGGTCTCGACCCAGAGCATGGCGACGGTCTTGCCGGAGGTGGCCTCGATCTGTTCCACCAACTCGGCGGGCGGCAGGACGCCGGCCGGCTGCTTCTCGACCATCAGAACCTGTGGATTCAAGGCCCGCAGGATTTCATCCTGGAACGACACCACCGCCCCGGTAACGCCCATCAACGCCAGGACCAGCCCGGCACTGATGCCGAAAAACCAGTGCAACTGGAACAGGGATTTCTTCAACACGTCGCTCGCCTTGTTCATTTACTGTTCATCACGGCGTGCATTATGCCGTGTGTTATCGAGAAGCATTCATAAACACACTCAAAAGGCCCGATCATTTGCATGAGCGGGCCTTTTGCCCGCCGCCGACGACGAAATCCTGTGGGAGCGAGCCTGCTCGCGAAGGGGCCGGCACATCCAAGATCTTCATTGACCGGAACACCGCTTTCGCGAGCAAGCTTTGCTCCCACAGATCTAATGGGTGTACGACCGGGAGAGCCAGGTCGGCTGTTAGGCCGCCTCGCGGTGGACGTTGATCTCGGCGCCCCGTTAACCACGCTGGCTGAACGGGGGCGTTGTGGAGTGGGCAACCCGGCATGGATGCCGGGTTAGCCGCGCTGGGCCATGGATGGCCCTTCGCGGCGGCCCACGGAGCAATGCCTTCGTTCAGGCATGCCGAG
>Ga0065714_10064694_pt1 | contig 23013 bp, 15 predicted proteins | sample MisRhiReplicate2_FD_59101 | JGI IMG/M metagenome (GOLD analysis project Ga0065714, IMG submission 59101) | Miscanthus rhizosphere microbial communities from Kellogg Biological Station, MSU, sample Rhizosphere Soil Replicate 2: eDNA_1 v2... | ecosystem: Host-associated > Plants > Roots >... | reverse complement strand
TGCTCGTTAATTATTATTATATATTTGGTTTAAAAAAAGCGCTGGTAACGGCGCTTTTTTTATAAAAACTTCAAGACTTATTCATAATCAACATAAACCAAACAACCTAAACCAAGAAAGCTCCAGGATAACTGGGGCTTTTCTTTATTATAGGCGTCATCATTACGATCCAATAGCTATCGCATAAGAAGTGGCAGAAAGGAGAGAAATGTCGTCATCCTCACGCATGTAGGGATCTTAACGCTTTATGACTCGCCTTATGAACATAAATCGTTTTAAATCTGCGGTTCTTTTCTGCGCGATCAGCGAAAACAAAGGATTTACTTTTAAGTTTTTCCTGTGGATTTAAAAAGATAAAGAAATGCAGATTAGTCAGGGTTGGGCCGCGGCCGGCGAAGTTTTAATAGAAATCGTCAATTTCATCCAAATTTTTGGGATAAAAAAAAGCCACCCTAAAAAGGATAGCTTTTCAATATATGTTTTGTTGTTGTTATTCTTCAGAATAGGTAATTTTATTAACATGTTTATCAATTTCCCATCTTCCGGTACCTTCTTCGCCAATTACTTCGAATAATTCTAATGCTCTGCGTGCTTTATACTCTTCTTCGCGTTGCTCTTTCAAGAACCAGTTTAAGAATTCCATGGTTACAAAATCCTGCTCTTTGTGGCATTTAGCAGCCAGATTTTTAAAACTCTGAGTAATTGCAATTTCTGCTTCTAAAGCGTCTTCGAAAACTTCTCTAAACCCGGCGAAGTCGGTTTTAATACCCGAAACTTCCGGAGATATCGCGTTTCCACCCATATCTAAAACATATTTGAACAATTTCAATTGGTGTACTCTTTCTTCTTCAGATTGCTTTAAAAAATAATCTGCTGAAAAATCAAATCCATTTTGGTCACACCAAGAAGACATTGATAAATATAGTGATGAAGAGTGTGCTTCTTTTTTAATCTGCTGATTTAATAACGTTTCAATATCCTGTGATATTAAACATTTAATGCGCATTAAGTCTTTCATAATTTTCTTTGCTTAACTAATGATACAAATGTAACATCAAATTAACCAAATGGTGTGATTTATTTGTAATATGAAATTAGTCTAAATTGTTGATAATAAGTTATTTGTAATCAGTTTAAATAAGGTAAGGGCGATTTGAAATGTAATAGGGAAAATGGAATAACGCGAGACGGATTGTTGTTGAGGATCAGGGGGATGATGAGGAATTACCAATAATTAAAGAGTAAATAAACAATTAGAGGATAGCCGAGAGACTGCTTTCAATTGTAAGTGAATTTAGAACCATGTTGATTTAGGAATGGATTAATATATCGAAGCGGATGGAGCGATCATCATCCTGAGTTATCTCAGGATCTTCCCAACGTGATAGATACTGAAAAAAGTTCAGTATGACGCACCGAATGGAATTTAGCTAAAAACGTAATTAATACAATACAGCTTTCAGTTGGGCAATTTTCAATTGATAGTTTAATACAAGCAGTTTCTTTAAGCAATAGCCGATTAACCTATCTATATAGTTAAGCTATTAACCAATTTGAACTTACCAATAAACTAATGAACTAACGACTAATAAACCAATCTGTAAAGACAGTCGCTAATGATGTGGTTGAGTTTGAACATGGTGAAAGTACCATGTAACAGATCTTTTAAGGCAATAATTTCTAATGCACTTAATAAATAGATGTGTTCGCAGCCATTAAAAGTAACCAGTTCGAAATCGGCTTTGTGGGTATTTAAAAGAAGTGCTTCAATGTCAATCTGCTCTACAACAACTTTTAATTTTTGAAGAGACAGGCAGTTGAAGCGTGCAAACTTACCGCCAAAATCTATATAAAAGCAGTTTAACTTATCTGATTGATAAATCGAACCATGAGTATTTGAGAATACGTTAACCAGTTGGTTAATATCTATACACGCTTTTTCCATTGCTTACAAAAATTGGTATTATTTAGATTAAATACAAATAAAAATCAAAATAAATTAAAAAAGCAGTTGGATTTTACGGTTGGTGGTTCAAAGTTAATGAGTGCAAGCTAATTATTTGATTTTAAAAACCATATGATGATATAATCCACCCATAAATTGTTTTTCGTTCCGGATAACGAAATTCATTTTTTCATAAAGTCTTAATGCATTTAGGTTATTTTGTTCCACCAATAGGCCAACATTATGATGGCCGAGTTGTTTAGCCCAGTCTATACCTGCTTTAATCAGCTGTTTTCCAATTCCTTTTCCTTGCGCTAAGGGGGGTACGCTGATGCTATCCAGGTAAAACTCTCCATTTTGGGTTTCTGTGCCTTGATTTACGTTGCTTACATGGTAATGTTTTTTTACATAATGAAGAAACGGTTTGCGGAGTTCGGGCAGTTTTCCGCCATCATAAGCGTTTAGTGATCCCAAGACTTTACCTTCTTCTTCAAAAACCAGCATATTTTCAAAACTGTATTGATTGCCCCGCTCGATAAAGAAGTGCTTGAAAATTTGATTGATCACATTTTCATTTTCAACATTGGTTAGTTTCTGGGCCAGCTTGTCCATAGCCTGAATAATCAATGGCACTACAGTTGTGACATCTGAAAGGGTCGCTGGTCTGATCATTATATGTCGCTTAGCTTAAAGGTGTCTGCCACGCGGATTCCCTTTTCGGTTCGTTGTAGGGTACAGCATTCGTTAATGGGATCGTGCTCTAAGCATAATATATAGTTGTTGTTAACGGCTTCTTCTAAAAAGGCTTGCTTTTCAGTTAGCGTTTTTAAAGGGAACATGTCGTAAGCCATAACATAAGGCAGGGGTAGGTGACCCACTGAAGGTAAAAGATCAGCCATATACACGATGGTTCTGTCTTTATAGCTGATTTTTGGCAACATCATTGCATCAGTATGGCCGTAAGCAAAACTGATACTGATATTTTTTTGCCATTCGATATTTTCTTCTTCTTGCACAAATTTAAGCTGCCCGCTTTCTTGAATCGGCAGAATGTTTTCTTTTAAGAAAGAAGCTTTTTCTCTTGCATTTGGCTCTACTGCCCATTGCCAGTGTTTTTCGTTGCTCCAGTATGTGGCGTTTTTAAAAGCTGGTGAAAGTTTTTCGCCTTCTCTTACAATAGCTCCGCCCACATGGTCGAAGTGCAGGTGTGTTAGGAAAACATCAGTAATATCTGCAGCGCTAAAACCCAATTTGGCCAGCGATTTTTCTATTGAATCATCGCCATGCAGATAATAATGACTGAAAAACTTTTCATCCTGTTTGTTTCCAATTCCGGTATCCACTAAAATTAACTGATTGCTTTCTTCTATCAATAAACAGCGCATCGCCCAGGTGCAAAGGTTATTGCTATCGGCAGGGTTGGTTTTTTGCCAGATGGCCTTGGGTACAACGCCAAACATAGCGCCGCCATCTAATTTAAACAAACCTGTATCTATGGTATGAAGTTTCATTTTCTTAGTATCAAGTATTTAGTGACGAGTATCAAGAACCTCGTATTAAGTATTGGGATTGGCTAAAAATAAGAAAACCCTTTAGGATTAGCTAAAGGGTTTCCGTAATAATATTGGTTTTATTTGTGGTGTTGACCTTAAGCCTTCCACCATTAAACCTTCTGCCCTATAGGTGTATCACTTCTCCGTAAGCATCAGCGGCAGCTTCCATAATGGCTTCGCTCATGGTAGGGTGAGGGTGAACAGATTTAATCATTTCATGTCCGGTAGTTTCCAATTTACGGGCAACTACAATTTCGGCGATCATTTCGGTAACGTTGGTACCGATCATGTGTGCACCTAATAATTCTCCGTATTTAGCATCGAAAATTAGTTTTACGAAACCATCTTTAGCACCGGCAGCACTTGCTTTACCTGAAGCTGAAAACGGGAATTTACCGATTTTTAATTCGTAACCAGCCGCTTTAGCTGCTTTTTCGGTATAACCTACTGAAGCAATTTCGGGCGTGCAATAGGTACATCCCGGAATGTTGTTATAATCTAATGGCTCAACATGCTGACCAGCGATTTTTTCTACGCAAATAATGCCTTCTGCCGAAGCAACGTGTGCCAATGCTTGTCCACCAACTACATCGCCAATGGCATAATAACCTTTAACTGAAGTATTGTAGAATTCGTCGGTAACAATTTTGCCTTTTTCCGTTTTGATTCCGGTTTCTTCTAAACCAATGTTTTCGATGTTAGCTACAATTCCTGCTGCCGAAAGCACGATGTCTGCCTCGATAGTCTGCATACCAGAAGCTGTTTTAACAGAAACTTTACAACCTGCGCCACTGGTATCAACCGATTCAACGCTTGCCGAAGTCATTATATCAATACCCACTTTTTTCAGGCTGCGTAATAATTGTTTAGATACATCTTCGTCTTCAACCGGAACAACGTTATCCATAAATTCTACAATGGTTACTTTGGTACCCATCGTCGCGTAGAAATAAGCAAACTCTACACCAATAGCTCCCGAACCTACCACAACCATGCTTTTTGGTAATTCAGGAAGTACCATGGCCTGGCGATAGCCGATAATTTTTTTGCCATCCTGTTTCAGGTTAGGCAATTCTCTTGAACGGGCACCTGTAGCAATGATGATATTTTTAGCACTTAGCTCTTGTTGAGAACCATCTGCACCTTTAACTTCTAATTTGTTTCCTGGTTTTACTTTACCAGTGCCCATAATTACGTCAATTTTATTTTTTTTCATTAAAAATTGAACGCCTTTGCTCATGCCATCGGCTACACCGCGGCTGCGTTTTACTACAGCAGCAAAATCGGCAGTAGCACCCGAAGTAGTAATTCCGTAATCAGCAGCATGATTAATATATTCGAAAACCTGAGCACTTTTTAAAAGTGCTTTAGTAGGGATACAGCCCCAGTTTAAACAAATACCACCTAATGATTCACGCTCAACAATTGCAACTTTTAGTCCCAATTGAGAAGCTCTGATTGCAGCTACGTAACCACCTGGGCCGCTGCCTAAAACAATAACGTCGTAATTCATCTGTTTTTTAATCTATTTTAAAGAGATTTGTTTTTAATTGCTTTACATACTTGTAATCTGCTCAATTATCGCTTAATATGGATAGTCTACATCCTGATTACAACACTTAAAAGATCTTCATCCTGCAACAATCGCTCAAAACTAAAAAAAAAATGTCAATTGGCTTAGGTGAATATTGAGATAACCGTTAAAAATTACAATGATTGAATATTGTTGCCTCAAATTTATGGTACATGTTGATTTGGTGTTTGCGCTTTTGCCGATGAAAAGTGAATATTTAACGATAGGTTTAAATTATATCTTGTTTTACATAAAAAGTTACTGTTGATAGGTGTTATTAGGAAAATGCCAACATTAAACAGCCTTTTGTGTATAAATTACAACCAACAGTAAGTTTCATTATTAATAATCTATTTATAAGATCATAGTCTTGATAAACTGAAAGTTATAATTTGCTCAATATGTGTTAAATGTTGAAAAGTTTTGCCTGACTTAATAATTATTTAACATTAGATGTTAAAATGTGTTAAATTTAATTAGGACATTTGCAGGATAATATCATTAATTAGGTTATTCAACAACAAAAAACATTTAAAAAACAAAGTATGAAGAAATCTTTACTTTTAAGATTAGTACTGGTTATTGTTGCATTTGTAGGTATTACCATTGGTGCTAATGCACAGGTAACCACATCATCAATGACAGGAACAATTAAGGATGCCAAAGGCGTCTTACCTGGTGCAAGTGTTAAAGCGACGCACACACCATCTGGAAGTGTTTATACAGCTTCAACAAATAATGATGGGCGTTATACTATTGCCAATGCTAGAGTTGGTGGCCCCTACACTGTTGAAATTTCGTTTGTTGGCTACAAGCCTGAGAAATTGACAGATGTTTATCTTAAATTAGGTGATGCTTCAGTCTTAAACATTGTACTTAATGATAATTCTCAGATACTAAGCGATGTTGTCGTTAGGGGTACTGCTTCGGCAAGTAAATCAAAAACAGGCATGGCAACAGCGATTTCTAGAAAACAGATTGAAGAATTACCAGCTATTTCAAGAAGTTTAACTGACTTAACTAGATTGACTCCTCAATCGAGTTCTGCTGGTAATGGATTTTCTTTCGCTGGTAGAAATGCACTATTTAATTCATTAACGCTTGATGGTGCTCAAATGAATAATGTTTTTGGTCTGTCACCATTACCTGGAGGGCAAACCAATGCACAGCCATTCACGCTCGATGCATTGGATGAGTTACAAATTAACTTAGCTCCATACGATGTAAAACAAAGTGGATTTACTGGTGCAGGTGTAAATGCGGTAACTAAATCCGGAACAAACAAGTTCTCAGGATCAATTTATACTTATTACAAAAACCAAAACCTTCAGGGCTATAAAGTTGGTGAAACGCAATTACCAAAAGGTCCTAGCGAAGGATTTTCCAATAAACAATTTGGTTTTAGATTAGGTGGACCAATAGTAAAAAATAAATTATTCTTTTTTGTTAATGGTGAGATCAGCAGAAGAACTGCTCCTTTTTCTACTATTCAAGTTAATAGAGGAACAACTGGTACGAATATTTCAAGGGTAACTTTTAATGATATGTTGACTGTTAAAAACCTGGTTCAATCTAGATTTGGTTATGACCCAGGCGAAATTGATGGTTACAGTAACGAAACCCAAGCCGATAACCTAACTGCAAGATTAGACTGGAACATTAGTAATTCTCAACGATTGACAGTTAGATATAACTATTTAAATTCTTTTGATGATAAAGCTCCCAGCACTTCTGGATCTAGGAATGGTCGTGGACCAAGTCTTCAATCAATGATTTTTTCAAATCTTAGATATCAACAATATAATAATTTAAACTCAATAACCGCAGAGTTAAATTCGAGATTTGGCAATAAATTTGCCAATAACCTGCAGTTAATTTACTCTGCTTTTAGAGATTACAGACAACAAAATGGGGGAGCTTTTCCATTGGTTGATATAGAAGACGGCAGTGGAAATAACTATATCTCATTGGGTGCAGAGCCATTTAGTGGTTTAAACAAACTAAATCAGGACATTTATACATTGAATGAGAACTTTAATATTTTTGCTGGAAATCATACAATTACTTTGGGTGGTACAGTAGGATATCAAAAGTTTGCGAATGCTTTTGCTCAATTCTATAGTGGCCAATTCAGATATAAGAGTCTATCTGATTTTGTTGCAGCTGCAAATGGTAACACTTCTATCGTTCCATTACAGTATCAGCTTACTTATTCTGCTGATGCATCGAATCCTGAACCTTATGCTATATTTAGTCAAATGCCAGTAGCATTTTATGCTCAGGATGAATGGTATGTTAAACCAAACTTTAAGTTAACTTATGGTTTGAGATTGGACTTACCTATTTACACAGCAGATATTCCATCAAATCCAAGGGTTACAGCAGCATCGTTTAGAGATGGTGAAAAACTGGATGTTGGGCAGCTTCCTAAAACGCAATTGTTATTTTCTCCAAGATTAGGATTTAACTGGGATGTGTTAAAAGATAATAGCTTCATTATCCGTGGAGGTTCTGGTATCTTTACCGGTGCTTCAACCGGTGTATGGTTAACTAACCAGGCAGGTAATACAGGTCTAATGTTTGGATCCGATCTATTGACAAATCCAACCAATCGTCCATTTAACCCTAATCCATCAGCCTATATTCCAACTAATGTAAATATCCCTAGCACTTTTGCTATTAATTTAACCTCTCCTAATTTTAAATTACCGCAGGTTTGGAGATCAAGTTTAGCATTTGACTATAAGTTACCTGGAGGGATACTTGCCACAGTTGAAGGAATGTATACTAAATCTATTAATGAGATTTATCACAGAAACGCTAACTTGGTGAATGCTGCGGGTACATATTCTGGAACAGGTGATACTAGGCCATATTTCCCTGGTGTTACAGCTTCTTCTAATGCAAGTGCAGCGCCAAACAGGGTTAATTCTTTTATTACAAACGCTATTGTACTTGATAACACTAACCAAGGGTATGCATGGAATGTTACGGCCCAATTGCAAAAAAGATTTGGTAGTATCGCTGATGTAATGGTGGCTTATACCAGAAGCGATGCCAGAGATATAACTTCTAGCCCTGGTTCACAAGCAAATTCAGCATATTCAGGGAATCCAATTGTTGGTGATCCAAATGTGCCAACATTGGCATACAGTAGTTTTGTTGTTAAAAACCGTATTATTGCATCTGTTAACTTCAACTTTAAAATTATCCCTAATTCAACCACTTCATTAGGCTTTATATATGAAGGATCTCCTTACGGTGATGCTTTTGGAAATACAAGATTCTCTTACCAAGCCGGTGATATTAATGGAGATGGTAATGCTAATGACTTAATGTATGTTCCTAAAGATATCAATGATATCCAATTACAAGCAATAACGGGTACAAATGCTGAAAGCATTGCTTCTCAGTGGAACCGACTTAATCAATACATTGACCAAGATAAATACTTGAGTACCAGAAGAGGTCAATACTCTGAAAGAAATGGTGCAGAATATCCTTGGGCTAACCGTATAGATGTAAGGATTATGCAGGAAATCCGTACCCTATTCGGTAAACAGAATGGAAACAGATTTAACCTAAGCTTAGATATTGTGAACTTTGGTAATCTATTAAATAAAAATTGGGGTTTAACAAAGATTCCAACTCTGACAACTCCACTTGTTTTTCAAGGAAGAGACGCTACATCAGGTAAACCTAAGTACACAGTTAATCAGAATTTAGGTGCGTCTACTTTTAGAGATAATACTGGTTTTGCTTCACGTTATCAAATCCAGATTGGTGCTAGATATAGCTTTAATTAAGTACAATAATCAATGACTTTAAAAGCCCTGATCAATACGATCAGGGCTTTTTTGTTAATAATTGGTCTGGAATATGATCATAATTTTAAAATGCATACTTGTTTACACTAGCAAGTAGCTCATTATATTATTATTCTATGTAACACAAATGCATCGGTTACTAATGTAAGTTCTTTTAACTAGCCAGTTTAATGATTACGTAAGCTCATAGATAGACTTTTGGAACCATAAATAGCAAAAGTATGCTAAGCATTTATTCATGCGATGATAGTTTAATTTGTATTTTGTGTAATAAACCCCATTAGTTATTAATTCTTATTAAGAGTTATTTAGAATGCAACAAAGCAAATAATTGAAGTAATATTGTGGCTAATTATAACATGAAATATGATAAATTATTAATTCCAGGAAATCAAAGTTATTTAGTAGCTACATACGGTACTAATATGACAATAGATTATGATTTGGAAAGCGGCGTTAATAATGAGTTGATCAGTATTGTCAAAAATAAAGTTTTGTTTTAATAACTCATTTCTCTAAATATAGTAATAACGCTACCGATTTAAAAGAAACAGATTGGACTACTTCTTAAAAGCTTTTGATGAAAGGAGCTTGATTTGCTTCATTAGGAAAACAAGCTGATGGAGAAGAAAGCACCTTTCACAAATTTTTAAAAAGGTCATAAAAAAGGGGCTAATATTTATTTCAGCCCCTTTTGTTTAAAGGATCTTATTTCCTAATTATAAACAAAATTTCCTTTTTCGCTTTCGATGGTCACTTGTTTTTGCTCACCTTTTTCTACCCGGCCGATAATCTGGGCATCAATATTAAAACTTTTTGAGATTTCGATAATACTATCTGCAATTTCTTGTGGCACATAAAGCTCCATTCGGTGCCCCATGTTAAACACTTTATACATTTCCTTCCAATCAGTGCCGGATTGTTCCTGGATAAGCTTAAATAGCGGTGGAACAGGGAATAAATTGTCTTTTATTACATGGATATCATCATTGATGAAGTGAAGCACTTTTGTTTGTGCACCACCACTGCAATGTACAATACCATTGATCTGGCTGCGGTAGCTTTCCAAAATTTTTTTAATTACAGGTGCGTAAGTACGGGTAGGTGATAAAACCAATTTACCAATAGTGGTTTTGCCGAAACCTTCAATTTCTATTTCTTCAGCCAATTGTTTTTGTCCAGAGAAAACCAGGTCGAAAGGAACGGCAGGGTCGAAACTTTCAGGGTAATTATTGGCTATTGATTTTTCAAAAACATCGTGACGGGCAGAGGTTAATCCGTTAGATCCCATTCCACCATTATATTCGGTTTCGTAGGTCGCTTGTCCGTATGAGGCTAATGCCACAATTACGTCGCCAGGTTTAATGTTATCGTTGCTAATGATATCTTCACGCTTTAACCTGCAGGTTACGGTAGAATCGACGATAATGGTTCTCACCAAATCACCAACATCGGCAGTTTCGCCACCTGTTGAGTAGATAGAGATGCCCTGTTCGCGTAAATCGGCTAAAATTTCTTCAGTTCCGTTAATTACGGCAGCAATTACTTCGCCGGGAATCAGGTTTTTATTCCGTCCAATGGTTGAGGATAGTAAAATGTTATCAGTAGCACCAACGCAGATCAAATCGTCGATATTCATGATGATGGCATCTTGTGCAATGCCTTTCCATACAGCGATATCTCCGGTTTCTTTCCAGTATACATAAGCTAAAGAAGATTTGGTACCGGCACCATCGGCGTGCATGATGTTGCAATATTCGTCGTCACCACCTAGAATATCGGGGATGATTTTGCAGAACGCTTTAGGGAAAATTCCTTTGTCGATGTTTTTGATGGCATTGTGCACATCTTCTTTTGAGGCAGAAACGCCGCGTTGATTGTACCTGTTATCACTCATGTTGCCGCAAAGATAGTTTTTTAAGGTGGAAGGTAAAAGGGTAGAAGATAGAAAGGTTGGTAGAAAGTCCAAAGTCTGGAGTCCGAAGTCCGGAGGCGATAGTGCAGATATTAATTTGTGTTGGGGTTTTACTTGCACGGGCTTTTCTCAACAATATAATTGAAAAAGGTTTTGGAAGTGAAAGTTCGTTTTTCATGGCGGCTTTCAGTCCCGCTTTTCCTCCTGCCGTTTTAATTTTCGTGGATTAAAAAAGCTGTCGATTAAAACGGCATCCGTACAATCGGGCTTAGGTACTAAGTGTTGTTCGTTATGGCGGATTTTTTTCTTCTACAGACCCAACGTCATTAAGTTAAGCGCCGTGGTTGTCAGTCTGAGCGTAGTCGAAGACTTCTGGAGATTGATAATCGCAAATAAATGCCCTTCGACTACGCTCAGGGTGACATCCTTTTGAGATTTATCCTTAACTTGATGACATTATGCACCGGCCTATGTTAAATAAACCTGATTGCATGGATGCTGTAAACGATGAATTAAAGACATAGAAAAAATTTACAGCAGTAAGGAAAGCAGGAGTATTTTAACCGATGAGCACAGGTATTGCTTTCCAAAAAAAAGCCTTTGCCAACGTAAAGCAATTTCGATTAGATCCTGAATCAAGTTCAGGAGGACGCTACTTCGGAATTGTAGCTGATGGACTTATTTAGTGGCGATCGTTGCAAGATTGCTTCATCGTTCCTCTTCGCAATGACGGATTTATGAAAACAAAAAAGGCGTAGAGTATAAACCCTACGCCTTAAACCTTTTAGCTTACGCCTTTCCTATTTCATGAATAATAATTCTCTGAATTTTGGTAAAGGCCAAACGCTATCGTCAACAATCTGCTCTAATTTATCAGCATGGTAACGGATGATATCGAAGTAAGATTTAACTTTCTCATCGTAGGCAATCGCTTTTTCGCGGGTATCTTCGATTTTGTTGGTTACTTTACGTTCTTCTAACATCGCGTCGATATTGGTTTTCACAATTTCTAAATGCTCAGTTAATTTTTTAACGATATCAATAGAAACTTTGCTGTCTACACCGATTGCTTTTAATCCTTGTACGTTTTCGATCAAAGAATTTTGGTAAGCAATTGCAGCAGGAATAATAGCGGTGTTAGCTACTTCTCCCATAACACGGGCTTCGATCTGTAATTTTTTGTAGAAGTTTTCTAACATGATTTCATGACGGGCATGAATCTCACGAGCACTGTAAATACCTGTTGTAGCAAATAACTCAGCAGATTTCTCCGTTAAGTAAGCATCCAGCGCTTTTGGCGTGGTTTTGATGTTTGATAAACCGCGTGCTGCAGCTTCATCTTCCCACTCCTGGCTGTAACCATTACCTTCGAAGCGGATGTTTTTAGATTCTTTGATGTATTTTTTGATCACGGTTAATAAAGCGATGTCTTTTTTATCACCTTTTTTGATCAATTTATCAACTTCAACTTTAAATTTAACCAATTGCTCGGCCATAATTGCATTTAAGATCGTCATCGGAGCAGAAGAGTTTGCTGAAGATCCAACAGCTCTAAGCTCAAATTTGTTACCTGTAAATGCGAAAGGAGAAGTACGGTTACGGTCGGTATTATCCAACAAAATCTGAGGGATTTTAGGGATACCTAACCAAAGTGCATTATCTTCTTTTATTTTTTTGCTGATACGTGAGTGCTCAATTTCGTCTAATACATCGTTCAATTGTGAACCTAAGAAGATAGAGATAATTGCAGGTGGCGCTTCGTTAGCACCTAAACGGTGATCGTTGCTTACTGATGCAATACTTGCACGTAATAAATCGGCATGCTCGCTAACTGCTTTAATGGTATTTACAAAGAAAGCAAGGAACATTAAGTTGTTTTTTGGCGTTTTACCTGGAGCCAATAAGTTTTTGCCGGTATCGGTAATTAACGACCAGTTGTTGTGTTTACCTGATCCGTTGATCCCTGCATATGGTTTTTCGTGTAATAAAACACGGAAGTGGTGACGACGGGCAACTTTTTCCATCAAATCCATCAACAATTGGTTGTGATCGATTGCTAAGTTGATTTCTTCGTAAATTGGCGCACACTCAAATTGAGATGGTGCAACCTCATTGTGGCGGGTTTTTAAAGGAATGCCTAATTTCAAAGCTTCATTTTCGAAATCTACCATGTAGCTAAATACACGCTCAGGAATAGAACCGAAATAGTGATCTTCTAATTGCTGGCCTTTAGCAGACATATGTCCGAATAAAGCGCGGCCGGTTAACAATAAATCCGGACGGGCGTTAAATAACGATTCATCAACAAGGAAATATTCTTGCTCAATACCTAAAGATGCATTTACTTTAGTGATGCTTTTATCGAAATACTGGCAAACGTCAACAGCAGCTTTATCTAATGCGGCTAATGCTTTTAATAAAGGTGCTTTATAATCTAAAGCTTCCCCTGTATAAGATACGAAAACAGTAGGGATACAAAGGGTTTTACCTGCTTTACTTTCCATAATGAATGCTGGAGATGATGGATCCCAGGCAGTATAACCACGGGCTTCGAAAGTATTACGGATACCGCCGTTGGGGAAACTAGAGGCATCTGGCTCTTGCTGAACTAATGCGCTACCAGAGAATTTCTCGATAGCTCCATCACCACTAGGCTCAAAAAATGAATCATGTTTTTCAGCTGTTGTACCAGTTAATGGCTGGAACCAGTGTGTGTAATGCGTTGCGCCAGCACTCATTGCCCAAGCTTTCATAGCAGTTGCAATTTGGTTAGCATCGTCTGAATTAATTAATTCACCCTGGTTGATAGATGAAATTAATTTTTCATACACGTCCTTAGATAAGAAATCTCTCATTTTTTTCTTATCAAATACATTAGAGCCGTAAAAATCAGAAATTTTTGCTGAAGGAGATTTAACTTCTGGTGAAATTCTGTTTTGAGCCTCTTTTAATGCGATGGTTCTTAAGCTTTTCATTAATTCGTTATGTTTTTTGTCAAAAATAGTATATTTTATTAATTCAAGTTAAATAATTATGAAAATTATATCAATTTTATTGAAAATGAAATAAAAAAATGTTTTTCGGGTGAGAAATTTCATTTTTTGTAAAGAAAATAGATTTTTTGAATGTTTTGTGGAATTGATGATTTTGCTGCATCATGGTATAAAAATCAAAGCTATGTTCAACTCTTCAATTAACGTATACAAAACCGAGTGGCTCGATCTTGTATTTGCAAACCGCAACAAAAACTATGGTGCTTACGATTTAAGGTCTAAATCTTCTAAGATTATGACAAGGGCACTTTTTGTATCTGGAAGTTTATTTGTCCTTTTGTGTTTCTCTCCCTTAATTTATGCGAAGCTCTTTCCGAAAGAAATTATTGTAGAAATACCTCCAACAGAAGTAAAGTTGGATAATGTGATTCATCAAATGAAACAAGATCTGCCTAAACCAGAGGAAAAACCTGAGCCCAAAAAGGCAGAACCGGTAAAGGTTAAAACGGTAGCCTTATCTAATAATATAGTTGTCGTAAATAAAGTAAATCTTCCAGATCCACCAACGATTAAAGAAATCGAGAATGCAGTGATCAGTGATAGAACACAAGACGGGATTGTAGCTCCAAATTTGGTTATTCCTGATGCAAAAGGTAATGGTGATGGAACAGGAACAGTTAAAGAGGGTACAGGGACAGGTGACGATAAGGAAATATATATTGCAGGTGGTGTTGACGAATATCCTGAATTTACTGGTGGTGCCAAGGCATGGTCTAAATATATGGAACGCAATTTAAGGTATCCATCAAGGGCTCAGGAAGAAGGCGCAGCCGGAAAGGTATTTGTTAGTTTTGTGGTGGAGAAAGATGGTTCTATTACTGATGTGTCGGTAATTAAAGGAATCGGTTTTGGCTGCGATGAGGAAGCGATGAAAGTGATCAAAAAATCGCCACTTTGGAAGCCAGGAAAAAATAAAGGTGTGCCTGTCCGTGTAAGGTATAATATGGCAATCAATTTCCAGATTTCTAACTAGAAGGTGATGGATGATGTATTATGGAAGATGTATGGTAGTGGGGTTTCTATTAATGCTCGTGGTTTTTAGGGAGATGTAGGGTTAGGTGAATTGGAACGGTTTGGGCGGTGCCCAGGCCGTTTTTTTGTAAGATTCGTCACCCTGAACTTGTTTCAGGGTCTTAATGAGATGGATGCTGAATAAATTCAGAATTACAGTATTCCCCAGTTTGTCATTCTGAACGCAGTGAAGAATCTTTTAGCAATGAAACAACGCTTATTGTCAATTTGCCCATTTCAAAACCGTGAAAGATTAAAGCATGCAATCATCTGTTAAAGATTCTTCGTTCCTCAGAATGAAAGTACTCCGTAGAGGAGTTTGTCCATATAGATTTCTCCATTACGCTGCGCTTCAGTCGAAAGGACGATCCAACTATGCCATAATCATTAATGTAAATGGATGATGGTTTTAATTCCATCATCCAATTATATCTTCCATCCGTGTATTACCCTTTGTTCTCAATCCATTTGCGTGCGTTCAGAAAGGCTTCAATCCATGGCGAAACTTCGTCTTTTCTACCTGTAGGGTAATTTGCCCAGTGCCATTGGAACAATGAACGTTCAATGTGCGGCATCATCACCAGGTGACGTCCTGTTTCATCGCACAACATTGCGGTGTTGTAATCAGAACCATTTGGGCTGGCCGGATAAGTTTCGTAAGCATATTTGGCTACAATTTTATATTGATCTTCTGCGTATGGTAACGAGAATCTACCTTCACCGTGTGATACCCAAACGCCCAAAGTACTGCCGGCAAGGCTCGATAACATGACCGAATTGTTTTCCTGTAAAGTTAACGATGTAAAAATACTCTCATGCTTACCACTTTTGTTATGCAACATTTTAGGTTTATCGGCGTGGTCTTTATTAATTAAGCCTAGCTCAACAAATAACTGACAGCCGTTGCAAATACCTACTGATAAAGTATCTGGACGGGCAAAGAATTTTTCTAAAGCAATTCTCGCTTTCTCATTATATAAAAATGCACCTGCCCAACCTTTTGCAGATCCTAAAACATCAGAGTTAGAGAACCCACCTACTGCACCAATAAACTGAATATCTTCTAGTGTTTCTCTTCCGGTAATTAAATCGGTCATGTGTACATCTTTTACATCAAAACCGGCTAAGTACATAGCGTTCGCCAATTCGCGCTCAGAGTTACTTCCTTTTTCGCGGATAATGGCTGCTTTTGGTCTAGGCTTGGTTTCGTCGATTACTGGTTTTTTGCCATCGAAAGTAAGCGGGAAACTGTAATTTAAAAGGTGGTTTTTATAATTGTCGTAACGCTCTTTAGCTAAACCATTACCGGTTTGTTTGCTGTCTAATAAGTATGAAGTTTTAAACCAAACATCACGCAGGTGGTCGATATCAAAACTAAAGCTATCGGCAGCATTTTTAACCTCAAGGGTAGCTGAAGTGCTCACGGTACCAATTTTCTGGAAAGTGACGCCGTTTTCTGTCAACGTTGCTTCAACAGCAGCATCGGCTTGGAAAACAACGGCAATATTTTCAGCGAAGAGCAATTTAATGTTATCCTGTTCTGCTAAAGTCGATAAATCTATTTGCGCGCCTAAGTCGCGGTCGGCAAAACACATTTCCAATAGGGTTGTAATTAAACCACCGCTGCCAATATCATGTCCTGCCTGGATTTGACCTGCTTTAATTAATTTTTGTAAAGTGTTAAATGCATTTTTAAACTGATCTGCATTTTTAACATCCGGAGTTTCGGTGCCTACCTTGTTTAAAATTTGCGCGAATGATGAACCTCCCAGTTTATAACTATCATTGGAAAGGTTGATGTAGTAAATGGCACCGCCATCTTTTTGCAATACCGGCTCAACTACTTTGGTAATATCATCGCAATTAGCACCAGCCGAAATAATCACTGTTCCAGGAGCAATAACATCGCCTTCTGCATATTTCTGCTTCATTGATAAGGAATCTTTCCCGGTTGGAATATTAATGCCTAAACCGATTGCGAAATCAGAACAAGCTTTAACGGCAGTATATAACCTGGCGTCTTCGCCTTCGTTTTTACAGGCCCACATCCAGTTGGCAGAAAGCGAAACGCTTTTTAAACCATCTTTTAAAGGCGCCCAAACAATATTCGAAAGCGATTCGGCAATGGCATTGCGGCTACCGGCAGCCGGATCAATCAGCGCTGAAACAGGCGAGTGACCAACTGAAGTAGCGATACCTTCTTTGCCCTGAAAATCTAAAGCCATTACACCACAGTTGTTTAAAGGCAATTGCAACGGACCAGCACATTGTTGTTTGGCTACACGGCCACCCACGCACCTGTCAACCTTGTTGGTTAACCAATCTTTAGCTGCAACAGCTTCTAATTGAAGTACTTGTTCTAAGTAGGTGTTTAATTGGGTAGCATCGTAATTAAGTTCGCTGTATTTGCGATCAACAGTGGTATCCTCCATTACAACTTTGGGCGAGCTGCCAAACATGTCGGCCAACTCAAAATCCATAGGTTTTAAACCGGTAGTGGCCGATTTAAAGGTGAAACGGTGATCGCCGGTAACTTTACCTACAGTATACATGGGTGAACGCTCACGGTCGGCAATTTTTTGTAAGGTTTCGATGTGCTCGTTGCCAATTACCAATCCCATTCTTTCCTGCGATTCGTTACCAATAATTTCTTTTGCCGAAAGGGTAGGGTCGCCCACTGGTAATTTATCAAGGTCGATTAAACCACCGGTTTCTTCAACCAGTTCTGATAAACAGTTTAAGTGACCACCTGCACCATGATCGTGAATAGAAATGATCGAATTGTGATCGCTTTCTACCATACCACGAACCGCATTGGCTGCGCGTTTTTGCATTTCAGGGTTCGATCTCTGGATGGCATTTAATTCAATGCCGCTTCCATGCTGACCGGTATCAGCAGATGAAACTGCTGCACCACCCATCCCAATTCTATAATTTTCGCCACCTAAGATCACGATATTGTCGCCTTCTTTTGGTTTAAGTTTTTGCGCCTGGCTGGCTTTACCATAACCAATACCGCCGGCAAGCATAATAACTTTATCAAAGCCCAGTGTGCGGTTATCTTCTTCGTGTTCGAAAGTTAAAACCGAACCTGTAATTAGTGGCTGACCGAATTTATTTCCAAAATCGGTGGCGCCATTTGATGCTTTGATCAGGATATCCATTGGCGTTTGATACAACCATTGTCTTTCTTCAACGCCTTGTTCCCACGGGCGGTTATCTTCTAAACGTGAAAGTGCAGTCATGTAAACTGCCGTTCCGGCTAAAGGTAAAGAACCCTGACCACCAGCCAGACGGTCTCTGATTTCACCCCCCGAACCGGTTGCTGCACCGTTAAAAGGCTCAACTGTTGTTGGGAAATTATGTGTTTCTGCTTTTAAAGAGATTACCGAATCGAAATCGCTTACGGCATAAAAATCAGGCTGATCGGCACGTTTAGGTGCAAACTGCTGTACTTTCGGACCTTTAATAAAAGCAACGTTATCTTTATATGCTGAAACAATATCGTTCGGGTTTTCTTCAGAAGTTTTGCGGATGAGCTTAAACAATGAAGTAGGCTGCTCTACACCATCAATTACAAATTTTCCGTTAAAGATTTTGTGACGGCAGTGTTCTGAATTCACCTGAGAGAAACCAAAAACTTCAGAATCGGTTAAAGGTCTTTCTAATTTTTTTGCCAATGTATTTAAGTACTCAACTTCTTCATCACTTAAAGAAAGTCCTTCCTGTTTATTATAAGCGGCAATATCGGTAATTTCTAAAACCGGTTCAGGTTTGATGTTGATGGTATAAACCTCTTGATCAAGTTTGTCGTATTTTTGAGAAAGCATCGGATCATAATCTGAAAAATTCTCGTCAACCTGCTTAAATTCTTCAATCCTGATGATGCCTTGCATGTCCATGTTTTGGGTTATCTCCACTGCATTAGTACTCCATGGGGTAATCATTGCTGCTCTTGGTCCAACGAAAAAGCCTTTTAGAGCTGTTTCCTGTGAGATTTTGGCACCGCCAAATAACCATTCGAGTTTAGTGATATCAGTGGTAGAAAGCGCTTTGTCTGTTTGTAGAACAAAAATCGCCTGTGATTGCCCTTCGACAGGCTCAGGATGACAAGAGAAGAAATGAATCATGCTTTTTTTTTGAAGTCGCAAATTTAGCGTTTAAAATTTAAAAAGCTTGTTGCAGTATGCAATATAATTGCGCTTTTATTACTTTTGACATTAATGTAGTTCAAGTTACCGTCATTTCGAGTTTGAATTTACTGCATAATAATGAATGACAGAAAAGTTGAATAAAAGAACTACCCCGGGCGTCATCGAGCGGAGTGCAGCATAGTCGAGAAATCTATCAAGGCAGATCTCTCCATTCCATTGTGTTGCAGTCGAGAGTACGGTTTTTTATTAAAGTCTGTCAATCGTAGCGTAATTGCAATACAAAATCTATAAAAATCAAATTTATGTTTAATAAAATCCACCACATTGCCATTATCTGTTCTGATTACGAAAAATCGAAAGATTTTTATGTAAATAAACTGGGCTTTACGGTGTTGGCCGAAGTTTACAGGGCAGAACGAAAATCTTACAAATTGGATTTGGCCGTGAATGGCATTTATCAGATTGAGCTTTTTTCGTTCGAAAATCCACCTGTACGTCCATCGCGACCAGAAGCACAGGGGTTGCGTCACCTCGCTTTCGAAGTTGATGATATTGAAAAAGAGATTTCGCGGTTAAATGAGCATGGAATTGTAACCGAACCGATCCGCATTGATGAATTTACGGATAAACGCTTTACTTTTTTTGCTGATCCGGATGGTTTACCACTAGAGTTGTACGAGATTTAGGATGAGTATTTTTAAATTCAAGCAGTTTGATGTAGACCAAACAGGCTGCGCCATGAAGATTAATACCGATGGAGTATTGCTTGGCGCAGCAGTTTCACACCCATCTCCAAAAAGAATCCTGGATATTGGAACGGGAACGGGAGTAATTGCTTTGATGCTGGCGCAACGTTTTCGTGATGCAGTTATAGATGCTGTAGAAATAGACAAACAAGCAGCTGAAACCGCAGGGAGGAATTTTCAGTCGTCGGTTTTCAGTGAGCGGTTAAGTATTAACCATACCGCAATTGAACAATATAACAATAATGAAAAATTTGATCTGATTGTTTCCAATCCACCTTTTTTTGTAAATGATCTAAAAAACGAAGAGATTAGAAAAGGCATTGCCAGGCATGCGGGTGAAGATTTTTTTAGTTTACTGGTTGAAAAATCAAACTCAATTTTGGCTGATGATGGGCAGATTTGGCTGATTTTACCGGTTAAACAGGCAGATGAAGTAATCGGTATCGCGTCTCAATATGATTTATCACTTGCTGAAAGGATCAATATTCATTCTGATAAGCATAAACCAGCTTTCAGGCAGATTATCTGTTTGAAAAAAGGCAATGTGTTTTTAAAAGAAAGCGATTTTAATATTTACGAATCTTTAAAGGAGCATACGCAAGAATATCAGGCTCTATTGAAGGATTTTTTTCTCGCTTATTAAGAAAATAGTTGAAAATTATGTGTTTTCTAGTATAAAGCCATTATCATTTGTAATTTAGGAGATATAATCTCACCTAAATTTAAATGAAACGTATTCTAAATGTGTTCTTGCTGTGCTTAATAGCACTATCTGCTCTTGCGCAATCGAAAAAACAAAAAACTGGCGATCCTCTAGCCGGGATTGATACTCTGCTAAACAGGATCTTAAAAGATCAGCAGGTGGCTGGTTTTGCAGTAGCTGTGGTAAAAGGCGATCAGGTAGTTTATAGTAAAGGTTTTGGTTACCGCGATGTCGAAAACAAAAAACCGGTTACACCGAATACACTTTTTGCCATTGGTTCTAGCACTAAATCATTTACCTCCGCACTCGTTGGTTTGCAGCAAAAAGAAGGAAAGTTATCCTTTGATGGCGTTGCTACCTCTTATTTACCGCAATTAAAGTTTTATAATGATAATATGAACAGCCAGATTACCGTGCGCGATATGATGTGCCACCGCACTGGTTTATCGCGTTATGATTTATCGTGGTTTATTTTTAATACATCCAACCGCGATAGCATTATACAAAGGGTGCGCTACATGGAGCCAACTGCTCCTGTGCGCGAAAAATGGCAATACAATAATTTTATGTTTTTGGCGCAGGGCATGATTGTTGAAAAACTAACCGGAAAAAGCTGGGAGCAAAATATTAAAGAAAAGTTTTTCAACCCTTTGGAGATGAGCCGTTCCAATACCAATATTTTTGAATTTGAAAAGGATAATGACGCCTCTTTACCTTATACCATAAATAATAGAGGCGTTATTGAAAAGATCGATTATTTTAATATAGATGGAATGGGACCTGCGGGAAGCATCAATAGTAGTGTAAACGATATGACACATTGGTTGAAAGTGTGGATCAATGGGGGATCTTATAAAGGAAAAGAGATTTTACCAACTTCTTATATAAGGGAGGCTGCAAGTTCTCAGATGGTGATGGAGGGTGGTTTACCAGAAGCGAATAAGGATATTTACCTGTCTACGTATGGCTTTGGCTGGATGATCAGTTCGTACCGTGGGCATTATATGGTAGAGCATGGGGGCAACATAAATGGTTTTTCTGCAAGTGTGTCCTTTTTTCCTACGGATAAAATTGGCATTGTGGTTTTAACCAATCAAAATACTTCTAATGTTCCTAAAATTGTTTACAGCAGCATTGCTGATAGGGTATTGGAACTGAAAAATATCGATTGGAACGGTAGGGCTAATAAAGCAAAAGCAGAAGCGAAAGAAAGGGAAAAGGCAGCAAAAAAAACTGTTGAAAATCCCCACATTCTAAACACCAAACCTTCACATCCTTTAAAAGATTACGATGGCCTGTTTGATAACCCTGCTTACGGCGTGATCAATGTGTCGTTTAAAAACGATTCACTTTTTGCCATGATGGGAAAAGAGAAACTTTTGCTTAGGCACTATCATTATGATGTGTTCAGCATCAGTGGTATCGATATAAAAGGGAAGATTGATACAGCAGAAAGTGATCTGCGTTTTAATTTTATCAGCGGACAGGACGGTAAAATTGAAGGGATCAGTATTCCGCTTGAGCGGGGAATGAAACCTGCCATTTTTACATACAAGCCAAGAACTGTTGAGTTGAGTGCTGCAGATTTAGAAAATTATACCGGTACTTATGGCGAAAAGGGGCTGGCAAAGGTATATTTAAAAGGCAAAATTTTATTTGTTTCAGTACCTGGTCAGCCAGAATATGAAACCATTTCAGTAGGAAACGATACTTTTAATTTTAAAAATCTAAAAGGCTTTAGTTTAAAATTCGAGAAAAAAGAGGGCGTATCAAAAGCTTCGTCAGTTTCGTTTATACAACCTAACGGGACATTTAAACAGGTAAGGCAAAACTAGAAGAACAGCCGGATCATCAGTCTTAATTAGGATCTGCGACCAATGATAATATCCTATAAATAAAAAATGATGATTTATTGGGGTTTGCTTACCGTTTATGCTAAAAAAGCATTTTTTTTAGAGCTGTTCTTAAAAGGACGAAAAATAATTTACCCGTAAATAAAGGTGTAAAACGCCATGGGTATTAACTTTACAAAATGAAAAAAATAGGATTAATTTCTGATACCCATGGTTTTTTAGATGATGCCGTTTTTAAACATTTTGACGGGGTGGATGAAATATGGCATGCAGGAGATTTTGGTCCTAATGTAGCCGAGCCTTTAGCCGTATTTAAGCCTTTGCGTGGGGTATTCGGAAATATAGATGATGGAGCGATTAGATCTGCTTTTCCTGAACAAAATCGATTTAGCTGCGAAATGGTTGATGTTTGGATGACCCATATAGGCGGTTACCCGGGTAGATATTCACCTTTTGTAAAACCAGAAATATACACTAACCCTCCTAAATTATTCATTGCCGGGCATTCGCATATTTTGAAGGTAATGTTCGATGAAAAAATTAAATGTTTGCATATAAACCCCGGTGCAGCGGGAAAACATGGTTGGCATAAGGTGAGAACCCTGATTAGATTTTGCATTACTGATGAAAATATTCATACCTTAGAGGTTATAGAGTTATCGGGTAGATAATGTAAAATT
>Ga0065714_10002345_pt1 | contig 23040 bp, 20 predicted proteins | sample MisRhiReplicate2_FD_59101 | JGI IMG/M metagenome (GOLD analysis project Ga0065714, IMG submission 59101) | Miscanthus rhizosphere microbial communities from Kellogg Biological Station, MSU, sample Rhizosphere Soil Replicate 2: eDNA_1 v2... | ecosystem: Host-associated > Plants > Roots >... | reverse complement strand
TTAATATTTACTTTTAAACATTGTTATTTACTACTAAAATATATAATTATGAGTTTAAGAATAGGGGACGCAGCTCCCAATTTTAAAGCGGAAACATCTATTGGAGATATCGATTTTTATGAATTCCTTGGAGATAGCTGGGGAGTTTTATTTTCTCACCCTGCAGATTACACCCCGGTATGTACGACAGAACTTGGTCGTACTGCATCTTTAAAAGGAGAATTCGAAAAAAGAAATGTTAAAGTATTAGCGCTTAGCGTTGATTCTGCCGAATCTCATAAAGGCTGGATTAAAGACATCAATGAAACTCAAAATACGAATGTAGAGTTTCCAATTATAGCTGATGAGGATAAGAAAATTGCGGATTTATATGATATGATCCATCCAAATGCTTCTGAAACCTTAACTGTACGTTCGTTGTTCATAATCTCTCCTGATAAAAAAGTTAAGTTAATGTTGACTTATCCTGCGTCTACAGGACGTAACTTTAATGAAGTATTGAGAGTTATCGATTCATTGCAACTTACCGCTAATTACAGCGTTGCAACACCTGCAGATTGGGAAGATGGTGAAGATGTTGTTGTAATGAACAGCATTAAAACAGAAGACATTCCTGCAAGATTCCCGAAAGGACATAAAGTGATTAAACCGTATTTAAGAACTACACCTCAACCTAATAAATAAGGGTAGTTTAATAATGTTAATATTAACGAATAAAGGGGCTTTAAAGCCCCTTTATTCGCGTTAACTAAATTTCGCTTGCAGCTCTTCAAATTTTTTGGCGATTTTATCACTCAATTCAGTTTGCTTATAGCCTGCTGAAACCCTGTGGAGATTATTTAAAACATACATCCCCAATTGAATATCCCTACCATAAGAATTATAGCGTTCAGGTTCTAAAGAAGCAATGTAAGTGAGCTCTTGGTCCAAGAATTCAAGTGTTTCTTTTGTCAATGCATTAGCGGCTTTAGTTTCACTTAAAGCATACATATTTTGTATGGTTTGATACCTGTTTATAGTATCATCAATCGAATAGTTTTTCAAAGGAATATCTTTGATGCTCTTTGTTAAAAGTTTATGTGCCTGAGCAGTTTTTCCTTCCAGAAAAAGATTGGTAGTAAGCGAGTTTGATATACTCCATGTACCCTGGGCAACCCTTCTGCTTTCAGGATCCATGTATTTGGCAGTTTTAAAACCGTTCAAATCAAATCGGGTCATCATGTTATTATACATGGCATCACTATTGGTTTTCTCCATTTTATCACGAGTATCTTTCGGATCTGTTTTAAAAGGAAGCAAACGAAGTGCGTAGCCTTCAAGATATAGGTATTTACCTAACCCTGCATAAGTATCTTCAGACACGTTAGATTCAAAGTATATTGGCCTTTCCCAGTTGTTATTTGCAATGATATCCAACAAGGCAAGATCAGATTTGAACATGATATTCTTGTTGTAATTCCAGTCCATTTGAGGGGTAACCTTATCTCTATCCTTAGCGGAAATAGTCCCGGTTTTTATCAACTGATCAGTATTTACAGTTAGCTTAAAGTTTTTGGTAGGTACGAAATTCACATAAGTTCCATCAGTTAAAGATAGCTGGTCGGCTTTTTCATCAGAAGTTAAAACCGCTATAAGATCTTTTAATTCAACACTGTCTTTAAAGCCGTAGTCATTATAATACATGTAATCTCTAACCCCATTTACATATTTCTCTGTTGGCATTGAGATAGGCAAAGGAGCTGATTTATGAAGCTTTAACTTCATCTGATTGATGTAAGCATCATCAGAAAGATATTGAATGTTTACGACTCTAATGTCTGTGCGAATGCCTTCTACCTCTTGAGCATACCACAATGGAAAAGTGTCATTGTCGGCAGTAACAAATAGGATGGCGTTTGGAGCACAGGAGTTGAGGTAATTTTTAGCCCAATCAAGTGCCGTAGTTTTTCCGGAGCGGTCATGATCACCCCAGCCCTGAAAACCCATAATTGCAGGGGCTGCCAACAAACCAATTAATGAGGCCACAATAAGACTTAGTTTAGGTGCGTTAAAGCGCGATAGCCATTCCCTGATAGCAAATACTCCAAAGCCAATAAAGATGGCAAAGGCATAAAAGGATCCCACATAAGCGTAATCTCTTTCTCTAACCTGTCTAGGATCCTGATTTAAATAAACAATAATAGCAAGGCCGGTAAACAAGAATAAGGTTGTGATAATTAAAGCATCGTTTCTGTTACGGCGATATAGAAATAACAGGCCTGCAATGCCTAATATTAAAGGTAAACCATAAAATCTGTTAAACCCTTCATTAGCTACAATGCTTGGAGGTAGGTTAGTCTGATTTCCTAGTCTTGCTGCATCTAGTGGTTTAATGCCTGATATCCAGTTTCCTTCGCTGTATCCCCCCTGACCTTGGTTGTCATTTTGTCGACCAACAAAGTTCCAGAAAAAATAGCGCCAGTACATAAAGCCCATTTGATAAGAAGCGAAGAATTTTAAATTCTGTGCGAAAGAAGGAGTTTCTCCGTCAGCAAGGTTTAGCCATTGCTTATAAAAATTAATATGGTCTGGCTTGTCACTGTATGTTCTCGGAAAGAATAAATTTTTGTCGTATTCAATGTCCACACCTTTTCCGGAAACCTCATATTTGTCTTTTCCTTTTCTGTATTTGGTGAAAGTATCCTTTCCATCGATTTGTTTGGCATCAAAAGTTTGTCCATATAAAAGAGGTGTTTTCTCATAATTTGTACGCCCTAAATAACCATATAATGCGAAGGCATTGTCAGGATTTGAGAGGTTTAAACTTGGTTTTGCATCTGCTCTTATGAGGATTAAAAAGTAAGAACTAAATCCAAATAGTACAAACGTAAGGCATATCATTGCCAGATTAAGGTTGTACTTCTTATGCTTAATAGAGTAGTAAATGGTATAAGAAATACCGCCGGCTAAAAGGAACAAGAATGTCATTGCACCATAGCCAAATCCAAAGCCTAGTGTGTTTACAAATAGCAAGTCAAACTTGGCAGCAAACAGTACAAAATATTGGATTATCACAAATTGAACCACTACCCATATCACACCGGCAAGCCCAATTGCTTTAATGATGCCAAATGTGGTCAGTTTTTCAGTTTTTTTGAAGTAATAAACAAGCACTACTGCAGGAATTGCCAATAAGCTTAATAAGTGAACACCTATAGATAAGCCAATTACAAACGCTATGAGTACTAATAAGCGATCATCTGTATTCTGTTCCCATTTCAAAATTGCCCAAAATACCAGGGCTGTAAATAGCATGGAAAGAGAGTATACCTCTGCTTCAACTGCTGAGAACCAAAAAGTATCGGAGAAAGTAAATGCTAATGCACCAACTACGCCTGTCGCGATGATGGTAAGCATGTCTGCCATAGTTTTTTCCTGTTTGTAAAGTTTACTAGCGATGAGTGTGATGGTCCAGTACAGGAACATTACGGTGGCTGCGCTGGCAACTACCGAACTAAAGTTAATCCAGTAAGCCACTTTTGCAGTATTACCTGCGGCGAGTAACGAAAATAGCTTTCCGATCATTAAAAATAGTGGAGCTCCTGGTTGGTGGCCAACCTGTAATTTATCGGCTGCGGTAATGAATTCTCCGCAGTCCCAAAAGCTTACGGTTGGTTCCATAGTGAGCCAGTAGACAACGCCTGCGATAAAGAAAAGCAGAAATCCTACAAGATTGTTTGTTTTTTGGTATTGGTTCATGGTTTGAGGGTAATTTACTTAATAGTAAAAATAACTAAAACATTGATAGCTAGATTTTTTAGGAATGTTAAAGTATGTTAAAGAATGTTAAAATGGATCCTAAATAAAGTGAGATAATGTTTATATTTTTATATAAAAGAGCACTGGCTTAAATTATAAAAATATGGAAATTAAGTTGATCATTACCGGAGCTACAGGTATGGTAGGAGAAGGGGTGTTATTGGAGTGCTTCTCAAATCCTCAGATAAAGGAGGTGTTGTCGGTTAGTCGGAAGCCCTATGGTGGTACAAAACATCCTAAATTAAAAGAATGCATTGTGCCAGATTTTTTTAATCTCGACAATGTACAAGATCAGTTAAAAGGCTATGATGCTTGTTTTTATTGTGCGGGCATAAGTTCAAACGGTCTCAATGAATCGGAATATACTTACATTACTTACGATACAACATTGCACTTTGCCACTAAGCTGGTCAGTCTTAACCCTCAAATGGTTTTTAATCATATATCAGGAAGTCATACAGATAGTTCTGAAAAGGGAAGCATAATGTGGGCACGGGTAAAAGGTAAAGCCGAGAATGCCCTAATGAAGCTGCCGTTTAAAAAGGTATATAATTTTAGGCCCGCTTTTATGAAGCCAACCGAAGGGCAGGTAAATGTTAAAGCCCTTTATAAAGTTATAGCTTCTCTGTATCCTTTGTTACGCTTATTAATGCCGGGACGAGTAAGTACTTTGAGTGAAGTAGGGCAGGCTATGATTAACAGTGTGCTAAAGGGCTACTCTAAGCCGATATTGGAGGTAGGACATTAAGGTATTGGCTCACGACATTTAGATTTAATTGTGTGGAGTTGAAGATTCCCAAACTGAATAATCTGTTAGCATTTTTTCATGTTCTTTTATCCATTTTTTCTTTTCTTCCTGATTAGAAGTAAAGCTTACAATGCGCGCTATTAAAGGCATATACTCCGATTTAGACAGTTTATAAAAGTAGTCGGCATAAAATGACCAGAAAAAATCCTTGTCTTTTTTCTTTTCAGAAAGTTCGCCAGCAATCCCCAAAATAGTTTTTAGTTGTAGTTCCAATTGATCTGCCTCAGATAAATTAGCAATTCCAGGCGAAAATGAAGATATTGAAATGGCTAGATTAGCGGCATCAAAATCAGGATCCTTTTTATTTGAACTAACAGTAATGTTATTTGTCCCTTCTGTTTTAGGAGCACCCAGATTTAAAATTGTTTTAACCTCCTGATAAGCTTTTGTTGAGCGTTCAGTTGTTGTTTCTAATATCAGAAAATTACAATAGGCAAGGAGTGCCGCAATTTTATTTGCGGGCTCAGTCATGTTAATTATTCCATATAATCTGTGACTACTTGCGTGTTTTGGATTAAGTTGCAAAGATTTGGCTACATATTGCAGCGCCTCTTCATTTTTCCCTGCCCGAACATATGTTATTGCCAGATTATAATACAATCCCTGATATTGCGGCTGTGCTTTTATACCAAGCTTATAGGTTTCAATGGCTTTATCTGTATTTCCTTCATTGTCATAAATACTCCCCAGCATATCGTAAGCGCTGCCTGCATTCGGAGCCTTTCCTTCAATAATCTTATTCAAATAAGCTATAGCCTCTTTGGTTTTCTTACTACTTAGAAGTGTGTAGGCAATTTCATAATTGGCAGTCGGATTATTTGGTTCTAACTCCAATGCTTCCTTATATTTCGTAATGGCATCCTCAAACTTGCCCGCATCGTGTAATTTAACTCCTTCAGAGATCAACACTGTGGCCTTGCTTTTATCTTGTGACAAAACAGCAAAAGAAATAAATATAGATAGGAGAATGAGCGTTAATTGTTTCATAATCAGTGAAAATTTGGTTAGTGTGAATTCACTATCATAAAGCTAAATTAAATTGCTTAATAATGTTGCACAATCTCGGTATCAATAATTAAATAACTGTCATTTACACCTTGAGTAAAGATGAGAAATTTGTGATGGTCTGGTTTTATTTTATACTTCTTAACCAGGTTTTCTGCCTTGTCGCGGTAGTTTCTGACTATAACACTGCCCTTTAAAGCTTTTTCTTTTTTAAGATCACTGGAAGAGATCATCTTATTGATCTTAAAGATTCGTCCGGGAAATGAAGAATCTGCATGATCTGAAACATATAGTTGCGTTTGGTGATGGAGCTTTTTTAATTTGAATCTGGTAGCTATCAGCTTAAAAGCTCCGCTTTTAAGCAAGGCTGTATCAGGTTCATATAAATAGCCAGAAGGCATGTTGCTCAGCAATTCTGCTTCTGTTTCTTCTTCGCCTTTAAAAAAGGAGAACTCCTTTTGAGATTCATTAAGGGTAATCGCAGTAATTTTTGGCTGTTGCACAGGTTTGTTCCCATCAATAATCCATAACAGCTCTTTGCATTCATTTTTTACACTTACAATATGAACTTCAGAAACATTGTTTAGTTCCTTTAAACCAGCTGTAATGTCCAATAAAGGCGCTGTTTTAATGATGATGCGCTTTGATTTTTTCAAAAGTAAATCCAGGTGCTCAACAACATTTGGAGTGCAATCTTTTAGCATAAAAACCTTGCCTGCAGAACTTCTCCGAGCAGGATCTACGTAAATAGTATCAAAGCTCTCATCAGTATTTGCTAAAAGAGCCAAGCCATCTTCAGCTAAACACTGGATGTTCGGTTGCTGCAATACGGCAGCATTATGAGCCGCAATTTCAGAAAGCTCAGTATTGATTTCGCAATGCGTTAAGGTTTTAACAACTTTTGCAAAGTAACAGCTATCTACTCCAAAACCTCCGGTAAGGTCTATTAAGCTATCACCAATAGCCAAACCAGCTTTGTAGGCTGCTGTAATCTCTGATGAACATTGCTCAATAGAAAGTAGGGCAGGGTAGTAAATGGACTCTGTTTTATACCAAGTTGGTAGCTTTTTTGCCGATTTATTTTTCGCTGCAATCTGATTGGCCAGTTCTTTCGAATCAACTAGTTTAAACGGACTTTTAGACATAGCGAGCTTGTGCACATCATCATTTAAATGATTTTTGATGTACTCCTGAACCTCGCTATCTAAAACATGCCTATTCAACTGTTATTTTGTCCCTCATTACAATCTGGCAGGTATATCTGCTTTTAACTTCCAGTAAGATATTTTTGTTTACAGTAACTCTATCTATAGTTTGTTGGTTGTAATACCTAATGGTCACCAATTCCAAGCCTGTGTTGTACTTAACCTTGTAGTGTAGCGAAAGATCTGCTATCAGCGCTTCTAATTTTTTAGGATCATGATCAAAACTTACCGAAAAACTGATCGCAGAATTCAGCATCGTTGTAATTTTTATCCTGTGCTTATGGAACAAACTAAAAATATCGCTCAGGTTTTCTTCTATAATGAAAGAGAAATCTTTAGGGAAAATAGAGATCAACGCCTGATTTACCTTAAATATAAAGGATGGTACCGGTAGGTGATTGTTTTCTCCTGTGATGTCTGTGCCTTCGGCTTTATGGTCAAGAAAAGAACGTACATATAAAGGAATGTTCTTATTCTGTATTGGTTTTATTGTTTTAGGGTGGATGATAGTTGCACCGTAATAAGCCAACTCAATTGCATCATGATATGACAAACGAGGGATTCTTTCCGTTTCATCAAACCATTTAGGGTCGGCATTTAGAACTCCGGGTACATCCTTCCAGATGGTTAGTGAAGTTGCATCTAAACAGGCAGCAAATATTGCCGCCGAATAATCAGAGCCGTCTCTGCCAAGGGTAGTAGTAAAGTTCTCACTTGTACTGCCAATAAAACCTTGGGTTATAGCAATGCACTGTTCTAAAACAGGAGCAAGCTTTTTCTGTATTTCCTGTTCTGTTTTTTCCCAGTTTACCTGTGCTTCGCGGTAGCTGTTATCGGTATGGATAAAATTACGGGCATCTACCCATTGCGCATTGCAACCTGTTTCATTTAAATAAGCTGCGGCAATTTTAGTAGAAACAATCTCACCGATTGAAACAATCTGATCGTAAATATAATCTGCAGAGTTATCCGGTTCTTCTTCAAGCAGCCAGTCTATTTCTACAAATGAATTTGCAACATCGTTATAAACCGGATTAGTATGATCCGGAAATAATTCACTGATAATATTGAAATGGAATTCTTTTACTTCTTCAAATATCTGATGTGCATCATTAAGACCCGATAAATAAGCTTTTGTTAATTCCTCAAGCTTATTGGTAACCTTGCCCATTGCTGAGATAACGATTAACAGGTTGTTTTTTTGATTACGTTCTTTAATGATTTTGGCAAGATTTCTTACTCCTTCGGCATCTTTAACTGATGCACCTCCAAACTTATATACCTCCATTAATTTGCGGGACTTAGTAGTGAATTAGGTTTAGCAATTTCTTTTAGCTCACTGAAAGGGATAAGCAGTTCAGTGGTTCCATATACATAGGCCTTAATTTCGTAAGGATTGTAAAGGAATTTTAAGCCCTGATCTGTAACTGTAAAGTTATCATTCAATTTAAAAGTGTCTTTTTCAAAGAAATAGCCATCTTTTAAGCTTGCAGTAGGGCTAAGCTTTTCGTTTTTTCTGAATATTTTTTCGGCAACAGCAGTAAGCTTTGGCATTGAACCCGGTTGAATCAGCGAATCTAAAAGGATCTCCTGATGAGTTGTCGGATTATAATTGATGTAGATGAATACACTATTCGGGTGTGCTCCGCCTGAGTAATTCATATAGCTGCTTAGCAACGACAAATAACCCGGTTTTTGTTTAACAACCTTAGCATTTATAGTTAAGATCCAGGTTTGTGGGTAATCTTTTTCGGACGTTTTAAAATCATCGTAGCCTTTTACAAAATCTGCAGCATAATCATTGTAGGTTTTGTAGTTTTTGCCAGAGTCTGCTGTCAGTTTTATTTTGCTTTCAACAAACTGGTTTACTTTTTCATCAGAGAATAACGGAAATGAAATAACAGCCTTAGTGGTATCATTTTTTTTATTGATGACTACCGGAGTTTTACTGTAAACTTTTACAGAATCATATTTAAAAGATAATGAATCGCCACTCGTTACCAGGTTTGTGGTATCAGCTGTACCGTTTGTTTTATTTTCACTCTGACAAGCAATAAAGCCTATCGCGATTATAAAAAGTCCTAATTTTTTCATGTTACTTTAAGATTTGTTCCTTTGATAAGGACGCATTTAACCATCCCGCTTCTAAATCAGCAGCATACTTATTGTAAAAATTAATCGCCGGTTCGTTCCAGTCCAGAACCTGCCAAACCATCCCGTTGTAGTTTTTATCTTTTGCTTCCTGAATAACCGTTTCAAAAAGGAGCTTTCCAACGCCTTTTCCTCTGCATTCTTCAGTTACAATAAAATCTTCCAGATATAATCGACAGCCTTTCCAGGTAGAGTATCTTACATAATATAAGGCAAAGCCGACAATCCTGTTGTTGTCTTCGGCAACAAAAGCTTTCCATACTTTGTTTTCTCCAAAACCTGCATCTACAAATTCATCTATAGTTACGGTTACTTCCTGTGGTGCTTTTTCATAAAGAGCCAGTTCATGAATTAATTCTAATAATCTCGGACAATCTTCTCGCTCAGCAACTCTTATTATAATGCTCATTCTGTTTTGTAATGTTTTATCTTTCTTTTACCAAAAATACTGCTCCCAACCCTTACCATGGTACTGCCTGCTTCGATTGCTAACTTGTAATCACCCGACATACCCATTGATACTTCCTTAAAGTAATCATCTTTTCTAAAGAAGCTAAGCTTTATGCCGTCAAAAAGTACTTTTAACTCTGTAAATTCATCCAAAGTCTGTTTTTCAGGAGCATTATTACTGGCAATACCCATTAAACCTACAATGCGTACATTTTTAAGGGTAGCAAATTCTTCTGATCTAAGCAATTCAATTGCCTCATCAAATCCAAGGCCGAATTTGGTGTCTTCATCAGCAATATAGATTTGTAGCAAACAGTCTATTACCCGTTTGTTTTTTAAGGCTTGTTTGTTTATTTCAATTAACAGCTTTAAGCTATCAACCGAATGAATTAGTTTTATAAATGGGGCAATGTATTTTACCTTATTGGTTTGCAGGTGACCAATAAGATGCCATTCAATATCTTTAGGTAGTAATGCTTGTTTATCAGCTAGTTCCTGTACTATGTTCTCTCCAAAAACGCGTTGTCCGGCATTGTAAGCTTCCATAATTGCATCGGCTTCCTGGTATTTGGAAACCGCAATTAATTCAGCCTCTGTATTGTCTAATTCGCTTTTATATTTTAATAAGTTATCTGCTATACTCATTTATCAGTATTTTTGGTAAAANTAANAACCTTAGCGAACTTTGTCTAAGAAATAATGATGTTTTAGCGCATAATGAAGAACTTTATATACACAGCCTTCCTTTTTTTATTCATTGCAGGCTGTAAGCCGGGTATTCCTTCTGATATTATTCAGCCAGATAAAATGGCGTTGGTATTAAATGATATTCACATTGTGGATGCCTATATCACTACCATACCCAATATGGATTCGTCAAAGACCATAGCTGCATCTTATTATAAAGGTATTTATAAAAGATACGAGATAGACTCTGCACTTTATGGTAAAAGCATGTCTTATTATAGCAAGCATCCTAGGGTATTAGATGAGATTTATGATAAAGTAACCAAGGGGTTAACAAAACAGAAAAATGTTTTGGTAAAAGCCGATTCATTGGCAAATGCTAAAGTTGCAAAAGCACTGAAAGCAAAAATGAAAGCAGATTCTGTGAAGCGTGTAGATTCATTAAAAAAGGTTACAGCACCACAGAAAGCTAAGTTTAAAGCAGATTCTTTAAAGAAAGTTTTAGCTGTTAAAAAAGCTGATTCGATTAAAAAAGTAGACTCTACCAAAAAATCTAAAGCACTTTTAAGAAAGATTAAAAGGAAAAAGAGAGCTGATTCTATAAAGGCTGCTGAATTGATTAAGAAGACGATTAAGAAAAAATAAGATAGAAATAGGAATGTTATATCCGGAGAATTGTTTAGAGCGTTTGGGGTTTAATGAGGTAAAACAACTTATTTACGCACACTGCTTAAGCCCAATGGGGCAGCAAATGGTGGGCAAAATGCAGGTGATGACCAAGTTTGATCAGATTAATAAGTTTCTGAGACAAACGCATGAGTTTAAAAGTATCCTCGAAAATCAGGAGCCACTGCAAATCAGTACATTTTTCGACATAAAATCTCTGGCCGATAAGATCAGAGTTGAAGGAACTTATCTGGTAGAGGAAGAGTTGCATCAAATGTATGCTTCATTACAAACCGTATTTTCTGTACTAAGGTTTTTTGACGAAAGAAAAGAAATATACCCTAACCTGGAAGCGCTGTTTGAGCATCTTCCGGTTGAAAAAAATATCCTTAAGCGCATAGAGTCTGTATTGGATCCTAAAGGAAAGATAAAACCTAATGCTTCTGCTGCACTGCAAAATATAATTGGTGAGATCGCAAAAGCAGAGCAGGATGTTAGAAAGCGAATGGATTCCATTTACAAGCAAGCCATTAGTAATAACTGGGTTGCCGATGGTAGTTTAACCATACGCGATGGCAGAATGTGTATTCCTGTACTTGCCGAAAATAAAAGGAAACTGAAAGGGTTTATTCATGATGAATCGGCCAGCGGACAAACAGTATATATTGAGCCTGAAGAGGTATTCTCTTTAAATAATAAGCTTAGGGATTTAGAGTTTGATAAACGCAGGGAGATTATAAAGATCCTGATTGCGCTTACAGATGATTTGAGACCGTATACGCCTTTATTATTGTCGTACCATGGCTTTCTTACTAAGTTAGATTTTGTAAGGGCAAAGGCTTTGTTTGCTATTGATGTTGAGGCTGATATGCCTGTTTTGATAAATGAAGCAAAAACAAAATTGGTTAATGCGCACCATCCTTTGTTGTACCTTTCGTTTAAGCAGGACAAGAAATCGGTGGTTCCCTTGAACTTTCATATTAATGAAAATATGCGGGTTGTACTGGTGTCGGGCCCCAATGCTGGGGGTAAGTCTGTTTGTATGAAAACTGTAGGTTTACTACAGCTGATGGTACAATCTGGATTGCTGATCCCTGTTCACGAATCTAGTGAGGTTGGAATCTTCGACAATATCTTTGCCGATATCGGCGATGATCAGTCGATAGAAAGTGATTTGAGTACTTACAGTGCACACCTTACAAAAATGAGGTATTTTGTTGCACATGCTACCCCTAAATCTCTTGTGTTAATTGATGAGTTTGGAACCGGTACCGATCCACAGTTTGGTGGCCCTATGGCCGAGGCTGTGCTCGAAGTATTGAACAATAAAAAAGTAAGAGGGGTAATTACAACTCACTACTCTAATTTGAAGCTCTTTGCCGGAAATACTCCAGGCCTGGAAAATGCTTCCATGTTGTTTGATAACGACAAGATGAAGCCAATGTACGTGTTGGAAATTGGTAAGCCCGGTAGTTCTTATGCTTTTGAGATTGCGCAAAACATTGGTTTGCAAAAAGAAGTGCTTGAACTGGCAAGGGCTAAAACAGGAACCAACCAAAATAGAATAGATAGTTTACTGGTTGATCTGGAACGTGAAAAGAAACAGATTTACGATACAAAAGTGAATCTTTCTAATCAGCAGAATAAGGTGAAAAATCTTGTTGCTGAGAATGAGAAGTTAAAGCTGTTTTTGGATGAGAATAAAAAGATCCTCATTAAGGAAGCTAAACTGGAAGCTCAGGCCATCATTAAAAATGCCAACAAACTCGTTGAAAATACCATAGCCGAGATTAAAGAAAGTAAAGCAGATAAGGTAGTAACTAAAGAACTGCGACAAAATCTGCACAAGCAATTGGTTCAAAACCATGTAAAAGAAGAGAAAAAACCAGAAGTACCTGTAATCAGTAATACCCCTATTGAGGTAGGAGATTGGGTACAGTTAAATAATAGCGAAACCATGGGGCAGGTGCTAGAGATTAATCGTGATAATCTGGTGGTTGCACTAGGCGATTTACGGTCAGTGCTCAAGAAAAACCGTGTCCAGAAAATTAGTAACAAACAGGCAAAAAAAGCGGTTCAGAATAACTCATTTACAGGTAGTATTTCTGAAGCGATATCAAGCTTTACTGCTGAACTGGATCTACGTGGTATGCGTGGTGAAAATGCTTTACATGAAGTAGAGAAATATCTTGATAAGTCTATCATGCTTGGTTTCCCTTTTATTAAAATCATACATGGAAAAGGGGATGGTATTTTAAGGAAACTGGTTCGCGAATATTTAAAGAAATATAGTCAGGTAAACAGGGTAGAGGATGAACACGCCGACAGAGGGGGTGATGGCATCACTTATGTTTATTTTAATTAGGTAAACTTATTTACATTTAGGGTGTTGTAATAAAAAACAACATCCTATGAAAGTTTTAATTGTAAGTCTGTTTGCGCTCTTTATGAGTTTTTCTTCCTGTAAGAAAAACAAATCTAACGGCACACAGAATCCTGGTGATGTTGCTATTAAAACGAAGGTTTTAACCAAGGGACTATCCCATGTTTGGGAGATAGTTTATGGCCCGGATCAACAGCTGTGGATTACCGAACGTTCCGGTAAAATTAGTCGGGTAAATCCGGAGTCGGGAACTGTAACTCCGCTCCATACAATTTCAGAAGTGGTATCTAAAGGCGAGGGTGGCTTGTTAGGGATGGTTTTAAATCCTGACTTTGGCGCTAATCCCTGGGTTTATGTAGTTTATGATTATGGCTCAAATTATAAGGGAAAAGTTGTTCGGTTTACCTACTCTGATGGTAAACTAAATTCGCCACTGGTTATTCTAGATCAAATTCCGGCAGCATCAATACATAACGGTTCCAGGTTGCTAATTACGGAGGATAAAAAACTCCTGATTACCACAGGTGATGCTAGTGAGGCCGATAATGCACAAGACATGAATTCTTTGTCGGGCAAAATACTTAGGGTAAATCTTGATGGATCTATCCCAGCCGATAATGCGGTTGCGGGTAGTAGGGTATGGAGTTTGGGGCATAGAAATCCGCAAGGATTGGTAATGGGCAATGGTAAACTATACGAATCGGAGCATGGGCCAAATAGTGACGATGAAGTAAACATTATTCAGAAAGGCAGAAACTATGGCTGGCCAGAGGTTGAGGGTTACTGCGATGGTAATTCTGAGAAAGTATTCTGTGCTGCACATAATGTAGTAGAGCCTATTAAAGCCTGGACACCCACAATAGCCACCAGTGGTTTAACTTATTACGGTGGTGATTTGATCTCCGAATGGAAAAACTCTTTATTACTGGTTAGTTTAAAGGCTTCTAAGCTAACTCAGCTGCAACTTAATGCTGCCGGTGATAAGATAGATAGCAGTAAAGATTATCTGGTAAATGAATACGGAAGGCTAAGAGCGATATGCACTGCGCCAAATGGAAAGGTATATATAGGCAGTAGTAACGGGGATGATGATAAAATTCTGGAAATATCGAAATAGTTTGGTTCTAACACAATTTATAGTATAATTTAGTAACAAAACGTTTAGTATGATAAACAAAGTTGTAGCAGGTGCTGATGAAGCCATCAAGGACATAAAAGACGGTAGCACATTAATGCTTGGAGGTTTTGGTTTGTGTGGAATACCTGAAAACTGCATCTCGGCGCTGGTTAAAAAGGGAGTAAAAGCGCTTACCTGTATCTCAAACAATGCCGGGGTTGATGATTTTGGTATTGGCTTGTTATTGCACCGACATCAGGTTAAAAAGATGATCTCATCTTATGTTGGGGAGAACGCCGAATTTGAACGTCAGCTCTTAAGTGGAGAACTGGAGGTGGAGTTGATACCTCAGGGTACACTTGCCACAAGGTGCATGGCAGCAGGATACGGTATGCCTGCAGTTTTTACTCCGGCAGGTGTAGGTACTGAAGTGGCTGAGGGCAAAGAGACCAGAAACTTTAATGGTAAGGATTACCTGATGGAATATGCTTTTGATGCTGATTTCGCTTTGGTTAAAGCCTGGAAAGGTGACACTGCGGGTAATCTGATCTTCAGATCTACAAGTCGCAATTTTAATCCCGTAATGGCTATGGCCGGAAAAATTACCATTGCCGAGGTTGAAGAACTTGTGGAGGCGGGAGAACTTGATCCGGATCATGTTCATACACCCGGTGTTTATGTGCATCGCATTTTTCAGGGCGCTAACTATGAGAAAAGAATAGAACAGCGTACGGTTAGGCCAAGAAATTAATTCTATAATATATTTATATGCTCGATAAGAATGGAATTGCGAAACGTATCGCAAAGGAAATAAGAGACGGTTACTATGTAAATTTAGGAATCGGTATCCCAACCCTGGTAGCTAATTTTATACCTGATGGAATTAATGTGGTGCTTCAATCTGAAAATGGTTTGCTGGGTATGGGGCCTTTCCCTTTTGAAGGGGAAGAGGATGCTGACTTAATTAATGCGGGTAAGCAAACGATTACTACGTTGCCGGGTTCATCAATATTTGATTCGGCAATGAGTTTTGGAATGATCAGAAGTCAGAAAATTGACTTAACCATATTGGGCGCAATGGAGGTGTCTGAAAATGGTGATATCGCCAATTGGAAAATACCGGGTAAAATGGTAAAAGGAATGGGCGGAGCTATGGATCTTGTAGCTTCTGCAAAGAATATAATTGTTGCGATGCAACATGTAAATAAAGCAGGGGAGAGTAAACTATTACCTAAATGTTCGTTGCCACTTACGGGAGTAAACTGCATTAGAAAAGTAGTAACGGAATTAGCGGTATTGGATATACTGCCCGAGGGTGGCTTTAAATTAATAGAAAGAGCACCGGGAGTAAGCGTTGATTACATTAAGGAAGTTACGGCAGGTAAGCTTATCGCTGATGAAAACACGCCGGAAATGATATTAGATTAGCTTATACAAACATAAACAGGCTTATTCGGCCTGCTTATGTTTACAATATTTTACTTTCAGATCTACAGAGATCTCTTCAGTTATTTTAATGATATCGTCAGGCGTATCATGATTGTTTATGATAATCTGATCGCACTGGCCTTTATAAGGCAATAAGAACTCTTTGTAAGCCGGAACCACATGGTTGTGCCACTTATAAGTAACATCTTCTTCAGGATATCCACGTTCCATACCGTCACGTTTAATTCTGCGGTCTAGCGCTACAGATTCATCCGCGTCAACAAAAATTCTATGATCAAGAAGTTGAGCAATTTCTTTAAAATGGAGGATAAAAAGCCCTTCAACAATGATAATTGGGGCCGGGTTAATTTCCAGTATTTTAGTTATTGCTAAGGGATTATTGAAGTTGTATTCCTTCTTGTAAACAACTTCTCCTTTTAGAAGTTTCTTAATATCCAGTAAAAACTGCTGATCATCAATGGTTGATGGTAAATCAAAATTGTACAATTTATTTTCTTCCTGAGTCATTTCACCTGCCGGGATGTAATAATCATCCTGTGAAACTAATGTTACCTCATCATTTTTAAAATGATGTAGAAAACAATTTAAAAAGAAGGTTTTGCCGGATCCACTACCACCCGCAATACCGATAATAAAAGGCTTATTATTGTTCATTCTCTTGTCCGCCGTATGTTAAATTGCAATAAAATCTTTTGTCTAAAGCACCTAATGCATCAGCAACAGCTTTAGTCATTACAATTATAACATCTTTTGTGGACTCATTTTCAGTAAATTTACCAACAACCTTTGCAAAGGCCGACCTGTTGGTCATAGGGTTAGTGATTTTCATTACTGTACCGATAGGAGCTGTGCGGTGTAAAACCAACATTTTTCCCGGATCAAGATCACTATCCGTAATCCATGCTGCGGTACCTTTTTCATCAATTTGGTTTAAACCATATCTGCTGGCTGCATATTTTAACGAAGGCTCTTTGATAGAGTTCAACGTATCAGCATTAGCAGGCAGCTTTGAGTTGTCAGAAACAACCGGATATTGACCTCTTATTAATAAACGCTGACCAACACTTAATGAATTATCAGTTAAGTTGTTTTTAGCTTTTAACTGATCCATTGTTAATTTATAGCGAGTTGCAATAGAGTACATGGTCTCGTTTGAAGCAACTGTATGCACCAATAATGGACCTTCATCTTGTTTTGTTGAATCAGGATTTGAAGTATCAGGCTTAGTAGCTGTAGCTTTTTGACTAAATTTTGTACTGTCTTTTTTAGTTACAATTGCTACCGGATCTTTTGGTGCGTTTTCAACAGGTGGAGTGTTGATTTTCTCTGGATCTACACTTTCTGTAGGTGTTTCTTCTGGAGTTTTAGTCGCGGGAATTTTTAATAGCTGGCCTATTTTTAAATTTATAGTACGCAGATTATTAACTTTTTTAATCTCATTTACTGTAGTGCCATATTTTTCGGCCAGCATATTTAGGTTTTCTTTTTTCTGAACAGCATGTTCTATAAGATTACCTTCAACCGGTGTATCGGCAGTTGCTGTTGGGGCTGTAGTTTCTTTTGAACTTGCAGTAGTTGTATTTGTTGTTGCTGAAAATGGAATGTCTGTAGGGACTTTAATGATGACACCAATTTGAAGGTATTTGTTGTCATTAAATGTCATTAGTGTTTTAGGAACAATGCTGTATCTTCTTCCTATGGAATAGTAGGTGTCTTTTGCAACCACCTTGTGCACGATCAGTTTTTTACCGTTATAATTCTCAACACCTATCGAATCTCTGGTGTTTGCTTTGGCATCTGTTAAATTAAAAAGAACGGCAAAGAATGATACTATATAATATTTATACATTAATTTTCTGATAAAGTAATTTCGCAATAATACGAATAATAAAAATAACCCCTGAATTGATAGTATAAACGTTTCTTATGATTTCCTATTGTATGTTTAGGAACATTTTTCAAACCATTTTAACTGCACGTTGTTATATTCTCAATTCCTTGAAGGACGACAAAATAAAAAAATAAATACTATGGACGCAAAAGAAATCAGTTTAAATGAAAACAAAGTAAGACCTGTTGTAGATTTGTTGAATGATTATTTAGCAAACTACCATGTTCATTATCAGAAGTTAAGAGGTTGTCATTGGAATATTAAAGGGCAGAATTTTTTTACGCTGCACCTGAAGTTCGAAGAGTTATATACAAATGCCCAACTTACTATAGATGAAATTGCCGAACGTGTTTTAACTCTTGGAAAACCACCACATAGTCGCTTTGCCGATTACATTAAAGAATCCACAATAAAAGAAATTGATACCATAGGTTTAAAAGATATGGATATGGTTGAGGCTATCCTTGACGATATGGCTAAACTGATTGAATTGGAACGTGAACTGCTCGAAGCTACAGATAAAGCCAATGATGATGGCTCTAATGATATGGTAAACAAGTTTATGCAGTTTAAAGAGAAAAATACCTGGATGCTGCGCTCTTTTGCAGGTAAGAAATAAGTGTTTGTATATCCAGTCAGCATGACGTGTTTTATTCCATTCTTTAATATCTTTGGGGTGTAATGGGATATAAAAGTTTAGCAGACTGCGTTGCCGATCTGGAAAAGCATGGGCATTTAATTAGGATAAAAGAAGAGGTTGATCCTTATCTTGAAATGGCTGCGATACACCTTAGGGTATATGAGCAGCAAGGACCGGCATTGTACTTCGAGAAAGTTAAGGGAAGTAAGTTTCCTGCCGTTTCTAATTTATTTGGAACATTGGAGCGCTCTAAGTTTATGTTTCGCGATAGCTTGCCTAAGGTTGAACAATTGGTAAACCTTAGATCAGATCCGGTTAAAGCGTTAAAAAATCCTTTTAAATTACCCGGTATCGCTTTTACGGCATTAACAGCACTGCCTTTAAAGCAGAGTTTATTTAAATCCACTTTTAGTAAAACCACCATAAGTGAGCTGCCTCAAATTGTGAACTGGCCAATGGACGGCGGACCGTTTATTACCATGCCGCAGGTTTATACCGAAGATATCGACAAACCGGGGGTGCTAAACGCCAATCTTGGGATGTATAGAATACAGTTGGCTGGTAATGATTACGAAACCAACAAAGAAATAGGATTACATTATCAAATACATAGAGGCATAGGAGTTCACCAATCAAAAGCCAATGCAAAAGGCCAGCCTTTAAAGGTGAGCATTTTTGTAGGAGGGCCGCCTTCACATCCCTTGGCTGCGGTAATGCCATTGCCCGAAGGTCTTTCGGAAATGACTTTTGCAGGTGCTTTAGGCAACAGGAGGTTCAGGTATTTTTATGATGAGGCAGGGTTTTGCATCTCAGCGGATGCTGATTTCGTGATAACAGGTACTGTTTACCCTCAGGATAATAAACCTGAAGGGCCATTTGGTGACCATTTAGGTTATTACAGTCTAACGCATCCATTTCCTTTAATGAAAGTACATAATGTGTATCATCGCAATGATGCAATTTGGTCGTTTACCGTCGTGGGCAGACCGCCTCAGGAAGATACCAGCTTTGGAGCTTTAATTCATGAAATTGCCGGATCGGCTTTGCCTAAAGAAATCCACGGATTAAAGGAAGTAAACGCAGTTGATGCTGCAGGTGTGCATCCGTTATTGTTTGCTATCGGGAGTGAGCGTTATACGCCATATTTGAATGAAAGAAGACCTCAGGAGATCCTAACTATTGCAAATCATATTCTTGGTAAAAATCAGTTGAGTCTGGCTAAGTACTTGTTTATAACGGCAAGAGAGGATGATGAGCAATTAGATACGCACGATCTTTCTCGCTTTATACAGCATGTATTGGAGCGCATTGATCTGACAAGAGATTTACACTTCCATACCCAAACGACCATCGACACTTTAGATTACAGCGGAGAGGGATTAAATAGCGGCTCTAAGGTAGTTTTTGCTGCTGCCGGAGAGAAAAAAAGAACGCTTGCTACTGAATTGCCTGTCGGTTTGGTTCCTTCTGCAGGCTTTGAGGATTTAAAACTTGCCATTCCGGGTGTGTTGGTTGTTCAGCTTCCTAAGTACACCACTGCTGAAACGGCGAAGAGAGAGATTGCTTTGTTGGAGGATTCGTTGAATGATAAAGATTTGAGCGCAACGCCTTTAATTGTGCTTTGTGATGATGCCGCATTTACTGCTGAAAACATAAATAATTTGGTTTGGGTAACTTTTACAAGGAGCAACCCGGCAACAGATATTCATGGTATTTCTGAATTTATCGAAAACAAACATTGGGGTTGTAATGGCCCTGTTATAATTGATGCGCGTAAAAAGCCGCATCATGCACCTGAATTATTGAAAGTTCCAGAGGTAGAAGAAAAAGTGAATAGGTTGGGAGAGAAGGGCGCCTCTTTGTTTGGAGTGATCTAGATTTAAAATAGTAATAAGTGGGTGGATTTAGCGTAAAAATAAGGTTTTTTGTAGGACTTTAGTCCTACGGGAGGCCTAGGAAAGTCCTACAAGAGTCCTTTAATAGCTCTAGAAGTTATAGTGTGTAACAGGAGTTATTTATAAAAGTTCGTCCTGAAATAAATTTGCTTCACAGCTTCTTCGAGGTCAGGACGAACGTATTATTATTTTCTAAAACCTCAATCCAAAGGTTAAGAACACATTGTTTCTTGAAGTTTTAATATCTGCAACTGGTTCAAGAGGGTTCTCGTTTGTGCCTAGCAAATATGGCGACAACTCTGTATTAGTTTCCATACGTTGGTAAGCAATATCAACATAGTAGTTGTTTACGCGATAACCAAGTCCACCTGAATAAAACTGAGTATCAAAATGGCCTTTATCATCACCTTGTATAGCGCTACCATTAACTCCGTAGCCGCCTCTTAGACTAAAAGCATTGTCTATTTTATATTCTGCACCTACTCTGTAATTAATAGCTTGTTTATAATCAGCTCTTATTGCATTGTTTTCTCTTAAAATCACATCTGGTGACATACCCTGATCTGTTGAGAAACGGATGGTGCTATAATCTACGTAGTCAACATCGGCAGAGATTAATGCTTTGCCTGCAATTACATAACTGGCACCTAAAGANCCTTTTAAAGGTGTTCTTACNCGGTAATTAAAAGGNTAGTTCTCCGGATCACCGTAAAGGCTTACTGGGNTCTCACCGCCAACAATTTTAGAATCTAAAGTCCAGGTAGTATTGTCTTCAATCAGCATCCACGAAGGAGATTGTAAGGTCGCTCCAATTCTGAAGTTTTCAACCGGTCTAACAATAACACCTAAACGAGCGTTATATCCTGATCCTCTTGATTCCTGATTTTGTCTGAATGATAAGTTGTATTTAGAATTGTCGGACTCTATAGTGCCGGATTCAGTGAACTCACTGTCATTTACGTAACGGACATTAACCAATGAAACGCTGGCTCCAATGTAAACCTGATTAGAGATGTTAATTGCTCCTGATGCAGTAAGTTCTGAGGTTGAGCCAGATCTTACCTCGCTTTTTAATTGGGTGTTAGGCACTTTAGTTACGGCATAATAACCCTGATCATCTTGATCTAGAAGGAGTCCATCGAAAGCGTATTGCTGTAAAGATCCATTCGGCAGACCGTTGGCATTTGCTTCCTCAGCGAAATAATCTACTATAGAGTTATTCGGATTTGAACCACCGTAAGTGAAATTACCACCGAAATCATTATTTCTGTTATAAGCAAGCCCGAATACAGAACTAACTACCCCTTTTTGAGTGTCCTGTCCATGTACTCTAATTGACGGACTAAATAGAACAACACCAATATGGTTAAGGTTTAAGTTGTCTTTTGTGGATTTAGTATTCTGGTTTAGGAAGTTTGCATTTCCTGAAAAATTATTGAATTCGGGAGTTAAACTAAATTCAGATTTAGTGAACAGACCAAGTCCTGCCGGGTTACCGCCAATTGAGCTCATATCTCCACCAACACCAATTTGTGCGCCACCCATACTTTTAAATCTGGAGGTGCTACCGTAATTGGTTTGAGAGAATTTTAAAGCATCAGGCGAGTAAATCTGGGCGTATGTTGTTCCAGAGATGGCTACTGTAGCCACCATAGATAGTATCAGTTTTTTCATGTATCGTAAATAATGATAGGTTTTAATTGCGCCCCGCATAAGCAGGGCAATTAATTATCCTCTTCCGGACCTTGATCTTCCACCACCGCCGCCGCCGCTGCTACTTCCGCTGCTGCTGCCTCTTCCTGAACCACCACTGCTTTCTCTTGCAGGAGGGCTATAACTCGGTCTGCTTTCAGGCTGACGAGCCGGAGCGCTTTCTCTTGCAGGTCTTGTACTTTCGGTACGAGCTGGTCTTGAATTATCAGGACGCGCAGGTCTTGTGCTTTGTCCATCATTAACAGGTGTTCTGCCTGGTCTGGTTGAAACAGTTCCATCAGGATTTACTCTTGATGGTCTTGTTCTGCCCGGAATAATATTTCCTTCAGCATCAACCCTTGTGCCGCCTGCAGGTCTGGCGTATCTACGATTAGTTCCTATGCCATTGTCTCTGCCCATAGAAGGTCTTGGTCTGTAATCAGGTACGTTGGTAGTTCTGCCGGTGTAAAAACCGCCACCATAGTATCCACCACCCCATAAACCGCCGCCCCAAAGGCCGCCACCACCAAAATAACCACCACCATAGTAGTAATTATTCCATCCAAAACTACTCGAACCCCAGAAAGGAGAATACGCAAATCCCCATCCGGAATAAGGTGAGTTCCAGTAGCTGTTGTAAAATGGACTATATCCAAAATCTAAGTATCCAGAAGAATACCATCCGGAATTATAATATGGATCGTAGTATGTTCTGAAAGGACTTGAATAATAAAATCTGTTTATACGAGATGAGTAATCCTGATCGTAATATGGATCGCTTGTTCCATAATAATCATCCTCATCATATTGTTCGTCAGCGTATTGCTGGTCGTCATATTGAGGTTGTTGTACTTGTTGAGGTGCCGGAGTATAAACCTTCGCCTTCACCGTACTACTATAAACGTCATCATCCGTATTGGCACTTTGCTGCGCAAGCCTGGGCGCAGAGCAGGACGTAACAGCTATTGCCGTTATGACGAGCATTCCTGTGAATAAATGGTTAGGTTTCATAACTATATGTGTTCTTTGTGTGTTGCAATTTTTTTGTAGGTATAAATTTATAAATTTGTAGTCTACATTACAAGTCATTTAACACAAAAAACGTTCCATTCAGCTATGAGCAAAGGCATTACAAGTAAAAACGAAGATTATTCCCAGTGGTATAACGACATTGTTATAAAAGCTGACCTGGCAGAACACTCA
>Ga0065714_10002425_pt1 | contig 23062 bp, 19 predicted proteins | sample MisRhiReplicate2_FD_59101 | JGI IMG/M metagenome (GOLD analysis project Ga0065714, IMG submission 59101) | Miscanthus rhizosphere microbial communities from Kellogg Biological Station, MSU, sample Rhizosphere Soil Replicate 2: eDNA_1 v2... | ecosystem: Host-associated > Plants > Roots >... | reverse complement strand
CGTCGAACACGGGATACCGGCGATGGCGATCATGGTCTCGCCACTGGCCCGATCAAACAGACGGGCGATCATGCTGCCCGGGGCGTCCATGCTTGCCTCAAAACCCATGGGATGGAAATGGTTCATTTGGGCTGGGCCGGCCTCCGGCGTTTGCCAAAGGGACTCGCCGTAAGGGCGAAACCATAGATGGCCGTTACCCCGGCAATGGATATGTACGCGGTCAACAGGTAATAGGTCGTCTGTCAGGCCGCCATCGCTGGCAAGCCAGCTCCTACACATACAGCATGGTATTGCACCGGACCCTCGTGGCATTGCACGGGACCTGTAGGAGCCGGCTTGCCGGCGAAGGCGGTCTTGAATTTTGTATTGGACTGGCGGGCCTCTTCGCTGGCAAGCCAACTCCTACAGGAGATCGGTGTACGACCAGAAAACAAAAAGCCCACCTGATCGTGGGCTTTTGGATGGGCGCAGGCCTGCTTTCAGGCGTAACTCCTGAAGGCCACCGGAGGAATGAAGGCTTCAAGCTCATCCTCCACGGCTTCGATTATTCGCTCGACGTCAGCGGCGTTCATGACCGTCGAGCACGGAATACCGGCGATGGCGATCATGGTCTCGCCACTGGCCCGATCAAACAGACGGGCGATCATGCTGCCCGGGGCGTCCATGCTTGCCTCAAAACCCATGGGATGGAAATGCCAGCGCATCAGCTGGCAGGCATTTGGAAAAGTAACCTTGCTGAACCCTCTATTCATGTGTTGCCCGCCTTCTTCATCGAGCGCTTCCATTAGCTCACGTTAGGAGGGAAGAGCCTTCAATGGCTCAACCAGTGACAGTCTTTAAAAGTAGCACCTGGATGTGAAATAAATGTGGAATTTTCAGGCCGTTTCGCAATTGCTGCGATTTTTTTGATGCAGGTCACGTACGCCAACGTTTGCGCAACAGGCAGGCGCCGTCAGCCATTGAAGACGCGGGCAAATTTGGGCAAGCTCGGCACTTTTCTTCGAGACCTGCCATGCACGCCGCAGATGATGGCCCGCTGCAAACCCAGGCCACGGGCGAGACGGTCATGCAGTACCACTTGCGCTGGAAACACCGCGATCTGGACGGGGTCATGGCGCTGTATCATCCCGAAGTCCAATACAACGATTTTTTCCAGAACCGGGTAATGGGGTTGGCTGAGCTACGTGACTATGTGCACAGCAGCATGCCCCGTGAACCGGACGAAGCCCTGGAACACACGGACCGCATACGCCTGGACGGCAACACCGCGTTCATCCAGTACCGCATCACCCTGCGTGGTGGCGAGGGGCTGGTGTCGTTTCGCGCCAGTGAAGCGATCACCGTGAAGGACGGTTTGATCTGGCGAGTCAACGAATACGCATCACTGGTGCGCGAGCAGCCTACCCGCAAAACCACTGGCGCCCAACGCCCGGCGGCCAGTCGACTGGGCCTGTCGCCGCGTCAGCTGAGCTTCATGGCCGACGACCTGCAACAATATTTTCAACGCCAGCAACCTTATCTCGACCCGGAGCTCGACCTGCAACGGGTGGCGCAGGAGTGCGGGTACAGTCGCAATCAGATTTCCTATCTGCTCAACCAGGTGCTTGGGCAGAGCTTCTATCGCTACGTCAACCAGGCACGCCTGCAGCATCTGCTCAACGCGCTGGACAGTGCCACGCTACCGGTGCGTACCGACGAGCTGGCATTTGCCGCCGGCTTCAACTCACTGTCGGCGTTCTACAGCTGTTTCCGCCAGCACACCGGCCTGTCGCCCAAGGCCTACGTCAAACAAATTTCTTTGCGTGCACGCGCGCAAGACGGCGTCTGAGCCTACCCACTAGGATCAACGCCATCGAAGTCTGAGTGGCGGAGTCTTGCATGGCGGCGTGGCGCACTATCAGTTTATGGATGGATCAACTCGACGAGCCTCTGGTGGCGCGTGCGGCGCTGGAACAGGATCTGGACGTTGACGTCGCCATTATCGGCGCGGGGTACACCGGGCTATGGACCGCGTACTACCTCAAGCGCCAGGCGCCTGACCTGAACATCGTCATCTTAGAGGCGCAAACCGCCGGTTTTGGAGCGTCGGGGCGTAACGGCGGGTGGTTGATGGGCAATCTGCTGGGCGAAGACCGGATGCTCGCCGCCTCGTCTCCCGAGCAGCGTCGTGCCTCTTACGATTTGCTCCATGGCATTCCCGATGAAGTGAAAAACGTCATCGATCGTGAAGACATCGACTGCGATTATCGCAAAGGTGGCGCGCTCTACTGTGCCGCCCGCTACCCCGAGCAGGAAGCCAGCCTGCGCCAGTACCTGGACAAGCTGTACAGCCAGGGCCTCAACGAAAGCGACTACCGCTGGTTGAGCCCGGAGCAGTTGGCGCAGCAGATCCGCGTGGCCAAGCCTTATGGCGCAATCTATGCGCCTCACGTCGCGACCCTGCATCCGGCCAAGCTGGTGCGGGGACTGGCGCGCGCAGTCGAGCGCCTGGGCGTCAGGATCTACGAGAACAGCCCGGTGAACCATTGGCAGTCCGGTAGCCTGCGCACAGCACGGGCCTCGGTGCGCAGCCGCTGGGTGGTACCGGCGGTCGAAGGCTATTCGGTGACCTTGCCGCCGCTGGGGCGGTATCAGTTACCGGTGCAAAGCTTGATCGTGGCCACCGAACCGCTGTCGGCCGCCACCTGGGACGAGATCGGCCTGAGTCACGGCCAAGCGTTCAGCGAAAGCAGTCGCCAAGTGACCTATGGCCAACGCACGGCCGATAACCGATTGATCTTCGGCGCCCGCGGCGGCTATCGGTTTGCCGGCAAGCTGCGCCATGACTTCGACCTGACGCGCAGCGAAATCGAGTTGCGGCAGTATCTGTTCGGCGAACTCTTCCCACAGCTTCGCAATGTGCAGATTACCCATGGCTGGGGCGGCAACCTGGGCATGTCGCGGCATTTCAAGCCACACATGTTGTGTGACCAGGCCAGCGGCATCGCCTTGTCCGGCGGTTATGGCGGGGAGGGGGTCGGTGCCAGCAACCTGGGTGGCAGGACCCTTGCCGACCTGATCCTGCAACGCGACACCGAGCGGGTCCGCCAACCGTGGGTGGTTCCCCGAGGTGGCCTGGATGCGCTCAAGGCCTGGGAGCCCGAACCCTGCCGCTGGCTTGGCTACAACGCGATCATCCGCAGCTTCGTCCACGAAGACCGGACCCTGGCCAACCCGGCCAGCGCGCCCTGGCGGCGCAAGCTCGCCAGCGGGGTCGCGGGGTTCATGGAAGGTTTCATGCACTAAACAGCGTTTTCTTCACTGAAAGGTACTCCCATGCGTATCACCCAATTCAAGAACACCGCCACCCTGCAACTGCAAGAGTCGAACCCGGTCGCCGTACCTTTGGGCATGCCGGTGGCGGTGGNTTCGACCACCAGCGTCGAACGCGATGACGGCGTCGAGACCGGCGTCTGGGAATGCACCCCCGGTCGCTGGCGGCGGCAGATCGTTGCCCAGGAATTCTGTCACTTCATCCAGGGGCGTTGCACCTTCACCCCGGACGAGGGGGAGACCCTGCACATCGAAGCGGGCGATGCCCTGATGTTGCCGGCCAACAGCCTCGGCGTCTGGGACATCGAGGAAACCGTGCGCAAGACCTACGTGCTGATTTTCTGAACGCAGGTCCCCTGATTGCCTGCCGCTCTCCAACAACAAAAACAGCCCCACAGGAATCGACCCATGACCCCGAAGACACTGCTCCTGGCGCCGCTGATGCTGGTGGCCGCCATCAGCCAGGCGGCCGACACCGTCAAGATCTACAACTGGTCGGACTACATCGCGCCGGACACCACGAAGAACTTCCAGAAAGAAAGCGGCATCGGCTTCACCTATGACGTCTACGACAGCAACGAAACCCTCGACGGCAAGTTGATGACCGGTAAATCCGGCTACGACGTGGTGTTCCCGTCCAACCACTTCATGGCCCGGCAAATCGAAGGCGGCGCCCTGAAAAAGCTCGACAAGGCGCAGTTGCCCAACTGGAAGAACCTCAACCCGGTGCTGCTCCAGGCCTTGCAGGGCAACGATCCGGGCAACGAACACGGCTTCCCGTACCTGTGGGGCAGTACCGGCATCGGTTACAACGTTGCCAAGGTCAAGGCGGTGCTGGGCGAGAACGCGCCCGTGGATTCCTGGGACCTGATCTTCAAGCCCGAGAACATGCAGAAGCTGCACAAGTGCGGCGTGGCGATCCTCGACAATGGCCCGGAACTGCTCCCGGCCGCGCTGAACTACCTGGGCCTGCCCCATCACAGCAAGAACCCGCAAGACTACAAGAAGGCCGAAGCGCTGCTGTTGAAAGTGCGGCCTTATGTCAGCTATTTCCACTCGTCCAAGTACACCAGTGACCTGGCCAACGGTGATGTGTGCGTGGCGGTCGGTTTCTCCGGCGACATCCTGCAGGCGGAAAACCGTGCCAGGGAGGCGAACAACGGCATAGAGATCGGCTACTCGATTCCCAGGGAAGGCGCCGCCATCTGGTTCGACATGGTCGCCATGCCCGTGGACGCCCCGGATGAGAAGGCCGGTTATGCCTTCATGAACTACCTGCTGCGCCCAGAGGTCATGGCCGGTATCAGCAACTACGTGCACTACGCCAATGGCAACGAACAGGCCGACAGCCTGATCGACCCGGCCATCAAGAACGACACCAAGGTGTATCCGAGCCCGGACATGATGGGAAAACTGTTTGCGCTCGAAGCCATGCCGTTGAACATCGACCGGATTCGTACGCGGGTCTGGAACAAGATTCGTACCGGCAGTTGAAGCGCCTGGCAGGCCATCCGGACAAGATGTGCAAGCGCTTCGGCGCTCACGCAGCCGGATCGACCGTACAGCTCATGGCTCCCGCGCCGGGCATTTGCAGCAGGGTCTCGCTGCCGTTCTGCCAGAAGCTGTAGTCGCCTCGAAAGTCCTTGCCCTTGTATTGGCTGCCGGAGTAGTTCGGCACCTGGTCGAGGACGACTGAGGCGTTCGCCCATTTCAGGTAGACGATGCCCGGCTCTGCATTGAAAAAACTCGCAGTGATGACTCCGTTGAAGCCGGTGCAACGATAGGCGATGGGGCCTTCAGTGAGTCTGCTGGGATCTTTGGTCCGGGCGATCGCGGATCCTTGACGCAACTGGTGCGCACGCTCGGCATAGCTGCGGATCGCGCATGCCTTGGCTTGCGCCCCGGCACACTGATTACGGGCGTGAATCCAGAACTGTTGATCAGTCTCGACTTTGTCCGGGCGCGGTACCGAATGTTCATCCGTGAGTGCCAGCAGATAAAGGCGTTGCACTTCCCTGTCCATTTGCGCCAGTTGGGCATCGCGACAAATCAGCTTTTCGACCGACTCCCGGGCCTGGGCGCAGTCGAAGCTGGTTTTGAAGATGGGCGCGGGCGTCCTGGTACTTGCATGGAGGCTCGCTGTCGCGCACAGGGTGGTGGCGAGGAGAGAGGTCAAAAGGGGCGTGACCATTTTCATGCTGGCTTCACCAGGATCAATGCGTGAGCTTGTGGTGCAATGGAACCCATCGACCCCGTTCAAGGTCGTTCGGGCGCATGGGCTGTATCGCAGTTTAAGCCAGTGCGCAGAACCTGCCACACCCAGAGTGCGTGAGTGTCGGAAATGAGCAGCGCGCCAGAGCCTGTTGTTGCTTAATCTTCCTGGCGAATCGTGGCCACATCATCAGCCTTGACCTTCACCTTCGCCCCGGAAATGTCCTCGAACTCGAAGAAACCATCCTTGGTCTTGGTTTTTGGCATGTCCTTGGTCAGGTACTGGGTGCCGTTCTGCAGCGTAACCACCGTGGGGGTCGAGCAGCCGGCCAGGGCAAAAAAGGCCGCTACCGCCAGGGGTAAACCCAGAGTCTTGATGTTCATAGTCACCTCTTGTTGTTGAAAAAAAACATGGCCGTTGCCGCCAAGCGAGTGCAGCTCCATGGCGATTGGTGCCATGGAACGGCGGAAAGTTCGATGCCCGGTGGCAAAAAACCCTTACAGGACCGCCGCTTATCCTTTTCCGTTTGCACAGGGCAGGGCGTTGCTGGTATCTGTATGCATAACCAGTGCTCGCTCAAAGTGGCCTTTTTCTCCGTGACTGTAAAACCTCTCGACGATCCGTTCTACTACCTCAACAACTTCATGCAAGTGCTTGATTGGCTTGAACATCGCTATGCCGACGTGTTGAGCGACGAAGAGCATCGTTTCATCCGTGAATTCAATGTATTGCCCCGTGAGTCCCGGGCACTGCTGGTCAGGCTGGTCATGCGCAAGGGCGTTCATTTCCGGGCCAGCAAGCTGCATTACGCCGAGATCGGTGACATCTGCAGCGCGGCCCAGCCGTTGCTGGCGCAGGGTTGGATCGATGACTGCCAGCCGTTAGCGGTCGAGGCGCTATTTGAAGTGTTGCTCAAGGCGGAAATTCTTCAATGCCTGGGCAACGCGATTGTTCAACCCAAGGGTAAAAAGATCGACTGGCTGCCGGCACTCTGTGAGCAGTTTCCTCAAGCGCAGGCCTTCAACGACTGGTGTCCGACGCTGAACGACCGCTTGTTCAGCCTGACAATCATGAGCCTGTGCGATCGCCTGCGCTTGATGTTCTTCGGCAATCTTTACCAGGATTGGTCCGAATTCGTTTTGGCGGACCTGGGCATCTTCACCTATGAAAAGGTCGAGTTCAGTGACGATTCCCGAGGCTTGCGCAGCCGCGAGGACGTCGATGCCTGCATGTTCCTCTACCAGTGCCAGCAACTGTTCGAGGCCGGCGAGGCGGTGGCGGGCATCGTCGCGCAAATCAACGGCCTGGCGCTGAGCAATCACTGGCTGCAACGGCGCCGCGACAAGCTGTTGTTCCAGATGGGCCAGGAGTGCGAGCGCGGCGGTGATTTCTGCGCCGCATTGACTCTGTACCGTGACTGCGCCTACCCCGGCGCGCGCGTGCGCATGATCCGGGTGCTGGAGCGTTGCGGTGAGTACGAGTTGGCCCTGGAGCTGGCGTGCCAGGCCGAGCAAACGCCGCAAAATGCCGCGGAGCAGCAGCACCTGCTACGAGTACTGCCCAGGCTGAGGCGCAAGCTGGGCGGGCCGGTGGTCAAGCGCGCAGCCCCGCGGGAGATGCTGCGCCTGGACCTGCAACTGTGCAGGACCGACCCTTTGTTGTCGGTGGAGGACCATGTACAGGCGCACCTGGGCGAAGCGTCGGCACCGGTGCATTACGTCGAAAACAGCCTGGTCAACTCGCTGTTCGGCCTGCTGTGCTGGCCGGCGATTTTCGCACCGCTGCCGGGGGCGTTTTTCCATCCGTTCCAGCGCGGTCCGGTGGACCTGTTGAGCGAAGACTTCCATAGCCGTCGGGCCGAGTTGTTCCAGGCCTGCCTCGGCGAACTTGACGACGGCCGGTACCGTGAAACCATTCGCGCGCGCTATGCCGAAAAGTGGGGCGTGCAGTCACCCTTCGTGTTCTGGGGCGCACTCAGTGAAGCGTTACTGGAACAGGCACTGGACTGCCTGCCCGCCGAACACCTCAGGCACTGGTTCACCCGGTTGTTGCTCGACATCAAGGCCAATCGCGCGGGCATGCCGGACCTGATCCAATTCTGGCCGCAGGAAAAAACCTACCGCATGATCGAAGTCAAGGGGCCGGGGGATCGCCTGCAAGACAACCAGCTGCGCTGGCTGGAGTTCTGTCATGAGCACCGCATGCCGATTGCCGTGTGTTATGTGCAATGGGCGGAGCAGGGCGCTTGAACTACAGCATCGCAGTGCGGGCGCTGTGTGAGTTCACCGCCAAGGTGGGCGACCTCGACTTGCGTTTCACCCCGTCGCCGACCGCGCTGGAAGGCATCGTCGGGCACCGCACGGTGGCGTCGCGGCGCAGTGACGGCTATCAGAGTGAAGTCGCCCTTGAGGGTTCGTATCAGGGGTTGACGGTCAAGGGCAGGGCGGATGGCTTCGATCCTGCGCAAAACTGCCTGGAAGAGGTCAAGACCTACCGAGGCGACCTGAGCAAGCAACCGGCCAACCACCGTCAACTGCACTGGGCGCAGGCCAAAATCTATGGCTGGCTGATGTGCCGAAAACTCAATCTTGTGCAGATCAACCTGGCGCTGGTGTATTTCGATGTCGTCAGCGAAAAGGAAACCTGTCTGGTCGAGGGGTTTGACGCCGCCGAACTCGGGCAGTTCTTCAATCACCATTGCGGTTTGTTCCTGCACTGGGCCGAACAGGAAACAGTCCATCGCCAGGGGCGTAACCAGGCGGCGCAGCAGCTGGGGTTTCCCCATGCCGATTTTCGTCCGGGGCAGCGTCACCTGGCGGAATCGGTGTTCAAGGCCGTCAGCACCGGACGCTGCCTGATGGCCCAGGCGCCCACGGGGATTGGCAAGACGGTGGGCACCTTGTTTCCGCTGCTCAAGGCCCTGGCGCCGCAGCAACTGGACAAGGTGTACTTCCTCACGGCGAAAACCCCGGGCCGCAAGCTGGCCCTGGACGCCGCGCAGGTGATCCTGGAGCGCGCCGACGCGCCGCCCCTGCGGGTGTTGGAGATGATCGCCCGGGACAAGGCCTGCGAACACCCGGACAAAGCCTGCCACGGTGAATCCTGCCCGCTGGCCCAGGGGTTCTATGATCGCTTGCCTGCTGCGCGCGAGGCTGCCAGCCAGTTGAACATGCTGGATCAGAGCGCACTGCGCCAGGTCGCCCTGGCGCATGAGGTTTGCCCCTATTACCTGAGCCAGGAAATGGCGCGGTGGGCCGATGTGGTGGTTGCCGATTACAACTATTACTTCGATTTCAGTGCGCTGTTGTTCGGCCTGGCCCAGGCCAACACCTGGAAAGTCGCGGTGTTGGTCGATGAGGCCCATAACCTGGTGGAGCGTGGTCGGCAGATGTACAGCGCCAGTCTCGATCAATCGACCCTCGATGGCGTGCGCAAAACCGCCCCCGAGGTGTTGAAGAAGCCGTTGCAACGGGTCAACCGCGAATGGAACGCCTTGCATAACCAGCAACTCGGTGCCTACCAGGCCTACGACAAGCCGCCGGAAAAACTGCTCCAGGCCCTGTCGTCGTGCAGCGCCAGCATCGGTGATTACCTCAACGATCATCCGCAGGGACTGGACAGTGCATTGCAAAGCTTTTATTTCGACGTACTGCAGTTCTGTCGGGTGGGCGAACTCTTCGACCAGCAGTACCTGTTCGACATCAGCAAGCGCGACCTCGAACGCAAGCGCAACCTCTCGCAACTGTGCCTGCGCAACGTGGTGCCAGCCGGCTTCATCGGCCCGCGCCTGAGCGCTGCACGCAGCACCGTGCTGTTCTCGGCGACGCTAAGCCCCCGGCACTATTACGCCGATTTACTGGGTACCCCGGCGAACACCGTGTGCATCGACGTCGAGTCACCCTTTCATGCCGATCAGTTGCACGTGCAGATCGTCAACCGCATCTCCACGCGTTTTGTTCATCGCCAGGCATCCCTGGCGCCGATCGTCGAGCTGATCGCCCGACAGTTCGGCCAGCGCCCCGGCAATTACCTGGCGTTCTTCAGCAGCTTCGATTACCTGCAGCAAGTGGCGCAGCTACTGGCCGAAAAACATCCAGGGATCAACCTGTGGTCACAGTCCCGAGGCATGGCGGAGGCGCAGCGCCAGGAATTCCTCGACCGCTTCACCGCCGAAGGCCAAGGCGTGGGCTTCGCGGTACTGGGCGGGGCGTTTGGCGAAGGCATCGATTTGCCAGGCGCACGCTTGATCGGCGCGTTCATCGCCACCCTGGGGCTGGCGCAGCTCAACCCGGTCAACGAGCAGTTCAAGCGGCGCATGGCGGCCCTGTTCGGCGCAGGTTATGACTACACCTACCTGTACCCCGGTGTGCAAAAAGTCGTGCAGGCTGCCGGCCGGGTCATTCGTACACAGCAGGACCAGGGTGTGGTGATGTTGATCGATGACCGCTTTGGCGAGAGCAAGGTCAGGCAATTGCTGCCGCACTGGTGGTCAATCGCGCCGGCGGCTGTTCAAATGGATGGTTTATCGCATACTTCAGACAAACAGCAGTCGATGTGAGGGATCAATGAGCGAAGTTCGAACCCAGGCCGAGATCAATGAAGACAGGCGCCTGCGCCTGCTGATCGATGCGGTGGTTGACTATGCGATCTACATGATTGATCCCGATGGCATCATTACCAGCTGGAACGCGGGCGCCAGGCGTTTCAAGGGTTATGAGGAAGCCGAGATTCTCGGCCAGCATTTCTCGCGCTTCTACACCGATGACGATCGTCGTGCCGGCCTGCCCCAACGGGCGCTGGACACGGCCATCGGCGAGGGGCGTTTCGAAGGCGAAGGCTGGCGCGTGCGCAAGGACGGTACGCATTTCTGGTCCCACGTGGTGATCGATCCGATCTACGACTCGACGGGCACGCTCCTGGGATTTGCCAAGATCACCCGCGACCTGACCGATCGCAAGATGGCCGAAGAGACCCTCAAGCAAAGCGAGCAACAGTTTCGCTTGCTGGTGCAAAGCGTCACCGACTATGCCATCTACATGCTGGCCCCGGATGGCCGTGTGACCAACTGGAACCTGGGGGCCCAGCGCATCAAGGGCTATTTGCCCGAAGAAGTCATCGGCCGGCATTTTTCCATGTTCTACACCCCTGAAGACCAGGCTGCAGGCTTGCCCGCCTGGGCGCTGGAGATTGCGACCCGTGAGGGACGCTTCGAGAACAAGGGCTGGCGGGTGCGCAAGGATGGCACCAGGTTCCTCGCCCATGTGGTGGTCGACCCGATCCGGGGCGACACCGGTACCTTGCTCGGCTTTGCCAAGATCACCCGCGACATCACCGAAGCGACCCAGGCGCAGCAGGCGCTTGAGCAAACTCGCGAAGCGCTGTTCCAGGCGCAGAAAATGCAGGCCATCGGCCAGCTCAGTGGGGGGATTGCCCACGACTTCAATAATTTGCTGACCGTCATTCTCGGCAACCTGGAGATTGTGCGCAAACGCCTGGCCGACGACCCGAAAATAGTCCGTTTGCTCGACAACGCCACCCAGGGTGCATTGCGCGGCGTCTCCCTGACCCAGCGCATGCTGGCCTTTGCCCGCAAGCAGGAGCTCAAGTCCGAACCTGTGGATCTGGCCGACCTGGTGCAAGGGATTTCCGGGCTTCTACGCAGTTCACTTGGGCCTTCGGTGGCCCTGGAAGCCCGTTTTCCAGCGCAGATCGAGCCGGTCATGGCCGATGTCAATCAGCTCGAACTGGCGGTGCTGAACCTGGCCACCAATGCTCGCGATGCCATGCCCAATGGAGGCAGTATCGTCATCAGTGCCCACGCCGAGACGCTTGCCGATCAACCCCAATCCTCCTCAACGGCGGGACGTTATGTGTGCCTGAGCATCACCGACACTGGCGAGGGAATGGATGAAGCAACGCTGGCCTCGGCGATGGATCCGTTTTTCACCACCAAAGGGCTGGGAAAAGGCACGGGCCTGGGATTGTCGATGGTCCACGGCTACATCGAGCAATTGGGTGGGCGATTCATTCTCAAGAGCCGAAAAAACCAGGGTACGACCGCAGAACTCTGGTTGCCCGTGGCTTCGGCAGGCTCGGTACCGGCTGTTATTGTCGACGAGCCGGCAGGGCCGGAAGTCCCACGCCTGTGCATATTGGTGGTGGATGACGACAACCTGGTATTAACCAGCACTTGCCTGTTGCTTGAAGACCTCGGGCACCGCGTGATCACCGCGACGTCCGGTGACCAGGGCCTGGAGCTGTTCGAGAAAAATCCGGCCATCGACCTTGTCATCACCGACATGGCCATGCCGCACATGAGTGGGGCGCAACTGGCAGATGCCATCCGCACGCGCAAACCCGGCATGCCGATTATCCTGGCAACCGGTTATGCCGATCGCCTGGAAGGCTTTGCATCCAGGCTGCCGCGCTTATCCAAGCCGTTTACCCAATTGAATCTGGTGGAGACCATCGCGTCTGCAATGTAGATGCCGCGCCTGTAGGGGCAAGCTTGCTCGCGTTGCAGATCAACGATGACGCGGGGAGCCTGGCCCCCCGCGGTGCTCTCAGGTTTTTCGCAAGCAAGCTCGCTCCTACAGGTGACCGTATTCCCCTGTAGCTGCCGCCGGCTGCGATCATTTGATCCTGGTGTTCCATCAAGCAGCCATATGCGACGCCGCCATTTCCTTTTTCAGGCGGGCCTTCAAAACCTCCATTTGTTCCCCAAGCTCATCCAGAGTGGCTTTGCCCAGCAGCTTTTTAGCCTGGGGAAACATCTCGGTCTCTTCCTCTTCAATGTGGTGTTCGAGCAGTTCCTTGACCACTTTGACGCGGCCGGCGAACTCCGGCGTGGACGGGTCGGTGGCTTTCAGGTCCGGCAGTACCAGCGAATCCACGGTGCGGTGTTCTTCCTTGGCTTCGTAATACATGATGTCCTGCTCCTTGCCGCCGGCTTCCTTGTAGGCCGGGTACAGGATGTCTTCTTCCAGGCGGGTATGGATCGAGATTTCCATTTCCAGCTTTTCAAGGAGATCGGTGCGCTTTTTCAGGCCGCGCTCGGTGGATTCGCTCAGTTGGCTGAGGATGCCTTTTACGCGTTCATGGTCGGCTTTCAACAGGTCTATGGCATTCATGGTCAAGTCTCTCAAGTTGAGGTCAGCGCGAACGGTCTTTACCGCAGGTCACTCATCGTTAAAGAGCATTAGTCGTGCCGTATTTTCTGTTGCCATAAAGCGTTTCAAAAACAATGTCTTACGCGTGATAATGGCCAAATGGGGCCATGCAGGCTGCATGAGTCCGGGCTTTTGGCTCATGCAGTTCGCCACGGCAAGCTCATTCAAGCCGGTGGTTTCTTGCGCCGTTCATAATGGGCGAGGATCGGTTGGGTACTGACCCCGTGAATCAGAATGCTCAACGCAACCACACAGAGGGTAAGGTCGGTGCACAAGGTGGCCATCGATGGCGCCAGATCGTGATTCAAGGCGTAGAACAGGTAATAGAAGCTACCGATGCCGCGGATTCCAAACCAGCCGATCAACAGCCGTTGCTTGCCGTCAAGCAGGTTGCCCCAAGGCACCAGGCAGACAATCAGCGGCCGAATCACGCAGAACAGCACCAACGCAATTGCCAACGCGCGCCAGTCCCAATGCCCCACCAGCACCACCCCGAGCAGGGTCACCAGAAATACTTCCATGGCCCGTTCGACCAGGCTGCCGAAGGACAGCATGTCGCCCATCATGATGCCGGCCGCCACCTGCGCTTCCTCCAGGTTCGTCACATCGCCATGTACGGCAGCATCGGGCTCGACGTTCTGATGACCGACCACCGGTTGCACCAAGTGCTCGGCGGGCGTCAGTGAATGCCCCATCGATTTGACCTCGGCCCGACGCAAGCCCAGGGCGGCCGCGAACACCGACAGAAAACCGTAGCCGTGCACCGCTTCGGCGGCGACATACGCCAGGGCGATCAGGGCAAAAGTCAGGTAGTCGTTGGGCGACAGCGTGCTGTCGGCATTCCTGATGCGCATGGACAACGTCAGTCGGCCAATTACCCGGCCCATGGTGTAGCCGACGAGCAATCCGGCGGGCACCGCCCACAGCAAGCGTTTGAGCGCCCAGTCATCGAGCCAGGTGGTGGAATCACCGCCACCTTGCTGGATAAACAGTAACCCAAGGATAACGAAGGGAAACGCAATGCCGTCGTTGAGTCCGGCCTCACCGGAAAGGCCGAAGCGCACGGCGTCGTCATCCTTGGCATCGTTGACCTGCACCAGCGAGGCCAGCACCGGGTCGGTAGGTGCCAGGATCGCGCCGATCAGCAAAGACGGGCCCCACGGCAGGTCGAAAGCATAATGCAGCAACAGGCAGACACCGATGATGGTCAGGACCATCACCGGCCCCGCCAGCCCAAAAGCCACGCGCCATTTGCGGTCCCTCAGCGGCAAGCGCAACTTGAGGCCACAGACGAACAGCGAAAAGAGCACCGCGACTTCCGTCAGGTGCTCCATCCAGTAGGCGGCATCCTTGATATCCAGCCTGAGCCAGCCCAGGCCCGCTGGCCCGATGACCACCCCCAGCGCCAGGCACACGGCGGAGGTGGTCACCGGCATCCAGCGCAGGAACGATGAGGTCAGTGCCAGCGTCAGCAGTACGGCACCCAGCACCGCGACCCAGGCAATGAAACTCATGGCCGGGGGGTCATTGACTGACGGTAGCGCGCAAGTACTCCGGCGTCAGCACGTTGAACCACAGCAGGATCATGCTCACCAGAATGGTGACCAGCACCAGCAACCCGACGCCCCAGACGCAGGCGGCATTGAGCACGCCTTGCTCCTTGCGCTCATGCATAAAGGTCGGCAAACCGACAAACAGCAGGAATGTCGAGTAAATCGAGGCGGCGCCCAGTACCAGGATCGCCAGCCAGCGACTCGGGTACAGGCCGGCAATACCCGCCAGGAAAAACGGCGTGACGGTGTACGCGGCAAAACCGATGCACTGGTTGAGCGTAGGGCGAGCCTCGAAAGTCCGAGACATCCAACGGATGAATCCTCCCATGATGGCGACGCCGGCGAGGGTGCACAGATACAGCAGGGCGCAAAGTTGCAGGGCGCTGCGGGGGCTGAGGTGGACCGTTTCGTTTTCCGCCAGGCTCCAGCCAACGTAGGTGGTGCCAATGTACAGGCAGACGGCGGGGATCAGGGCCAACAGGATCAAATGGGCGAGATAGTGGCGTGGGTGCGCTTCCTCTTCCTTGCGAATATCCGTCCACGCGTAGTTCGGCTGAGTGAACAGTTTGACGATAGGTGCGGACATGACAACCTCCAGGTATCGAAAGGCCCCCAGGGAGGGCCTATGAAGTGTTGAGCGCTGGAGACTCGCCGGGTTCCATTTTTCCGGCGCATGGCGCCATCACAGGATCGGTTTACCCCCGGTCACCCCGAAACGCTGGCCGGTGATGTAGCTGCCTTCATCCGACGCCAGTAATACATAGATCGGCGCGACTTCCACCGGCTGGCCCGGACGGCCGAGCGGGGTGTTGGCGCCAAAGTTCTGTACCTTGTCCTCGGGCATGGTCGAGACGATCAGCGGCGTCCAGATCGGACCGGGTGCCACGCTGTTGACCCGGATATTCTTCGGCCCGAGCATTTGCGCCAGGCCGGCGGTGAAGTTGGCAATCGCGCCCTTGGTCGTGGCATACGCCAGCAGGGTGGGGTTGGGCATGTCGGAGTTGACCGAACTGGTGTTGATGATCGAACTGCCGGGCTGCATGTGCTTGAGTGCCGCCTGGCAGACCCGGAAAATGGCGGTGATGTTGACGTCGAAGGTCATCACCCATTCTTCGTCGGGGATGTCCTCGAGGTTTTCGTGGGTCATCTGGAACGCGGCGTTGTTGACCAGGATGTCGATGCGGCCGAAACGTTCGACCGTCTTTTCCACCAGTGCCCGGCAATGCACCTTGTGCGCCAGGTCCCCCGGCAGCAGCAGGCATTGGCGGCCGGCCTGTTCAACCCAGCGCGCGGTTTCCTGCGCATCTTGCTCCTCATCCAGATACGCCACGGCTACGTCGGCACCTTCACGGGCAAAGGCGATGGCCACCGCCCGGCCAATGCCGCTGTCGCCCCCGGTGATCAGGGCGATCTTGCCATTCAGGCGACCCGAACCTTTGTAGCTCTGCTCACCGCAGTCTGGATAGGGATCCATTTTGCGCTGGGAGCCGGGGACGGGTTGCTGTTGTTTGGGGAAGGGTGGTTTGGGGTAGTGGTTCATTGTCGATCTCCGGTTTCAAGGTGGGGGAGTCAAAGGGTTGACCCTGGCCTTTCGTGCGGAGTTCGGTTGGATGAGGACCTGATGGCGCTGAAAAACTGTAGGAGCTGGCTTGCCAGCGAAAGCGCCCGAAAGACCAACGCAATGTTCAAGGACGCCTTCGCTGGCAAGCCAGCTCACAGGGTTCTGCGCCGACCGGGCGGCTGCGCTAATATGCCCGCCACTCAAACAAGAACAGGGCTCCCTTCGCGCAATGTCGGAAAAAGACACCATTTCCATTCAACTGGTGCGAGAAGCGCTGTTGCAAAGTTGCGCCCCGGGCGCGGCCACCGATGAGGTGCTGGACAAGGTCGGTATCGATCCGGGGTTGCTTGGCAGCGGCGACGGCCGGGTTCCCGCCAGCGCTTATGCGCGTCTGTGGCGCTTGCTGGCCCGACGAGGCGATGACGAGTTCTTTGGCATGGACCCGCGCAAGCTCAAATCCGGCAGCCTCGAATTCCTCTGTCGCTGTGCCATGGTCCAGCCGAGCCTGGCGGCAGGACTGACCAGTGGCCTGGGCTTTCTGTCGTTGATGCTCGAGCGCATGCCTGCGCAGCTGGTTCATCAGCAGAGCCTGGCGGAAATCGTGTTGCTCGAAGACGACCATGAGCCGCGCCGGGCCTTCACTTACTTCACCTACTGGATGATCGTGCACGGGGTGGCCTGTTGGCTGGCCGGACGTCGAATTCCGATCCTGGCGATCGAGCTGCGCTGTGCACAGCCGGATTACTGCGATGACTACCAGGTGATGTTCTCCGAGAACCTGCGCTTCGACCGCCCGCGCACGCGAATGATCTTTTCCGCTGACTGCCTGGATTTGCCGATCAAGCGCAGTGTCGAAGAGCTGCGGCGCTTCCTCGCCCATGCGCCGGCCAACATCCTGGTCAAGTACCGCGATCCACAGAGCCTGGCCAGCCGGATCAAGCAGGATTTGCGGCAACTGCCCGCCGAGCACTGGCCGGAGACCGAAGCCCTGGCGCAACGCCTGTGCATGTCCGCCTCGACCCTGCGTCGGCGCCTGGCCGAGGAAGGCCAGACGTACCAGGGGCTCAAGGACAGCGTGCGCAAGGAGCTGGCCATCACCTGGCTGGCGGAACCGACCATCAGCTTCACCGAAATCGCCACCCGGCTGGGATTTGCCGATGCGAGCTCGTTCTACAAGGCGTTTCGCAAATGGTCGGGGTCCAATCCCGGGCATTACCGCAGTTTGATCTTGAATGAGCGAGGTCATCCATAGGCTGTTGCGTCTGGACGACGTCATTCCTGTAGGGGAATGCGATGAACCCGTAGGAGCTGGCTTGCCAGCGAGAGGCCCGTTCAAGCGCCGCCTGTCTCAGCTCCTTGGCCAAACCAGTCAAGCAACTTGATAACTTTGACCATTGCCCGACACCCCGCGCAGAGCGAGTATTTCCCTGTTGGTTACGGTTCCCCCACCTAACAAGAAATACAGAGGGATTCTGGCAATGCGCGATTACTTGTCTGCCGTTTCACAGTTCAATTATCAGCACACCGTCGATGCCGCACTCGCAGGCAATCTGACTGCCCTCAACGCCTGCATCGAATGTTGCGACCGGCATGCGCTGCCGGGACGTATCGCACTGTTCTGGGAAGGCCGTGACGGCACCAGCGCGACCTATACCTTCAACGAGCTGCAGGACAAGGCCGCGCGTTTTGCCAACTTCCTCTTGGCCCAGGGCGTGAAGAAAGGCGACAAGGTCGCCGGTCTCCTGCCGCGCAACATCGAATTGTTGATCACCGTGTTCGCCACCTGGCGCATCGGCGCTGTCTATCAACCCTTGTTTACCGCCTTCGGGCCCAAGGCCATCGAGCATCGCCTGGGCAGTTCCGGGGCCAAAGTGGTCGTCACCGACGCGGTCAATCGCTCGAAGCTCGCCGAAGTCGCCGACTGCCCGACCATCGTCACCGTCGCTGGCGCCAAGGGGCAGGGCATTGTCCGTGGCGACTATAGCTTTTGGGCCGAGCTGGCCAACTACTCCAATCTCTGCGAACCGGTGCTGCTGACGGGTGAAGACCCGTTCCTGCTGATGTTCACCTCAGGCACCACCGGTCCGTCAAAAGCGCTGTCCGTGCCGCTCAAGGCCATTGTCGCCTTCCAGAGCTACACCCGTGACGCGGTGGACCTGCGCCCCGAAGATGCGTTCTGGAACGTGGCCGATCCGGGCTGGGCCTACGGCATCTATTTTGGCGTCACNGGCCCCATGGCCATGGGGCATCCGATCACCTTCTACGATGGCCCGTTCACCCTGGAAAGCACCTGCCGGGTGATCAACAAGTACGGGATCACCAACCTCACCGGCTCGCCGACCGCGTATCGCCTGTTGATCGCAGGCGGCGACGAATTCGCCAATTCGATCAAAGGCAAGCTGCGCATTGTCAGCAGCGCCGGCGAGCCGCTGAACCCGGAAGTGATCCGCTGGTTCGCCGACACTCTGGACGTGGTCATCCATGACCATTACGGCCAGACCGAACTGGGCATGGTGCTGTGTAACCACCATGGCCTGGAGCACCCGATCCACATGGGCGCCGCTGGTTTTACCTCGCCTGGCCACCGCATCGTGGTGCTGGACGAGGACAACCAGGAACTGGGCGTCGGTCAACCGGGCATCCTGGCCATCGACCGCAGCCAGTCGCCAATGTGCTGGTTCGCCGGATACGAAGGCGCACCGACCAAGGCCTTCGTCGGCAATTACTACTTGAGCGGCGATACGGTCGAGTGGAATCCGGACGGCAGTATCAGCTTCGTCGGCCGTAGCGACGATGTGATCACCACCTCCGGCTACCGCGTCGGCCCGTTCGATGTGGAAAGCGCCTTGATCGAGCATCCGGCGGTGGTGGAAGCGGCGGTGGTCGGTAAACCCGATCCGGAGCGTACTGAACTGGTGAAAGCGTTCGTAGTGCTCAGCGAGCAATACCGCGCCACGCCGGAGCTGGCCGAAGAGTTGCGCCAACACGTGCGCAAGCGTCTGGCGGCTCACTCCTATCCCCGTGAAATCGAATTTGTCAGCGAATTGCCGAAAACCCCAAGCGGCAAATTGCAGCGCTTTATCTTGCGCAACCAGGAAATCGCCAAGGCTCAAGAGGCCGCGGCGAAGAACGTTCCAGCTTGAATCGAAGGACTCAATGATGCAGATCGAAAACAAGGTTTTTCTCGTCACCGGCGGTGCCTCCGGCCTCGGTGCGGCCACCGCTGAAATGCTCGTGGCGGCCGGTGCCAAGGTGATGCTGGTGGACATGAATGCCGAAGCCGTCGCGGCCCAGGCCCAACGTCTTGGCGCGCAAAGCGTAGTGGCGGACATCAGCAGCGAAGCAGCGGCCGAAGCCGCTGTGCAGGCGACGGTCAAGGCCTTCGGTGGCCTTAATGGCCTGGTCAACTGCGCCGGCATCGTGCGTGGCGAGAAGATCCTCGGCAAGAACGGTCCGCACGCGCTGGCAAGCTTCAGCCAGGTGATCAACGTCAACCTGATCGGCAGCTTCAACATGCTGCGCCTGGCGTCGGCGGCGATTGCCGAAACCCAGGCCGACGCCGATGGCGAGCGCGGCGTGATCATCAATACCGCCTCGGCGGCGGCCTACGACGGCCAGATCGGTCAGGCGGCCTACGCCGCGTCGAAAGGCGCCATCGTCAGCCTGACCTTGCCTGCCGCCCGCGAACTGGCGCGCTTCGGCATCCGCGTGATGACCATCGCCCCGGGCATTTTCGAAACGCCGATGATGGCCGGCATGACCCAGGAAGTCCGTGATTCCCTGGCCGCCGGCGTGCCGTTTCCGCCGCGCCTGGGCAAACCGGCCGAGTATGCCCAGCTGGTACGGCATATCATTGAAAACAGCATGCTCAATGGCGAGGTGATCCGTCTCGACGGGGCCTTGCGCATGGCGGCCAAATAAGGAGGATTTGTCATGACCCTATCCAACGATCCGATTGTTATCGTCAGCGCCGTCCGCACCCCGATGGGCGGTTTCCAGGGCGAACTGAAAAGCCTCACCGCACCGCAACTGGGTGCCGCCGCGATCAAGGCCGCGGTGGAACGTGCCGGCGTTGCCAGCAATGCCGTCGACGAAGTGCTGTTCGGCTGCGTACTGCCTGCCGGCCAGGGCCAGGCCCCTGCGCGCCAGGCGGCGCTGGGTGCCGGGCTGGATAAATCGACCCGTTGCACCACCCTCAACAAGATGTGCGGCTCGGGCATGGAAGCGGCCATCCTGGCCCACGACATGCTGGTGGCTGGCAGCGCCGAGGTGGTAGTCGCCGGTGGCATGGAAAGCATGTCCAACGCGCCGTACCTGCTGGACCGCGCCCGTAGCGGCTACCGCATGGGACACGGCCGGGTGCTGGATTCGATGTTCCTCGATGGCCTGGAAGACGCCTACGACAAGGGCCGCCTGATGGGCACCTTCGCCGAAGACTGCGCCGAAACCCACGGCTTCAGTCGCGAGGCCCAGGATGCGTTCGCGGTGGCATCGACCACCCGCGCCCAGCAGGCCATCAAGGACGGCAGTTTCAAGGACGAAATCGTGCCCTTGACCGTCACCGTCGGCAAAGAGCAGGTGACCATCAGCAACGATGAGCAGCCACCCAAAGCCCGACTGGACAAGATCGCCTCGTTGAAACCGGCGTTCCGTGATGGCGGCACCGTGACGGCGGCCAACTCCAGTTCGATCTCCGACGGCGCGGCGGCACTGGTGCTGATGCGCCGTTCCGAAGCCGACAAGCGCGGCCTCAAGCCGTTGGCGGTGATCCATGGTCACGCGGCCTTCGCCGACACCCCGAGCCTGTTCCCGGTGGCGCCGGTGGGCGCGATCGAGAAGCTGATGAAGAAAACCGGCTGGTCGCTGAACGACGTCGACCTGGTGGAAGTCAACGAAGCCTTCGCCGTGGTCAGCCTGGTGACCATGACCAAGCTGGAAATCCCTCACGAAAAACTCAATGTGCACGGCGGTGCTTGCGCCCTTGGCCACCCGATCGGTGCGTCTGGCGCGCGGATCCTCGTGACCTTGCTCTCGGCCCTGCGCCAGAAAGGCCTCAAGCGTGGTGTTGCAGCGATCTGCATCGGTGGCGGCGAAGCGACGGCCATGGCCGTGGAATGCGTCTACTAACGCGGCGCAGACCTTGTAGGAGCGAGCTTGCTCGCGAAGAGGCCGTGTCAGTCGACATCATCGTTGGATGACATACCGCATTCGCGGGCAAGCCCGCTCCTACAGGGGGACAATTACAAATCAAGGATTCACCATGATCCCCAATGACGAACAACAGCAGATACGCGACGCGGCACGGGATTTTGCCCAGGAACGCCTGAAACCCTTCGCCGCCGAGTGGGACCGTGAACACCGCTTCCCCAAGGAAGCCATCGCCGAAATGGGCGAGCTGGGCTTCTTCGGCATGCTGGTACCGGAGCAGTGGGGCGGTTGTGAGACCGGTTACCTGGCCTATGCCATGGCCCTGGAAGAAATCGCCGCGGGCGATGGTGCCTGCTCGACGATCATGAGCGTGCACAACTCGGTGGGCTGTGTGCCCATCCTCAATTACGGCAATGACGAGCAGAAGGAGCGTTTTCTCAAGCCCCTGGCCAGCGGCGCCATGCTCGGTGCTTTCGCCTTGACCGAACCCCAGGCCGGTTCCGATGCCAGCGGATTGAAAACCCGTGCGCGGCGGGAGGGTGATCACTACGTTCTCAACGGCTGCAAGCAATTCATCACGTCCGGGCAAAACGCCGGGATCGTGATCGTGTTCGCCGTGACCGACCCGGCTGCCGGCAAACGCGGCATCACGGCGTTCATCGTGCCCACCGATTCGCCGGGCTACAAGGTGGCCCGGGTCGAGGACAAGCTCGGCCAGCACGCCTCGGACACTTGCCAGATACTGTTCGAAGACGTGAAAGTACCAGTGGCCAATCGCTTGGGCGAAGAGGGCGAAGGCTACAAGATCGCCCTGGCCAACCTCGAGGGCGGGCGTGTCGGCATCGCCTCGCAGTCAGTGGGCATGGCCCGCGCCGCGTTCGAAGCGGCCCGCGACTATGCCCGCGAGCGCGAGAGCTTCGGCAAGCCGATCATCGAGCACCAGGCCGTGGCGTTCCGCCTGGCGGACATGGCGACCCAGATCGCCGTGGCGCGGCAAATGGTGCATTACGCGGCGGCATTGAGAGACAGCGGCAAACCGGCGCTGGTGGAAGCGTCGATGGCCAAGCTGTTCGCCTCGGAAATGGCCGAGAAGGTATGCTCCTCGGCGCTGCAAACCCTTGGCGGTTACGGTTACCTGAACGACTTCCCGCTGGAGCGGATTTACCGCGACGTGCGGGTCTGCCAGATCTACGAAGGCACCAGCGATATTCAACGCATGGTCATTTCACGCAATCTTTGAAAAGGAACCCGCTTGTGAACTACGAAACGATTTTGCTGGAAACCCATGGCCGCGTTGGCCTGATCACCCTCAACCGCCCGCAGGCGCTGAACGCGTTGAACGCGCAGATCGTCAGCGAACTGAACCAGGCCCTCGACGGCTACGAGGCGGACTCGAACATCGGCTGCATCGTCCTGACCGGTTCGAAAAAGGCCTTTGCCGCCGGTGCCGACATCAAGGAAATGGCCGAGCTGACCTATCCGCAGATCTATATCGACGACCTGTTCAGCGACAGCGACCGCGTGGCCAACCGCCGCAAGCCAATCATCGCCGCGGTCAACGGTTTTGCCCTGGGCGGCGGCTGTGAGCTGGCGCTGATGTGCGATTTCATCCTGGCCGGCGACAACGCCAAATTCGGCCAGCCGGAAATCAACCTCGGCGTGCTGCCGGGCATGGGCGGCACCCAGCGCCTGACCCGCGCCGTGGGCAAGGCCAAGGCCATGGAAATGTGCCTGAGCGGGCGCTTGATCGACGCCGTGGAAGCGGAGCGTTGCGGTATCGTGGCGCGTATCGTGCCCAGCGATGAGCTGCTGGACGAAGCGCTCAAAGTCGCAACGCTGATCGCCAGCAAGTCCTTGCCGATTGCGATGATGGTCAAGGAAAGCGTCAACCGTGCCTTTGAAGTGAGCCTGTCGGAAGGTGTCCGCTTTGAGCGTCGGGTGTTCCACGCGGCGTTTGCGACGCAGGATCAGAAAGAAGGGATGGCGGCGTTCATTGCCAAGCGTGAGGCCCAGTTCCAGGGCAAGTGATGTAGCGTTTCTGCGGGCCTCTTCGCGAGCAGGCTCGCTCCCACAAGGGATCTCAATAACGCTGAGATCCAATGTGGGA
>Ga0065714_10064693_pt1 | contig 23075 bp, 21 predicted proteins | sample MisRhiReplicate2_FD_59101 | JGI IMG/M metagenome (GOLD analysis project Ga0065714, IMG submission 59101) | Miscanthus rhizosphere microbial communities from Kellogg Biological Station, MSU, sample Rhizosphere Soil Replicate 2: eDNA_1 v2... | ecosystem: Host-associated > Plants > Roots >... | reverse complement strand
AAGCAACGTCTGGAACCAAACCCATCAGTAGCCCAAGCGATCAGTGAACGTCTGACGGCTGTCGAGAAACGCAACCCCCATTGGGAAAGACTGGGTCTGTACAACAATGACTTTGTCCCAACCAAAAAATAAAGGCATAAAGCCCCGGACGCAATGTCCGGGGCTTTATGCCGTGTGGGTGTTACTCTTTACCTTCACCATCTGGTCCATGGATCAGGAACTTGCGCTTACGGTCTTCAGCCGTTTCCGGCAGCACTGCCTTGCCTTCGAGATCCTCGACGATGGGGCTGATAGAATCCATGACAATCATCGGTGCACCCGAGTCAGAGTTCATGGCCCGCTTCATGTCAGCATGGAGACGCTCACCCGAACCAGCGCCGTCGATGTACTCACCTTCATAATGCTCATCGGCAACTGTCGGCGGGTTACGCAACTCACGGTCTTCGATGTCGATGTGGCCACCCGGTGGTTGACTCAGATAGCCAGCCAACTTACCCAAGCCGAAGCTCATGTCGGTGGTTTCGTCGGTGTGAACGCCGATGGGGTGGTGGTTACCCTTAGGAGCCATCGGTCTAGGTTCCTTTGCAAGATCATCCCAGTTAACGGGGCCACCGCAACGAACGAAAGATGGGCGTTTCTTCACACCCTCGTAAGAACCACCCTTTGCCATCTCCTGATGCATGGTTACCGACGCGTCATGAACACCGCCGTCCTTCGGCGCGTTACCGGTGATGGCGTTCCAGTCCAGCTCGAAGTCCACCTCGGTATCCAGTTTACGACAACCGTCGTAGTAACCAGGAGGGGGTGCCATTATGAATTGCCCAGGTTCACCGTCAGGGCGAGCCACCAACATTTCGTTGTCATGACCGATGATCATGTTACCCAAGCCGCAGCCGAACGGGAACTTCAACGACAGCTCGTTATAGAGGTCGTCCCATGGGGCCATGCTCACCGGACTCACGCTACCACGACCGCCGTGCATATCGGTGAGAACGAACTTGGCCCGGATGTCTGCCGTGATCATCTCACGCCATTGAACTTCGATGGCCATTTGCACGAGTGGGGAGTAGTGAGACAGGTCGTGGAACGGATGGATATCCACCTGATCCTCGATCACCTTACCATCCAGCACTTGCAGGCGACAAACGTCCATGGCAAAGACCATGATGGTCTCACCCGGATACGCATCGGACATTTTCATGGCAGTGCGCAGGACGTCTTTACCCGTGATGTCGAAGGCGACACCGTCGCCCATGTTGATACTGAATTTCATGAGTGTTACCCCAGCTCGATAGGTTGTGCTACGACCGTGGTCAGCTCTGTGTAGAGCATCTCAGCAAATGCTGTCAGGTCATTGAGTTCAATATCAGTTTCAGCAATCAGATTGCTGGTCAAGGCGCTAGCGTACATTGGGTACACGAAGCGCTGGGTTTCAAGACCGTCGATGCTGATATTAACCACAGCCACAGTGGCCAAGTTAATGTCAATGCTCAACTTGATTGCCGAGAACCCATTGGCTTTCGCGATAGCGGCAAGGGTGGCGTTGACCTCATCTACGAACCCAGGGAGTTCTTCGATGTCGCCTACGTCGTCCCATTCCACCTCAGGACCGTCGGCAAACGTCTTCTTGTCTGCAAAGACCGCCCCATGTTCCTGGAGGTCGCTTTCCAGATAAACCGATTCGACACCATGGCGACCCATGAGGCCCGAGATTGCAGTAGTGATAAGCTTTGCAACCTCGTCGTCAACACCGCCCCGGTTACCGGCAGCAATCGGTTGGTTAGCGGGCTCTTGAAAGGTGACGCCAGGGCCGAACAGGTCGATCAGTTCACGGTAAGCGATGCTGCCTTCGCGAAGCCAGTCGGTTTGGTTTTGGAGGGCTCTGATGAAGTCATTACCCGCGTTGACGCTGGTGAAGATACGGGTACTGGCATCGTTGAACATTCTTTCGTTGTCGTCCTCGAAGAACTCAGCAGCGTTCTCGTCGTAAGACGCCTGGATGGCATCGCCCATGGTGCGAACGAACGTAGCCGGGTGCTCACGAGCGACCGGAGAACCTTTAATCGAAGGGGTTAGTGTTGACCGTAGATCAAGCGGTTTCTCACAACCCATCTGGCCGAACAGGTTACGTGTAGCCAAGTGAGCCAGAACATCCTCTGGACGCAGACTGAACGACAGATCGCCAGCACGCCGCAACAGATGGTAGTCGTGTTTAACATGGGTCGCTGACTGTGGACCGGTTGGTGTTGCCCATTCTCCGGTGACGGTGGTGACCAGTCGATTGAAGTAGACCCGCAGTTCAGGGTCCACAATCGACAGGTTGTTATTGTGCATGGGTCCGGTGTAACCATACGCGCGAGTGCGCAACTTTCGACCGTACTGTTCTTCAACGACATCGACGATGATCGCCAAACGAGTAGCAGACCAGCCGCCGTCGATCGACACTTCCCGAACCCGACCAAGGGCTTGGAGCGACAGGAATGCCTGTGGCCATTCTGCAACGTCGCACTGAAGAGTGGCCATGGATGGCAAACCAAGCGGACGAGCGTGCTGAGGGGCAACATGACCAACGGGAATCAGGGTAATGGTAGCATTCATGACAACTTCCTTTGCATAGGCTAGTTTGGGGTACATGACAGTAATGTAGGGCCGAGATAATTTACGATCTCGACCCGTTAGGTCACACGGTGAGCTTGGTGTCAACGGGAGGGTTGCCGAGTACCAGCCAGTCCATGGCAGCGCGTGCTACCTGATAGACCTGCTGGATGTCGTAGTCGACCCAGACAACCGCATCCGTGGCGTGACCAGTGGCGAAGTCGTAGTCGCTCTTACTCTCACGTGTAGCCCCGTTGCCGTAGTTAAAGCGGATGCCACCACCCACCCGTTCTTCGCAGACGTTGCACATTCGACCACTGCGCAGGTCTTGGAAGTGCAGACCCTGATTGGACTGGCAGATATATCCGGCCACGTGAATCTTGGTGCCGTCAACCTTCTCACCGTCGTCACTGTAATCGGTCATACGGTGCATCAGGAGCATGACAGTTTCGGCAATCGCAAAGCCTGGCAGTTTAACAATCTGAACCATGGTGTTACTCCTTAGCAATTGCCAAAGTTATCGGTAGGGTCTTCGGGTTCGTACTGACTGTCGTCGAAAGGAATGTCCGAGTAATCCGGGCCTTCATCTTCCTGAACCTGATCGAGCGAGTTGAAGTACATGTTCTTGTAAGCTTTGGTGCGGTAACGACGCGGGATGCGTTTGCAGTTGGTGACCATGATCTGCGGAGAGAGCAGACGGCGGAAATGCCAGCAGTAAAGCATGCGGGCCAGACGTTTAAGGCTCGTGTCGTCTACAACCAGTTCCTTAAGGATCTCCAAGGCCCGTACAGCGCGAATGAAGATGCCGAACGACAACCACACCTCTTCACCGTCTAAGCGGTACTCAGGAGCCCCTGGCTCGTTCCTAGCCTTATAGCGACGCATGGCTTCATCGAGGTGTTCATCAGAGTAGGCCGTGAGCAAGTCTTCGATCGCCTCAAGGATGGCCGGTTCTTGATAGAAGTAGAACTCCACGAACTGATCATGGTTAACAGGGGCTTTAAAGACCTTACGCCCTTTATTGGCTTCCTGTATTTGCATGAGGCGGTCATGGTCATGCATCTTCCGTATCTCACTCGCGACATGTTCCTCACGAATGCATTTACCTTTCAGCGAATTCCACCCACCGTACCCCAAAGCTACAGCAGCGTTATCCAGGATGGCCGCAGAGGAGATCTGTGGATAACGTTTGTCAAGGTCTGTAACAAATCGAATGAAAAGCCCCTGGCCAATCTTCGACTTCCCGGAAAAGAAGTCAAGTTCAGCCATGAACTCCAAGCGGATATCGTTAGGGATAGCCTCCCACGCTTTGTCAGTCTGTTTCTTCAAGGAGGGGTTGGTTTTCCTGAAGTACTCCGTGCGAGCAAGGAAGTATCTCGGACTGGCGCTCTTGGTGATCTTGAACGCCTTGCCATGCATGCCCTTGATGACACCAAACTCATTAGGCACCTTTTTCGTGCTGACAATTGGTTGGCGAGCAGGGAATGCCTCGGTTGGCGTGTAAGCTACACGGGCCCGGTGTTCGTGTTGCTGATCCAGCAGTGCGCGACGCTCCAGTGGGTCTTCTGGCAACTCTGGATTGTCGATCATGCGCAACACTACGTTCCAGCCTTCATAGCCCCAGTGCTTGCAGGCAATGTCCAGCAGCTCGATGTAGTCACAGACGGTTGTTGCCCGTGCTGCACGGAAAACGATGGCCTTGAAGTTATCGACCGGCATAAAGTCGACTTCGTCCAACAGGGCCAGTGTAACAGAGGTCAATACATCTTCGGGCTTCTTTATCAGCCACTGTACTTGGATGTTCGGTACATCTTCCTGCTTGTTGAGGCGCTTAATGATAGCGGACATGATAGCTCCAGCTCAAATGGGGTACGGCGTGAAATGGGTTTAGCGTTGCGGTGCGCGACGCATACCGGCAAGGCGAGGGGTTAAGTCACCGAAAGCCATTTGGCGAGTAGGATTAAGGAAGCGCACTACGACCATGCAGATGTTGGCATCGGCCAATCCTTTCGCGACAGCTTCATCGGTCTTCTCTAGGTCGGTCTCGTTAAGTCTGGTGCAGCCGGCTAGGTGGAACTGTCGACGAAGTGACCACGCCATCGCTTCCGAGATATCGGTACGTTCACTCAGAACACTTACATTCAACCCGCCGCTACGCAGAGGGCTTATTGGAACCACCGGCATGATGCGAGCTTCTGGATTAAGCAGTCCAGCGATCGGAGAACCCTGTGTGATGTGGGTAGTGAAGTCAATCGGGGCTTTGGTCAGGTCATCGCCAAAGCCTGTGCGCAGGAACGGATTAGGACCGTAGTCCAGTTCGATGTCGTAGGGCAGGGTCGCCTGCTCGATACATTTACGGATCTCGCCACCGGCCAGAAGACTGGTGCACAGTACAACCAGCACAGAACGTTTCTGCTGGACTTCGCTCACTTCTCTTCCCCTTTCACTAATTCGATTTGATGAGGCTGTACATCGAAAGACAGTAACAAGTTCTTGCGGTTACTGACTTCCAGCGGACTGGATGAGCGGACAACGAGCTTGTCGCCCTTCTGTGCCAACACCCAATCCTTTTCTTCCACATGACGCGACTTGGAGATGATCTGTTCAGTGGCGATAACTTCATCACCGCCTTTAAAGTTGTGGGCCATCTTGACTACCTCTAAGGCATAAAGGGCATACAGCCAGGGGTACCCACTAGGAGCACCCCCGACGTACACTTACAGGAGAAACGATATTTCAGCAACCGCTTGTGAAAGCGCTTTAAGCCTGAAGAAGGCCTGCTTGTTGGCGTGATACGCCATGTGGCGATCGTTGTCTGTATTGACCAGGTATAAAAATTCTGGAGTAATGCCAGGGAAATCTGCTAACTCCCGAGTACGACCCAAAGCCTGTTCGTTGGACTGACGCGAATCAATCGACGTTGTCATCAGCGTGATCCGCAGGTTACGAATGTCCACCGCTGTACCAGCCGAGAGGATTGTCGACACCCCGATGTCTGCATCTAACAGGTCGTTGTACTCATCGCCTTGGCAGTACCGCGCTACCTTAAGCGAAGGGTGTATCTTTTGGAGCCGCTCTGCCACCAGCGTACACAGCTTGACGCTTGCAAAGAAGATCAGCATTTTCTGCCCATCTTCCCGACGCTTGATGAACTTCTGCATCACAATGTGTTCGATCATCTTGAGGTAATTAGCAAACATCAGCTTCTTACTCATCAACGATTCTTCGAACGCGTTGTGCGAATACCCGCCCGTACCACCTTTGCAGCGTATGATGTCGGGCCTGGTCATTCGGTACAAGATGGCCGTCACTGCAATGTACTTGTGGTACCCTCCCCCGTCGTTGCGCTTGTGAATGGGGTATGCAATGTCGTACATCCGGTTCATGAATTGGTCAGAGCTGACCATAGTCGCCGAGAGACTCAACGACTTGTAAGTGTGGGTGTACAGATCCTGACGATAGTTCAGGTGAAAGTCCAAGTGGACCTCATCCATTACCCTGTAACCAATGCCGGTACGCTCGTAGAACTCGTGCGGTGGGATCGGGTACAGTTTACTCTTACCGTTGGTTGTTTCGTAGTCCTTGATGTAGTTGTACATGGTCTTGTTGGTGATGACGATCATCTTGGCTTTCAGCACGCCAGAGATCGCCATCTGCATCAGCTTTATAAGCCCTCCGCTACCCCGCACCATGAGCAACTCGCCGTCCTCAAACTCGAACGTCTTCTCAAGGTCTTGCATCCACCGCTCAACGTACATGCCCTTAAAGATGAAGCAGGTCCTGAGCCCCATCAGCCAGGCGGTACGCATTGCGATGTAGGTCTTGCCCTTACCCGTTTGCAGGGTGATCATCTTGACGGTGCCGTCTTCCAGCACGTAGTCGATGATCGGAACCTGCTGTTCACGGGGTTCGAACATTTCCTTGATGATGTGCTCGACTTGTGGAAACGACGAGGCACTGGTTTTATGCTCAACGATCGTAAGGTTGTCACCCTTAAAACCGAAGTGCCCTAGATGCTGTTTCAAGTCATCCAGTTGGTTAACGTGGAAACGGAACTCAGAGCGGTCCTTCATGGCCCCCGCGAAAGTTCGTTTAGGGACCATCGAGTACTGTCTGCCAACCCGCTCCAAGCCCATTTGAATCAGGGGCTTACAAAACTGTATCAGGGCTTCCCTGCCCCTCTGACAGATCTGTGAGACCTTGATATTGTGGCTACTGATATCCAGTCTCAAAACAGTCTCCTAAACTACTTGCTAGGGGACAATCATGTTGTCCAGGATGTGGTAATCCCTTTCAGTGTTTAGGTACGAGTCGACGTTCTCAATGATTGCAGGCTGCCGTTCGAACGCCATCGAAGCCCCAGCAGAACGACCTTCCATCAGTGTACTGTGCCGTTCAAACATGGCAGGTTCACCGAATTCGGGAATCCGATAATCATCGGGGTCCGTCGCACTACGAGTCAAAGACAGCAAAATCACTTCCAGGTGAGCTATGTTGACGCTCAGCTTTGAGCTGACCAGTTCATACAGATCCGCTACGGCTGCATCAAAAGATGTGTAGTCAATTAGCTTCTTGCTAACGCCGGCACGGCCATCGGACTTGTTATCCGAAGGCGAGCGAAGGAACACTTCGATCTCGGACATATAGTCCAACATGTTGAGATGTCGCAGCGGAAGCTCGAAAGCCACCTTGTCGAAATCCCAGTTGTCCAGCATTACCTTGTACATCCCGCTGTCGGTGATGGTGTAGCCTTCTTCCCGAATGTACGACAGGAAGTCACGGCTCAAGCTACCCAGTCGACTGCCCAAGGAAATCGAAACGTAAGTCTCGTTTGCGTACCCGCCATCCGAATCATACCCGAAGATCACGTCACGGAACGACGTAATACGGGCAATCGACAACGCAGAGATATCGGTCTGAGCATTCAAGCTCGCCAGCCCCGACGCCCCTTCCACAGGAGGCTTGGACACAGAGTCCATTAACAGGTAAACACCTTTGCCTTTCAAGTGGCTCTGGATGAACACCTTACCCGCCGAGTCCCCTTCCCGAATGTAACGGCTGTCACTGTCATCGATGCTCATGGCCATAACGACCGAGCTGCCCTCGTAGTGCTTAACCGAGAGTACAAGCTGCGAACCTTCCTGACACATCTCCGTACTGGAAACGTGGCCCAAGTTGGTATCACGTGGCACCGAGTAAGCGATCTGGCCGAAGCACACAGCGCACACAGAGTTCTTGCCACGGTAGCGGCAGAGCAACGGCGAACGCATTTGGATCGTGGTGTTGATGATGTCGGTCGACTCAGGCGTGACGGGGTACAGTTTCCCCTCTTTCAGGTAGTTCTTACCTTCAATACCTTTGAGCACAACCTTGCTGACGAAGAGGTTGATATACTCTGTCGACCCGCAGTCATTCATTACAAGGTCACGGACAATCGCCGTGGACAGTTGCATCTTACGGTTGAAGTACTCAACCTGACGCAGCGGTTTCTTGGTGAACAACAGCGCCTTCACAGCACCACGCGACTCGATAGCGGCATCGTGAATCGTGGTGATGCCTTCCAGGTAACCCTTGACGATTGGGTGCTGGAAGATGTTGGAGTCAGCATCGGTCATGAAGCCACGTGGCCCAGGGATCTGGATCATCTGGTTCAGCTTCAACAGACCGCTTCGACAGGCCAGTGCCACAGCGTTGTGCCGTAGCTCTGGCGATGTCATGACCGCTTTGCCAATGCGATCGTAGGCCTTTGTGATGGACGTCTGGTTAGGACGTACCGCTGCGTTGGCTGCCTGAACTTCTGGATGGTCAAAGATCTCCAGATAGTCAAGGATGTTGGACGACGTCTGATACGCCTCAAGGTTCGAGGAGAAATCGTTGTACACGTCGTTAACGACCTGGTAGTACAGCTTCCAAGTCTGCTCCCGGTCAATGCTGTCGCCGTACGCCAAGTGAATGTCGCGGCTGCAATGACTGAGGATGTCCAACATGGTATCGGAACCCAGCGCTGCCTGACCCATGTGGTGGTAGGTCATCAACGGGATCTTTTCGTACTGGCGGTGAACCTCCCAATGGTACCAGCTAAAGATGGTGCGACGGGTGGTGGTTTCAATCTCCCCGTCTTCAAAGCGAAGGAGGAACTTCTCATCCGGCATGTTCCAGATATCGGAATGGCTCAGATGGAGCAGATCCAGTGCATTAATAGTACGCATCGTTACCTCGACAAGTTGGATAAGGTCAACGGGAATCCCCGCCGACCTCTGAGATGGTTACTCGCGCGTCAGCTCTTTACCAGAGCAGGCGTACAAGTGCTGCAAGTATGCGATGGCTCGGTGGCCACCCATCTTCACAACGTCTCGGTCCAGTACATGGTCAATGTCGGTTGGCTTGTCGGCTGTCAGGATGGAACGCAGGATCGCCCTGTGTGCCACTGGGTTGTTGGTTTGATCCATCAACTCTGCTACGACGTCGCCGCCTATTGTAGCAGCCATCAGCCGCGATTCAGCTTCACCAATCGTCTTCACAGGGTTCTGACGACCCGGTGCAGAGTTCTTGTCGTAGTTGGTCAGCCTGGCTGTTGTGCCGTAGTGGTGAGTCTTTGCAGACGCTACCGCTGACCAGTCTTCCGCTGTCTTCTCCAGGACAAGGAAGTACATGCTGCCAATCAGGACAGGTTTCTTGGTGGTAACCATGTCACCTTTCATACCGCGGAAAGTTACCGGGGTAATGAACGGTGGGTAATGCTTCTGGATCTGACGTACCGCATCCACACGGTCAATCGGGTTGTGAGCAGGGAAGTGAATGTAGATCCCGTCTTTGAGGACGGCACGCAGGTGAGCATCCGGCCCGCCTGTCACTTGGTACTCGGGTGAGTTGAGCTTATCCACCATGATCGGGCTGATGATCTTGTAGTAGCCCATCAGGTAGTCCCAGACCTTGTTGATGGTCTCATCGTTCTTGACCGTGCCAAAGAACGCGTCGATCTCTTCTTCGGTCGGCATCACTGCGTCCATGCCAAACATCTGGCGAACGCGGCGGCTAACGTCACGGCTGGCAGCATTGAAGTACTGCTCGTAGAACCGTCCAGGGTTCAACCGTCGAGTCGTCGACAGGTCATCCATGATTACTTCCACGCGATTGCCGTTCTCGTCGATCGGCATGTCGGCTTCTGGAACCACAGAGCAAATAACACCTTTACCACCGTGGCAGTCAGTCAGCTTAAAGCCTTCTGCTGGGACGGAATGGTATTTGTACGTGATCACGACCCGCCATTCATCCAGTGGTGCGTTACGGAAGAGCTTGTTCACCTTCAAGGCGTCCAGCTTCTCCATGTTCGACCACTTGTCTTTGTAGACATAGTCAGCGCCCAGTCGGTCAATGGCTTCTACCACGAGGCCATGGAACAACGGGTCAAGCTTCAGCCCACCGCGGCGCTCTTTAAGCAGCGCGTAGTACTCGTCGAGGATCTTCTTGTAGAAAACCGTGTCGGCGTTGTAGTACTTGTAAAGCTGTTCGTCCATCCCAACCGGCATACGGGGGATCTTCGGGTTAGTGTTGCGCTCTACCTTGATGTCGACAATCACGGCATCAGGTTCGGCATACGTCTTGCGGTCGTAAATGTAGTCTGGCGTCAGCAGCGCCTTTGGCGTCATGTTGACTACCGACAACAACGGGTCGTGTTCGCGCAGGGCAAACAACAGACCGTCAGTACGAACGTGGTCCCCAATGTCCGGGAACGGCTTGTACTGTTGCTCGGTGCCATACAGGTTGATCGGGTAATGGTTCGCCCCGAAGCTGATGATGCGGGTACCGAAGCCGGTAGGAGTGATGCGCTTGAGGTACGCGTCACTTACCTTGATACCGTCCTCGATCACCGAGTTGTCGGACATGTAAGCCACGTTGGTTTCCAGGCCAAACATGTACTGTCCGTCTTCACGTACGTTCGGGCTATCAGCAATGATAGTGCCTTCTTCTACACAGGTACCTGGCAGAAGGTTCTCGTACATGTCGGTGGTTTTGTACTCGAAACCGAAGTGTTGGTGCGAGCAGTGGAATCGGGCCACGTCCAGCATGCCAATTTCTTTGGTCTCTTCGTTTTCATACAGCACAATCGTCGAAGGGTTGTAGCGAATGGCCCCTTGGCCAATGCCGCGTGGGTAGCGGGCAATCAACCGAATGATCTCGGCTGCACAGTCAAAGCGAATACTCGGCGTCGTTTCGCCGAAGCGTCGCTCCACCCCGGTCTGAAGTCTACGAGGCGTAGATCCACTAATGGTCAGGAACTGGTTAAGGTTGCCTGTGAACATAACCTCACGAGGTGAGGAGTCATGTGCCTTAGTCGGATTCAACGAACTCAAAGAAATCAGCTGGGGATACAGCTCATTTGGATGTTGTGTAAGCACAGCGTTTCCCTCTTTCTAGACTGCCAAGCAATTCTATAATCGGCCGGTCAACTGTATAATGTAGGATCGTATTCTTTTTAGACGCTATAACTGGCGGAGGGGGTCAGAAACATGGGTGCCACATTAAACGCGCAGCTCCTTAACACGGGGAATAAGTTTTGCTATACCGAGGCTTACCATGTCTACATGGAAAGTCACTTGCGGTACATTCGGAATCACCCCAGCACACAGGTTTTCCCATTGAACGTGGCAATGGTGCACTCCAACCTGTACAACTTCCGGGGGCTATTTCTTGATCTCGGCATAAAGTTCGAGGATCACTGGCTGACGTTGCGGCTCAATGAGTTCACGCACGACAGCGAGTTGGATGATTCGGTAAAGAGCTTACTGCTCCCCAACGAGAACTTGATCGCTGGGTTGAAAAGGATGTTCCAGACCACGCAGTCCCGTGTCTGACGCACAAAAGAGAAAGGGTGAGGGGGTGGCCGAAGCCACCCTCTCTATGCCGCTTACAAGAAACCGCCGCGACCACCACGACCGCCTCGATCTTGATTGCCGCGATTGCGACCACCACGTTCGATGTTACGGCCGCCACCGTCCATACGGCCACGGCGGGTTTCGAAACGATCGTCTTGTGCTTCCGCATCACGGAAACCTTGACGATACGGACTGCTGCTACGGCTATCGCGCGAATCGCGATCGTAGCGGCTACCGCGATCATCACGATCACGATCCCGGCCACGGTCATCACCGCCATCACGGTTACGCTTCCAGGTGTCGTAGTCAACAGTACCCGAAGCAGGCTTCTCATCACGAGTAGCTACTGGGGTACCACGACGACCGTCGTCACGCTCGTTCACATCGAACGGCAGATCAGCTTCGTTCTGGCTTTGGCGATTGAACGCACGACTTGCCACAGGAGGAACTGCTGCCTCCGTGTCTTCCTTGCCGTCCGGGGTCAGAGGAACACCCTCGTTACCGTTCTGGGTTGGAATCAAGCCACGGTACATAGCCAGCTCGTCCAGCATGGTTGCCCATTCCAGACCGAACATGGCGCTTTCCGCATCAGCCAGTTGCTTCTTGTGCCGCTCAAGCAGCACGTTGAAACGGTTGGCCAACTTGTAGAACGCGCTGATCAGGCAGTGGAAGTACGGCGCATCCAGGTTCTTGGTGCCCACGGTGTACATCTTGCGGGCATCTTCGTCACCGAGGATGTATTCGATCAGCACCTTGACCGCAGCTTTGGTCTTGGCACTCATCTTCACACCGAAGACCAGGTCGTCTTCACGCTCGAACTCGTCCAGGATCGGGAAGCCCACAACCGCAGTACGGATGTAGTCATCTTCACCTGTGCCGCCGCGCTTCAAGTAGATGGAGACCAGACGGTTGTTCGGGTCTTTGTTCATCGCCTTGATGATGCCTTCAACGGCCTTGAACGCTTTCTCGTCCACGCCGCTCAGCAACTTCAGGTACTCGGCCGCTTTCGGGGACGGCTTGGCACCTTTGTGCAACGCAGGACTGGCTGCAAAGTGCATCAGCTCTTTGAGCAGGTACTGGAACGGCGAGGTCAGGCGCAGAACGATGTAGGCTTTGAATGCCTTGAGCACCGGGCTTTCACCACGGTTGGCTTTCTCGGACATCGGGTGGAATGCAATGTACTCATCCCAGCGGCCTTCGCGCAGCAGGTCGTCGACCGGCAGCACCAGACGACGTTTATCGATGGTGAGTGGGATCACTTGAGTGCCGTGGTGGGCACTCAAGTAACCGTCGCCGTTGTCATTGAAGACGTTGGCGTCGTTCAATAACTTCTCGTAGAACTCAAGTAGTTTCACAGGAACTTACCCTTGGACGTGGATGGACGAGCCCCGTAGCTATTGCCTTTCATGGAAGCGGCGATGTCGCCGATGTCCTTGGCCAATAGATCCAGGTGCGAGATGTTGTCGGTGATGATCGGGCTGATCAGCGAGTCGCACATCGTCGGGTAGACGAAATGGCTCTCAGCGCCGCCATCGACACTGATGAAGATCTCAGTGTCCTCATAGATGGAGCAACGAACTTCAATTTTTAAGATGATCTCGTTGTTCAAGGCCAGGTCACGCAGCAATTCGTTCTCGATCTTACGCAGCATCAAGTCGAAGTGCTCGTGGATGTCAGCTTCTGGTACGAACGGGATCAGGTTGGACACCTTCACCACAAAGCTGCCGTCACGGGTATCGTTCGTGGCAGTGAAGCGGATGTCGGTGTACATGCAGCTCATGAGGATCGTTGGCACGGCGTTCGAGATGATCACCGATGCAACAGTCGCCGTATCACCACCCGACCAACCATCGGTATCACCACGACGGTGACCGGTGTTAGGTGGCATCAGGTAAACGTCAGCGATCTTGTCCAGGTCTGGGTTGGCGTCCAGCAATTCGCCGTACGTGACAAACCCATTGGTCATGATGTCCGTGTCCACCTGCATCTGAGTCAGGATGGCGTTGTTCTCCAACGACATTTCCCGAACCATACCACGGGCTTCGATGAAACGATCGGTCTCGTCCTTCTCACTGATGAAGTCCGTCTCGTCGCTGTCGCGGTGAGCCTTCAGTGTGGTGGACAAGTAGATCGGTGCCTGGGTGTTGCTGCGACGGGATGCCTTGAGTGGCCCACGCGAGAAACCCGAACGCATGTCGACGTAACCATGGCTGCGAGCCAAGTCATCGATCTCCTCGTTACGCGTTTGGCGTACGAACAGATCCTCAGGCCGCATGCTGATGGTGCCGTTGCTGGCATGATTCGGGCTGTAGCTGGCTGGGGTCGATTGGTTCAGGATCTGGATCGGGTTATGGATAGCCCCCGACCATTCTGCACCGTTGGCCCCCAGTGCCTTGATTTGCTGGACGGTGAAGGCGCTGGTGAATTGCAGCTCCATCTTCTCGTCGATGTTCTTGCTACGCGTGATACCGTCGTAGTTGGTGACGCCGGTGATCACTTCGACCTTACGCGAGGTGCGGGTCGATTGTACTTCCACTTCCATGATGAACAGGAAGCGACGCTGATCCCAACCACCACCGATCTGGGCAATTTCACCCACGGTAGAAGAAGGACGAATAACCCGACCCGCTACACCTGCCAATACCGATGGTGCAATGTCCGTACCACCGCGGGTGATGTCCGCCAACTCACGACCGATCCGGTCACTGAAATCGGATTCGTAAGGGCGGTGATACTGGTCGTTGTACGTTCCAGTTTGGCGGAAGATAAGACGTAATACTTTCATGGCTATCTCTTTTGGTTAATTCTGGTTCAGCCGAATGATGAGTTCAGCCATTTGCGATTTGATGTTACCCGACACCACCCAACGCTTGGTAATAGCCAAGTTGTCGAACTGATCCAACAACGCCTTTGGCGCGTTAGGGCTCCATTCGTATTTGTTAAGGTCCTCGCAAATAAGGTCGGTAGCATCCACTGCGCAGTTGTTGCGCTTAGCAAGGTCAAGCTTGCGAGTAGATTGCTGCCAGAATGGATACAACTGGTGCAGCACCTCGACCGTCGACTTGGCGATCTTGCTGCGACCTTCCCCGCCGATAAACATCTCGGCGTCATCTTGCTCAACTTTCGCTGCTGTAATCAGCAGGGCTAGCTCATGGAAACCCCAGTCCCAGAGAATAGCTTGAGCGGCTGCCATGCAGCGCAACAAGGAGAGAATGCTCAACTCCTCAATGCCCTTAGGCGAAATCACTTTACCCAATATCCACTGGGTCAGGGTGATCTGGTGCCGGGAGACCAACATGTCTTCCAGCTTGCGGGTAACGGCGACGCACTTGCTGACCTTACTTTGATCGACTTCGGCGTAGGCACGAGCGGCCATCAGCGGAACGTTCTCGGTAAAGACTTCAATGATCTCCTTGTCACCGGCTGGCACATCCTCGTTGAGCTTGTACATGTCCCATACGGAAGAGTTGTCGTCTTCCCCGTTGGACGTCTCACGCGTCGGACGCTTGTCACCGATGTTCCCGCTCATCAGGTTATCGAGACGGTTGTTAGTACCGGTCACGAAGTTGTAGAGGATTTTGATGAGGCTGTCCGATTCCGTCTTGTAGTTCAACGGAGACACGGAAAGCTTACGCACGGCTGCCAATGCCTTAAGGTGTTTCGGCACCTCAATGCTGGACAAGCCTTTGAGCAACTGGCTGATACTGCCTTTGCCACCGTTGTTCATCAACGACGCTTCGACGTACTCGGTAAACCGGCGCATCGGAGGCCACTGATCGATAGCGGACTTGGACAACAACTCCATGCCCATCTTTTCTTTGTATTCGTTGGCAGTGAGGTTACTCACCATCGCCACGTACTCGCCCCAGATCGGCACCATGAAGCGCAGCCCCAATGCCAACACGACCAAGTCGATGTAGTCATCCTTGAGGTACGTGCGATCCACGTAGTTACGACCACGGATGTCGTCTTCGGTGAACTCGGTCTTCAACGCCGACGGGAACTGGATATCGGAGTTACGGTAAATATAGCTACGGCACATCTCGTACGGAATCAGCTCATAGAGCCGAACCACTACGCCACTCAATGCCGAATGCAGTGCTGACATCTCCCCTACGTTGTCCATCAGGTCGTGCGCTTCCTGATAAACATCCCACAGCGCGTCCTGTTGTTCCTTGGGTAGCGCCGCAATCAGATTGTTCGGATGCTCAAACAACGTTTCCCGGTGGGGAATGCTGGCTGAGTTATAAACCGGCACACCCCGCAGTTTGATATCGTTCCGTCCACGCTTAAAGCGTAAAATACTAATGCCTTTAAGGGACATCGCCTCGACTTGGATTTCCATAACTGCTCCAGATTAATCCGACACTCACCCTAGGATAATGTAGGATTGAATTTATTTCATCCGTAGAACGGGGGCACAGACCCCGCTCTCCACCCCCGTAGGGATGAAGAGCAGGTACAACAGCACTTAAGGATTACAGGGGGATGTCATCGTCGAAACTGAAGTTGTCATTGCCGCCCTGAGAAGGGGCGCTTTGCTGGTAACCGCCGCCCTGTTGAGGACGTTGCTGTTGACCGCCACCGTACTGCTGACCACCGCCTTGTGGGCGCTGTTGATAACCACCACCGCCGCCACCGCCGTTGTCGTTGCGGGTCATCCACTCAGGCTTGGCGTAGGTGATCGCCAGGGCTTCGGTGATGAACTCTTCCCACATCTTGACCCAGCCCAAAGCGCCGAGTTTGGAAGCCAGTGCCAGAGGCATTGGTTGGCCTTGGCCGTCTTTCCAGAAGTGGTATTCGTGCTCGTGGAATACGAACGGAATCATCGGACGGCGGTTGCCTGCCGAGATTTCCATCGAGATCACGCCGTTGGCGTCTTTCTCGATTTTCATGCGGGACATCGGCTTCTTCTCTTTCGAGCGCTGGCCTTGAATCCACGGGTGACCCAGGTTGTCCATGATGTGGACGCTTGGATTTGGATCGTTGGCGATCATGCGGATCGCTTCGGTCACCTGGAAGAAGATGCGCGAATCCATGGCCGCATCGATGTAGCCGTTGTTGGCATCGTTGTGGACGTTGGTCTTCACACGAAAGCGCGGGTTGTTCTCGAAGATACCCACACGCAGGGTCGGATCTTTGTCAGCGCCGTCTTGACGAGGGCCTTTCAGGGCCAGTTTGAATTCGTCAATCAGGGTTTCGACGGCTTGCTTCTTAGCAGGTTGGTTCATGTGAATCTCCAGTTGTGCTGCATACGGCCCCATGGTTCGCTAGGATTAGGGAGGGTATGGGAAGGGTAGGTTCTTCAAACTATAGGACTAATAATTTAAAAAATAACCGACATTAATACAGCTTCAGTATCGCCCCTTCAAACGTGGGGTCTTTTAACTGTTTGATGTGGCTCGCCATCAAGTCCTTTGTTGTCACCGAGGTCCACTTTTTAGCAGCACCCAGCTCTTGCAATTGACGTTTGACTTTGATGCCTTGACCAAGGAAGGTCACCCCATCGCCAAAGACTTGAAGGGTCATTCGGTCGAACGGGATGTGGGCCAACTCTCGGCCGTTAGTCAGCTTTGTATACCACTGCACAGGTGGTTTAATTGCACCGGTGTGCGACTCCAGTAGCGACAAAGCTCTGAAACGGTAACGGTTGAGCAGATCGATCGGGTAGTGCGTAATGATGAAGGCGTTACGCTCATCCTGATCAAAGTCCACGTCATACAGGCGAATGTCCTGACTGCCGCCAAACTCCAAGACGGCCTTGAGGGTGTGTTCCTCAGTGAGCCACGCAATACTCTGCGCGTCGGTCTTGGTCTTATGCTCTTTCAGTGAGGCGTAAGGAAACCGCCTTGGAACGCCCAAGTAACTACAGACGTAAAACACTGTTTCAGCATGACCGTTGGAACCCTTGATGATAGCGGTCTCAATGGCCTGCATTTCATTGATCAGCGCAAAGGACAAGTCCTCAGGTGCAATCACACCCCGCTGCTCTTTGTGGATACTGCCCATCAGGTTACGGAACAGCGTCCGCAGGTTGATGTACAGCGCCTGCACTTTAAGGATCGGAGCATCGGGCGTCTCATGCTCCGGCATGATCCCAAGGCTGGACTCAATAGCAAGCGCAGTGGCGATCGAGATGGGGATCTGTGTACCCTTCTCCCGTTCGTCAATTGCTTGGATGGCCTCCATAAAAGGATTCCTTGGTGAGCACCTGAAAAACAGCCGGACGCGCTACATGAGCGCGTCGAGCAGATGCCAGACCTCTTGTTCCACACGGGGTTCAAGGTTGTCTGGAAGCCTGTCCTTAATAGTGCGGACAATGTTTTCACGGGTGATAGTGGGCGGGCGAGGGATTTCAACATCCCCTTTCTGAATCGGTTGGTTGTTACTGTCCAGATCATCTACAAGCGATGTCCAATAAAACTGGGGCCAGCGATCCTTAACGGACGGTAGGGCCAGTGTCATTGCATCTGGGCGGTTGGTGTGCAGACGGAAGTGACTGCCCATCGGCGACTCGTCTAAGCGCTCCAATCGCGCCAGAGCGTCTTCTACGGTCATCCCACGCAGGTCGATCGTCTTGTACCACTTAGCCCGTGGGTTGATGACCAACTCGTAGCTATCGCCTTCATCAGAGAGCGTAGCCCGGATGTACCCTTTGTCCCACTCGTCGCCATGGCATAAGCGGTCAAAGGAACCCTGAGCCAGAATTCGCTCATAGACGGTGTGCTGGTGAACGTGACCAATGAAGATGTAACGGCGCACGATCTCCATGTAGCGGTCGGGCAGGTGACAGTTGTGACCCATGGGGATCTGGTAATCAAACGCCCCGTGCATCACTGCAATGTCCACGTGAGTCAATGCGCGTTGCTGCATCAGCTCCATGGTTTGCTTCCAGATGTCATCGGCCTCAGGTGCCCACTCATCCGGGATGTACAGCACGTTCATGTCAAAGCGTTCGATGTACTCGATCGACAAGGTATCAACGTACTTGAAGTCAGCGGGAACAGGCAGAATCGAATTGATCGTTTCAAACATCTTTGACTGTTTCCAGTCATGGGATGGCGTCCCTTCCAACACCCTCAACACGATGTCGTGCTTGACACAAATGGTCAACAGCTCGTGTATCCACAGGGTAATCTCCCGGATCTCCTCAGCCGAGAAGTACAACAACCGGTCAAACAAATCCCCCGCAATAACGATCAAGTCCAACTTCCCCGTCTCCTCAGAGTTAGGGAAGAGGAATCGCAGGTTGTCCAAGATGTGCACAGTGCGCGTCTTGTTGTGTCCAAGGTGTACGTCGCTGATCGAAGCCATTACTAGCTCAGAGATCATCGAAATCCCCAGACAGTTCAGCGTTGACGGTGGTGTCCAGCGCGCTTGCTGGCTTGGCTTCCTCGGCAGCCTTACCCTCGTTAGGGTTCTCGACTTCAAAGCCGAACAGGTTGCTCAGAGGGAGCTTGTAGCGGGTGTAGATACGCACCCACTCACGAAGGTGACCAGCGATGTCATCAGTGCCGCTATCGACGATGTGCTTGCGCAGCGCATGGTCAAGATAAGCGACCGCTTGCCCTTCGTTTACAGTGCCGAGCATCGCACCGTAGTTGTAGGCGATCTCGTTAACACTGGGTTCATCAGGGTCACGGTCAGGTCGCGCGGCGATCGTTGGGGTACGGGCCAGGATAGGCGGTACCGTGAAGATCACACTGCCATCATGACCGGTCACGTCAATGCTGCGGTGGGCATGGCCTGCAATGTTCATCCACACCGACAGGTCATTCTCACCGGTGGTGCGGTCATAAAGCAGGGGGAGTAAATGCTGGGTGAATTCGTACTCGGTGATCTTTGGACGGTTGATGTTTTCCGCCGAAAGAATCGATTCCCACGCAATACGGATCTCACGTTCAGCAGGATCTTCGTTGCGTCTGTTGGGTGTTTGTTCCGTCATGACTGGCTCCAACGGGGGATAAAGACCCTCCCAATAAAGGGAGGGCTTTAGGACGGGTCTTACTTTGGACCCAGGCGGGCTTCGAGGCTGCCGAGCAGGTTGGTCAATTCGTCGTTAACCGACAGGGCTGGTGCAGGAGCATCGGCCGGGGCTTCGAACGCTTCGAAGGTCTTGCCAGCAGGCGCTTGGTCCATGGTGATCTCGGAACCAGGCTGAGACTGAGCGTGCTTGTTCAGCGCCGCTTGGCCAGTGGCGATACGACCACGCAGCTTGTCACGCCATTCTTCAACAGCGATGTCAGTGGTGAAGTAGTAGACGGAGTCCGCTTGAACACCGTACGACTGCATCATCTGGATGATGGCATTATCCGATTCTTCGGAATGCTCGTCCACCGACGGCGCCCATGGGCCGTTGATGTCTTCGACTTCTTCGCTTTCTTGCACTTCGGCAATCAGGCGGCCGTCCTGGGTCAACACCACACGCATCGAGCCAGGGGTGTATTGCTCGGTGATGATTGGACGCGGATTGCGGTCTTTGCTGTTACCAGCCTGGAACTGCAACGCACCGATCCCGGCGGCGAAGATGTTGGAGGCGAACGAGGCCAGCCAAACCTTGTCGTTCAGCAAGCCGGACAGGATGTGGTGAACCGACTGAGCCAGCTCTTGCTTATTGATGCCGATGGTCTGGGTTTCACGAATGTCCGTGACAACCTTGGACAGTTGAGCGATTTGCGTGGCGGCTGCTTCGTTAGCGACGTCAGACGCTTTCAGTTGAGCGAGCAGCAACGTACCCATACGGGTCAGGTCACCAGCGAGTTTCAGAAGATCTTGGCTCATGTAAATAGCACCCTTTAGATAGTGGCACGGTCACGAACAATGTAACCGTTGTTGTTGATATCGAAGATGTCCAGAATCGAGGAATTGGACACGGTGATAATGTACCCGACGCTGACGGTGACGCCGTCGTCCTGTACCATAGCGGAGAGTTGTAAGTTAATACGGTCGTCCTTGGTCTCGTTTGTGACCCCTACCGTTGCGCCATCGAAGTTGCGGGTGAAGTAGCCCTGCAAGGTCTCTTCGAGTTGACTGGTGATGTCATTGGGTACGTTCCCATAGAGTTGCACCAGTTTAGGCAATGGCATCAGGTTGCCACGCATGGTCTCAGTCTGACTGTAGTCGGACAGAAAGAAATACATCAGGGTTTGGTTGACCTTATCGGCCAAGTTTTCGATGAATCCCTGAGGCGATAGCGTCGCTACCTTTTTAGTCATGACATGCTCCGCTAAATAAGAAAAAATAAAAGGGTGATGGAGCAACCCGAAGGCTGCTCCACACACTCAAATCACAACGAACCGTTGGAATGACTGGACGGATCGTCTTGCAGTTGTGCAAGGTAATGCCGTTGCCAATCCCAGTTGTCGATGATGATGTTCTGCTCGTCAAGCTGCAAAGCCTCAACGCCGTTCTCATCAATCGCATCGTAGTAAGTGGTGAATTCGGCGTCGCCGTCTTCATTCACTACTGCCATGCCATTCATCACACGCTTGTAGTCTGTGTGACGTTCGCCAACCGACCCAGGTTCCATGTCTACATACGTATCACGGTAACCGTGTGCCCGGTCCTTGTGTACCAACCCACGCAGCACAGGATCAGCCATCAGCCAACGCTGTGACTTGATACTGGCTTGTTGGAACTCACCGATAGACGACAGAGGCCGGATGTCCGGTTCCTGCCAGCGACCAGTCAGTTTGCGTTTGATGGCCCGCACTCCCCGTTCAATAGCCTCGGAGTCGAATGCGTCAAAAGCCTCTCGTGCTCGGCTCATGAACTTACGCCCGGTTTCGGTCAGCATGTCCGAAGCCCGTTCCAGGCGATCAGCAAGAAAGCTTCGGTTCTCCACCCGTTGCCGTCCATGTAGCATTGCGGTGAACAGCTCACCACCGCATTCAATCACATTGGCCATTTCTTTACACCTCTCTTGGCTGGCTCACATAATCTCCTTCGTCAATCCACGCCCCGATCGTTGACAACACTGGAGTAGGCATGCCGAGGTTACGGCTAACTCTCCAAGGTTTGTTCAGATCCATCGCCCCAAGGTGGGGTTCAAGGCGCTTCATTTTCTCAGCGATGTCATTGTCCAGACATGGCTGACCGTTCAACGCGTCACCGTCAAAGTCGGCGTTAGGTGCACGCAGACAGAGTACCGACAGCGAGATTGTGTTGACGGATGGGTCGTCCTTGATCTTGGTGATCTTGAACGTTTGGATAGAACCCCGGCGAAGGGTGGGGTTACGCCCAAGTGTACTAGGCAAGCCCAGACCACCAGGGGTTTCTGCGATCAGCTCTTTAAACAGGCTGTCCAGCAGAGGGTGATAGCGCAACGAGTTCTCGTACAGCAGAGCGATGATCTCGTTAGGCGTAAACTCTCGGGCTAGCAGCTTGTTCGCCAAGTGAATCTTGTACAGCATCGTGGACAACGACCACGGCAGTTCCAACTCGTCGTAGTTGTGAGGACGGTGCAGCGAGCTGATTACCGCACGGTAAGTCCAGTGAGGACGGGTACCGTAAATCAGTTTACGCTTAATGCCTTCCTTACGAGAAGCGGTGTTGACTTCGAAATCCTTGTAGTATTCATTGAGCTTATTCATCGCTCGAACACAACGGGACTCCTTCATCTTCAACGACGGGTCTTCACCGTTGGCGTACATCGACACAATTGTCCAGATCGCATCAAGTGCGCTGGCCATCTTGTGGTCGGCATAAACCTTACCGTTGCTTTCCTCAGTGATGAAGCCCAGTCGGGATGGGAACGGCAGACGTTTGGTGAACGTGCGATCCCTGAACTTCTTGAGGAAGCGATACAGCTTATCGCGCTGCTGCACCCGGCCAGTGAAGATCCGGTTGGTGTACAGCGAGTCGATGATTTGGTCGTAGTAACGGCAAAAGTTGGACAACCCCATTGGCAAGTTGAGCCGTTCAATCTTGGCCATCTGCGCTTGGGGAACCGCTACCGGCGGTCGGTAGAATGGGTTGGTTAACCATTCCAGGAAGTTGAAGCTACTAACTGTCAAATGCTTCGACAGAATTCGCCAGATTTTCAAGTTAACGAATGCAGGGATACCGTCCGGTGCCTCCATCCATAACAACGATTCCAGCTTTTTCTCAGTCACCGGTACTACCAGTTGACCGCAACCCTTGGGACCTCCACAGATCCGTCCTTTATTACGCTCACCCGTCAAGCGACCGCAGTCACATGAAGGAATGTTGGACAAGGTGTCGCCATCGTACCGCGTGTAGATCAGTGAGTTAAGTCGAGCCCGTTCGGATTCCGATGAAATGTCGAAATCGTTCACGATGATCGCTGGGTGTGAAAGCGCGTTGAACATGGCGTCGAAGTCGACAACCTTTAGATAGACGCCTTTTCGGTTGACAATCCGGTTCATTGCACCCGGCATAGAGACGCGGTGAGCATGTCTACGGTCGCCGAAGTAGTGCTTCTCTTTACGCATGGCTTCAACCCTACTCCTTCGTACTGCATAAAAAAGAGGGTAAAGACGGGGGAGCCGAAGCTCCCCCGAACTTACCTATCGCTTACCGCTGTGGGACTGCCGAATTAACGACGGTTCCAGTGGCGGGTACGACCGCTGTAGCCAGTGCCGC
>Ga0065714_10064692_pt1 | contig 23083 bp, 16 predicted proteins | sample MisRhiReplicate2_FD_59101 | JGI IMG/M metagenome (GOLD analysis project Ga0065714, IMG submission 59101) | Miscanthus rhizosphere microbial communities from Kellogg Biological Station, MSU, sample Rhizosphere Soil Replicate 2: eDNA_1 v2... | ecosystem: Host-associated > Plants > Roots >... | reverse complement strand
CACAATCAGTTCAAACACATCCGGCCGCGCATAGTGCCCCACCACGTCATAGTCATATCGGGCGCGAACCAGGTCGTCCGTATCGATTTCAGCCGTCAACAAGCCAGGTCCATCACGCAACGGCCCCGCCAACACATCGCCCATCGGCCCGACAATCACACTGCCGCCAGCAATCAGCGGCCGGTCCGCCGGCCAGTTGGCAATCTCCACGCCCAAGGTTTGCGGCGAGTCCTGCACCTGACAGGCGCTGACTACGAAGCAGCGCCCTTCATGGGCGATGTGACGCATGCTGACTTGCCACATTTCGCGCTCGTCCACCGTCGGCGCACACCACACTTCAATGCCTTTGGCGTACATCGCGGTGCGCAGCAGCGGCATCATGTTTTCCCAGCAAATCACTGCGCCGACTCGTCCGACCTGGCTGTCGATGACCGGTAACGTCGACCCATCGCCCTTGCCCCAGATCAGCCGTTCGGTGCCGGTGGGCATCAGCTTGCGGTGTTTGGCGATCAGTCCCGCCTGCGGGTCGAAAGTCAGCGCCGTGCAATGCAGCGTGCTGCCCGCGCGTTCAATCACACCGATGACCAGATTGGCCCCAGTACGCGCCGACAACCCGGCCAGGGCTTCAGTCTCGACGCCAGGCACGTCGATGGCGTTGGCGAAATACCGGGCAAACGCTTCACGCCCCTCCGGCAGTCGATAACCCAGTTGTGTGCCAAACCCCTCGCCCTTGGGGTAACCGCCGAGCAACGCTTCGGGCATCACCACCAATCGGGCCCCGGACTCGGTAATGGCGTTTTCCCAGGCAAGAATCTGCTCCAGGGTGTCGGCCTTGCCACCGGGCAAAGCGCCGATTTGCAGCGCGGCAACGATTGACTTCGGCATTGCAGTCACTCCAGTGGCATCAGGTATTGCCCATACTCCGACGCCACGGGATCATGAATAAAGCCCGACTCACTGCTGAATGATATGAACACCATGAATATCGCCACTGTCGATCTCAACCTGCTCAAAGTCTTCGAAGCACTGCATGAAGAGTCCAGCGCCAGCCGTGCGGCCCTACGCCTGGGCGTGACGCAATCGGCGGTCAGTGCCGCGCTGCGCCGGCTGCGCGAGGTGTATGGCGATCAGCTGTTCGTGCGCACCGGTCGTGGCTTGGCGCCGACGCTCAAGGCCAACCAATTGAAACCGGTGGTCAGCGACGCGCTGAACAAATGCCGCCAGAGCCTGGCGATGGTCGATCCGGCAGCCCATCAGTACGACGGCCGCTCAGTGTCGGTGGGGATGTCGGATGATTTCGAAATTGCCTATGGCCGCCGACTGATCGAAGAAATCGCCCGAACAGCACCGAAGCTGAGGTTGATCTTCCGGCAAACCCACAGCCAGATCGTGGCCCACGCCTTGATGGAGCGCAGTATCGATCTGGCGATCACCGCTGGCGGATTTGCCGAGCGCTTGCTCAGTCGTCAGGTGTTGGGAGAAGGCGGGTATTTATGTCTGGTGGATCGCGCCAGCCTGACCGAAGGGCAACACGTCATCAGCCTCGACGAGTTCGTCGCGCGCGAACACATTCTGGTGTCGTCCGGCGGTTTTATCGGCATCACCGACGAAGGGTTGGCAGCGCTGGGGCTGAGTCGCCGGGTGTGTGCGTCGACCACGCATTTTGCCGCGCTACCGCATTTGCTCAAGGGCAGTCAGGCGGTGGCGACCATTCCGGCGCATGCCGCGCAAAGCATCGCGGCGCTCAGTGGGCTGGTGCTGCTGCCCTGCCCGTTGGCCTTGCCGCGCTATCCGATTGAGTTGGGCTGGCGCACCAGCACCCAGCTCGATCCGGTGGTACTGAAAGTGCGCGAAGCGATTGTCGCGTGTTTTGCCTGAAAGCCGGACTTACTTGTTGGCCGCCATGAGGCGATTGACTTCACTGCGCACCATGTTGGCGTATTCCGGCGGCGACATCGCGTCAAGTTCGGTACGAACCCATTCGGCCCACTTGCCTTTGCGCTTGGCGCGCTCACCGAACAAGCGCGCTGCTTCACCCTTGGATTTGCCCAGGTTGCTTTGCCAGAGGTCGAACAGACGGGACTTTTCATCTTCAAGCGCAGCGCGCTCGGCGAGGGGTTTATCGGCCAGATTGAAGCTCATGGGAATTTCCTGCTGCGTAAATAGGCGACATCTTACACTGTAGGAGGAAACGTCTGACTCAGGAATTTTCTATCCAGCGAGGGTCAACGAGAAAAACTCTCTGCAACTTTTCCGCCGGGGCTAGACTCCATTATTCACTGCCTGATTACATGCAAGGAGTACCTCAATGGCTCGGAAAACCGCAGCACAAGTCGCCGAAGACCAATCCAAGGAACTGGCGTTCAGCGAGCTGGCAACGCTGATCGAAGAGTCGGAAAAACTGCTGACCCGCAGCGCCGCACTGGTCGGTGAGGAAGCCGAGACCCTGCGCGAGCAAATCGCCCTGAAACTCCAGCAGGCTCGGGATTCGGTCAACCGTGTGCGTGACCGTACCCAACCTGTCTTCGATGCCACCGAAACCTACATTGGTGGGCACCCATGGCAAACCGTGGCTATTTCCGCCGGATTCGGTCTGGTGGTTGGGTTGCTGCTCGGTCGGCGTTAAGCGGTACGGTTCTACAGCGTAAAAAGGCGAGCCACGGGCTCGCCTTTTTCTTGTATGCGTTTTTTCCAGGTATTACAGCCCCGCCAGTTCTCGCAGGTTCGCCAGCGTCCCGGCGTCGAGCGTAATGCCTTGCGAACCAGACTTGGCCCGTTCTTTATGGCGTCGATCACCCGGCAGGCGCTTGAGTCCCACACCGTGCATCTGCCGCACCAGTTCCTGACTGCGCTCGGCAAAATTCTGCCCGGCAGCCTTGCTCGGGTCGATCACGATCAACAGTTGACCGGTCCAGGGCGTTTTGGCCCCTGGATGGTTTGACCAATCGAACTCAAACGAAAAATTGCCGCCGGTCAGCGCGGCCGCCAACAATTCCACCATCATCGACAACGCGGAACCCTTGTGCCCGCCAAACGGCAGCAGTGCGCCGCCTTCGAGAATCGCTTTCGGGTCCTGCGTCGGCTGGCCAAGGCTGTCGACGCCCATACCTACCGGCAAGCGTTCGCCCTTGCGTGCTGCGATCTGCACATCGCCATGGGCAATGGCGCTGGTGGCCAGGTCGAACACAATCGGCTCGCCGCCAGCCCGAGGGGCAGCAAAGGCGATCGGGTTGGTGCCGAACAACGGACGATCAGCGCCGTGGGGTACCACGCAGGTCATGCTGTTGACCACGCTCAACGCCACCAGCCCTTCATAGGCAAACGGTTCGACGTCCGGCCACAACGCGGCGAAATGGTGTGAATTGCGAATAGCCAGCACCGCAATGCCGGCGCTGCGAGCCTTTTCCACCAACAGGGCGCGTGCAGCCGCCAGCGCCGGCTGGGCGAAACCATTGCCGGCATCGACCCGGACAAACCCCGAGGCGACGTCTTCAACCACCGGCACGGCCTGGCCATTGACCCAGCCGCTGTTCAGCGTCGAGACATAACCGGGAATACGGAACACACCGTGGCTGTGAGCACCATCGCGCTCGGCACCAGCGCAATTGAGGGCCAGCGTCCGGGCAACCTCGGCAGAGGTGCCATGGCGCAGAAAAATCTGTTCGAGCAGTTGAACGAGCGCGTCGAAATCGAGCGTTTGGGTGTTCGAACTGACGGCCATTTCGGGCGATACGGTCATCTGAAGCTCCAATTTTATTATTGAGTACGGGCAACAGCGTGAAGCGAGGTTGCAGGGCAACCTGAAAAAGTCGCCGATTAAGCGCTGTTGTACGGGCGTCCTGTCAAGCCTCAACAGACTGATCGGCTCAAGCAATATGTACCGCACCCGAGCGTTCCAGCGGGCTTACTGTTTTTCCTCGACTGAACGACTGCAATTACCGATCACTGCGCATCGAGGATAAACATGACAGCTCCCCCATTGCCGTACTTTTTCGACGAGGCACGCATTGCCTCCAATGCCCGACACCCCGGTGACCGCGAAAAAGCACTGAACTTCACGCAAGACGACCTTAAATGGATTCAGAACGTTTATTTGGCGACCGACGCAACCCGTACCGCGCCCAAAGCCCCGATGGAAGTTTCCCGGCTGATCCTGAGTGCGCCGGACATGACGGATATTCCATTGGCCGGCACTTTCGCCATGAGCCGCCCCAACGATGGAGAAGTCACGCTCTACACGCCATGGAAGGGCCTGACCAAGTTCGCGGACATCAAAGACCTTAAAAGCAAGCTCAAGGACTGGCTGGCGTCGGACACCAGCAAGGGTGAACTGTTGCGTTTTCTTTCCATCGAGCAGCGCTGCGTCCTGGCCGCCGCCGCAACACCTGACATCTCCACCAATACAATCGAAGGCGCGGTATTCCAGGACCAACAACTCACTCTTGACAGCAATCAGACTCAGAACATCAAGGCAATGATGGCCGAGTTGCTTAAAACGCCTAGCCTGCAATCGATGCTCAACGACAGCCTGAACAACGCGTTACGCAAGCCCTTCCCCAAATTGGATCAGCGACTGACCCGACTCAAGAGCTTTTTCCGTACGGCGTCGACTTTCGATGACAGCGAAGATCAACACACGATTTCCTCGCTCTCACTCACTGATGCCCTCCTTCACTTTTACCTCACCAACCAGTGGCCTACTGGCGACTCCAGAGTCTTTGCCCATCCCGCGCACGACATTAGCAGCGACGTCGATAACCTGGCATGGGAAAGTGCCTTGAAAGAGATCGCTCAAAGTTTCACCCCCCACTTGCACAGCCAGCTCGATTTATTCTGGAACAGCGACATGAGCCATGGGCTGTCACGCCGGGCGTTTTTCACCGAAGGCTTGCGCGATGCGTTCCACCTCAAGCTTCTACTCCAGCGCCAAGAGGGTATTTTATCGACGAAAGAGTACCTGAAACTGATGGTTGTCAGCCTCGCGACCACTGGCGCTGCTCTGCGCATCGAAAAAGTGCGCGTAACGGCCCCCTTCAAGCATTTCGCGGAACTGGCGTCGACCTTGATGATCGGCAGCGCCGACACATTGGGTTTTCTGTACACCCCATCCCGAGGCATAGAGGCGACTGACAATCTGGCAGCGGTCAAAAAGATTGTGCTGCAGATGATGAATAGCGAAGGGCATGAAGACACGCTGCTCAATTTCATGTCGCTGGATGAACGCGCCACTTTCCTGGCCATCGAGCCCAACGAGCGCGTGATTGAAGGCTGTCCAGTCGTGGGGCCAGTATTTGAAGCCGTCATGACCGACATTCTTCGCAAGCAAAGGGACAACCTCAGCCATGCCTTGAGCCGCTACCGTGAAAGCGAGGGCACTCACTCTCCCCATGCCTTGCTTGATAACGCGCTGGATGTCCGTGGACTGATCGATGCTCAGCTTCTGACCGCTGATGCCGCAGGCCGCTGGAGTACACGGGTCGACCAGCGTGGCAGTGCACAGTCTGCAACTGTGCGAGCCGAGTCAGCCAGAGAGGAACTGGCGCTGCTTGACTCGGTGGAGCAGGCGCTCGATCAACGGATCAAAACACACCCGGCCATACCTGTCGGAATCTCCACGTTCGCTCAGATAGAAAGCCTCGTCAGCTCATCCGTGGCGAACTTGCAGACGAGTTTTACACATACCCTGTCAACGGCATTGCGCAGTGAGTTGAAGCTGCACACGGTCACGCGCACCTTGGGTGCGGCGGAACAGGCAATCATCAAAACGGTCCTCGATAGCCCGATACACCTGCAGCGAGCCGCATTGAACGGTTTCCTGCCAGAAGTGTTTTCCCTGGCGTTGAAGGCCCGCGATGTTACAGCGCCGCTGAAACTGGCCAGTTGTTTCGTACTGACGGAACGAGGCGGCCTGGACCCGCAGCACTCGGGCAAGGCTATTTTGTGGACGCCGGCATCTGGCTTCGAAGCCTTCGAGACATTGCCACGACTACAGACCGAGCTCGATAATCGTCTCAAGAATGACGTGCGGCGCTTGTCACTTCTGGAGAACCTTGGCCGTAGCGAGCGGATGCACGGTAAAAGCTATTCGCTGGCGCCCCTGCAACCGATACACGGACATTTTCTCGATCACCTTCAAAAACCCTACGTCCAACTCGACCAGCCCTGTATCACCCAAGCACTGGCCACACCGCTCTCCCCCAAGCCAAAGACCGCCCTCCTGAACCTAGTGGCGCTGCGTGAGCCGCTGACGGGATTACGCCGTGCAGCGGACATCGCCCAGTCCCTGACGACTCAGCAAAAACTTCCGGCATGGCTGGCCAAAGCGTCTATCAAAGACCTGGTGCTGCATGGCGAACTGCTTCAGCAGTATCTGGATAATGTCAAAGACGATCAGGATTACCTGAGCGGCCTGAGTTCACTGCTCCGCACAACTCACTCTGAACTGGAAAAACAACTCAAGGCAGATAGCTTCGCAATCGATCCGGACAAGGTCCTGGTCCAGATCAACGCTCGTCCGACGTTGCCGGCTCGAACTGAAACCCTGACCGACTTCGCCTTGACGCCCATCGAGGTTCTGGACAAGGCCCGGTTCACACTGCAATCGCTTGACCCGACCGTGATTCCTGAAGGCATGAACGAGAGCTACATCAAAGCGCTGATACGTAACCTGAAGCCGGGTGAGCATCAGCAGAAAGTTCTGAGCGAAGGCCTTGCGGACACCTCGGCCAACGCCGATCGCAAAAAGCGCTTTTACGCACAATTACCCTGGCAACTGTTGCACTACGCGCATTCGGAAAAACTGCAGGAACGCCTGAGCGAAACGGGGTTTGATCTGATTCGGCAAATCATGGACATGCCCGATGCCATTGCCCGCGCGGCTGTCGACGGTGCCCATGCAATCATCCGTCCGCTTGAGTTCCTGGGCATCAAGAACGCAGAGACGATCAAGGTAGCGGGTGTTTATCTGATCGGTTCAGCCACCGATAGCGCAGCGCCACAGGTGCTTGTCGCCTCCCATAGCCCTCGTCACGGGATAAAGGAATATGAAAACGAAACTCAACTGCTGACAGAGTTGAAAGCGCGGGGGCCGCTGCTCGACTGGATACTTACCAACCTGTCGCAGCCCGACCAGACGCTGCTGGAAAACCGGATGGGAGTCACTGGCAAGCGCACCGCCCGAGCAGCAAGGGTGCCTTCTGACAAGCACGCCAATGAGGTCACACTGGCATCCAATCCTATCAAGGGCCACTTGTTCGGCCAGTTGTTCAACGACAACGCAGCGTTACTGGGCCGACTGCTCGGTTGTCAGTCCGATGATCGAAAACGCAGTGAATGGGCGACCATCAAGCATGTACTGGGCGAAGACCTGCACGAAACGTACACATATTTCATGGGCAAACTCGCTTATCCCATCATGGTGTGGCGCGGTTATCGAGACATCAAGCAATCTGCCGAAGATCTTCAGGCACATAAGTGGGGGGGAGCCATCCGGGAATTCATTGATGGCATTGCTCAACTCGCGTCATTGCGCCAATCGCTGGCGAATCATACGCAGTTGTCTTCGACGCCGGATGTGGCGATACCCAAGGCCCCCGCCACCCGATTCAAATGGCATGACGTCGATATTACCGCCCCTGAACGCACGCAGTTGGCGCGCCATGAAAGTGTCGATGTCGATCTGGGTTCGCTGACATTGGACTCGACGCTTGGGCACTACACCCATCCGAAAACCACGAAACACTACGCAGCGGTCGAAGGAAAAGTCTATCCGGTGGTCAAGCACGGAGCTCGCTGGCGTATCGCCGACACAAAAAGTCGTGGCTCTTTCCTGCGCCAAACCGAATCAAGACAATGGGTTCTGGATTGGGATGCCCCGGAACCCCGCTTCGGTCTTATCAACCGACTGGATACTGCGTTCGCCGTTTGGGGCGGAATGAACATCGACGCCAGTGGAATGCCGGCGATTCGTCGGCTTTTCCCGCACCGAGCCCGTCAGATCGACGAAGCGCTGGACCAGGCCACCACCTATGCCTGGAATAGCTTCCGAAACCTGCAATTACTGAAGACCTCCGACGACAAAACAACCCCGGTACACGAACTCTTCACTGACTTTTTGGGTGTATCGCAAGTACTGCCCGCGCATGTGGAACAGCTTGAAAAAGTCGTCAGTGAAATTTTTGCAGCCTTGCTGGACCCAACGCTCAGAAAGCCGAACTCCGATCGTTTTGTGGTCGGCAGGTTGATCTTAGGCGCGGAAAATACATTCGCCTTCATCGTTCCAACGGACTTGAAGCGAAAAATTCACTTGGCAGAGAAATTTTTCACGCCCAGGTTCAACCACTACCGTCAGTACCTTAGCGACGCGCAATTCCCTATCAACGCCCATAGCCGAGCAATGACGCTTATCCATGAGCTTTCACACATCGTGTGTAACACCGAAGACATTACCTACCTCGACGCCAGCCGCCCATTCGCTGACCTGATTGAAACATCCAACCCTATTGCTAAAGCCCTCAACGACGAGTTGACCAAGACTCAAAGCACCGCACTGTCTATAAGGACGCCCTATACCCAACTGTTCATGGTTGAGGACCCAAACACCGGCGAGTGGGAAGATCTGGGTGATACATCCAATGAGGATACTGATCGGATGAAAGAGCATGTTTTGACGCTGACCGGCGCAGAAAACCTGAGCGGGGCTCGCCACACCTTCAAGAAAGACCCTTTGATCAGGCTGAAAGTGCAGCTTGGGAACGCCGACACCGTTTCCTGGCTGATCGGTCATCTGGGGCGACAACTGCACGTCAGTACCCCCTGACCGTAAAAATATCGCCCAATTGATGGTTAATTGCCATGACGGCAGTTCTCGCAGGCTTCCCTGCAAGGTTAGAATGCCGGAAATCAGGATGAGTCAATGACCGACAACTCTCTATCGCCAGCCGAATATGACGCGATCACCGATGCCGCAGCGCATTGGTGTATGCGTTTGCATGCTGTCGACTGCACCGCCGAAGAACAGGTCGCCTTTGAACAATGGCGCGACGCTCATCCGCTGCATGCATTCGAATATGAAGCCATGCTGGAGATCTGGGAGGTCGCCGGGGCGCTGCCGCGTCCTGAAGCGGTCGAACCCGTTGCGCGTTTCAAACCGGCTACATCCTGGCGCCGTCTCGGCATCGCCGCCGCCGTGTGCGCAGTTGCATTACCGATTGCAGCATTCAGTGGCTGGAACATGGGCTGGCTGCCCAATTCATACCAGCACTTTGAAGCCAGCGACGCTGTCCGTCAGGTCACCCTGAGCGACGGCAGTCGGGTAGAACTGAACCTTGGCAGTGAGCTGACGTTCAGCAACTATAAGGATCAGCGGCGCGTGACGCTGAAAAAAGGCGAAGCTTTCTTCAGTGTCAGCCACGACACGACTCATCCTTTTATCGTCAGGGCCGCAGACGGCAGGATTCGCGTCACCGGTACCCAATTCAATGTCTGGATGTACGAAGATCAGGTCCGTGTGAACCTGATCGAAGGCTCTGTACTGGTCACCAGCAATGACGACCTTCCCGGCGATGGCTTACGTCTCGGCCCTGCCATGCAGGCGCGCTTCAGGCACGGTGACTTCACGCCGCAAATCAGTCAGACCTATGCCAACGACAATTCGCTGGCTTGGCGCAGTGGCAAACTGGTGCTCGATAACCTGTCTCTGACAGACGCCTTGCCGTTGATCAATCGTTACCTGAGCAAACCGGTGATGGTGGCCGATCACAGTACCGGCCAGATCCGCCTCGGCGGTATCTATAACATCAAGGAACTCAACAGCCTGGTAGCCTCCCTGCCCAAGGTGCTGCCGGTTTATCTGACCCGCAACAAGGACGGTAATCCGGTCCTCAATTCAATTCCGACCAAAACGCCTAAAAGCTGAAGGCCGCCCCCCCTTGCAGGATGCGGCCTTCGTGTCGGGCTCAGGTGTCTGTGCTGTTACTGCGTAGCCACCTTCCCGGCCTTTTCATCCTGTTCACAGATCGTTTGCACCTGGTACTGCGGGTCTGACGTGATCTGCTGCTCAGTGAAGGGCAGCACGCTCAGTTGTTTATTCGAAAAGGCCTGCGTCTGGTCCCGGGCGTATTTCGAGCCCGGATCGCTGGACAACGAGAACGCCAGTAAACCCTGGGCTTGCGGCCCCTTGTCATCGAACGTCACCACCTGCAGATAACTGGTGCCACTGACCACCTCACGTTTGCCGTCTGATCTCGGTACGCTTTGAATGGCGTTGTACACGCCCAGTGTGCCCGGTCCACCATGAATCGGCGTTTGCTGGCCACCGCTGCTGACCACCTGAATATCACCCCAGCGCGCCTCGGATTTCAAACCCTGGGCGTTCACTTGCTCAACCGAAGCGAGCATGGCATCGCGAAGGGCCTTGGCGACATCCGCTCGGTCAATGGCCAGACCGCGCGGGGTGTTTTGCGGATCTTTGGGATCAAACGCCAAACGCCAGATATCGGGAATCTGCTGCAACGGCTCCATGACATTCTGGAAGTGAACAAACCCCAGTCCGCTGTCCAGATTCGCTCGGCGGTCCCACGCCTTGAGACTGGCACACACCGGTTTCAGCGCCACGGCATCGGCACCCAGGTCACCGACACAGAACTGCAATAGATCCGGCATGACCTGAGCGGCCAGATATACCTGATCGTCCATCACCATCCGCTGCAAATCCGCCGCCGTCAAAGGCCCGGCCTTGTTCAACGTACTCAATCGATCCAGTGCAAAACGCGAGCGCAAGCCCAACGGCTGGTCCTCTTGGCTGATCAGTGGCGAGAACCCGGTGAGTGGTTGCGCCGGGTTCGCCATCCAGGCGGAGTCATTGGAGTGCTGCACAAAATCCTTGCGCAACAACTGCGGCAGCTTGTCGGCGGCATAGATACCTTTTTGTACTGCCTGCGGGTCGATGTCCCAGGCACAGGCGCTGCTGGAACCGTCGAGCACGATCATCTTTAATCCGGCTCGCGGATCACTGCACTTGGCCAGTTTCTCGGCGCTGACGTTGGGCACCACCGACAGGTTCATGTACAGCGTTTGCCCCTGATCATCCACCGCCAGGGTGTTGACCCACGGGATACCTTGAAGGGTGTGCACCGAGGCCTGCAAATCCTTGAGGCTGGTCGCCTGGTTCATCGCATACCACTGCTGCAAGACCCGGTCGTTACCCAAGTTGGCGTCGCGCAGGCTGTAGGCGAACTGAGAGTCCCAATCCAGTTTTCCGGGCCATTGCACGATCGGACCAAATTCCGAGCTGTACACCACATGCTTAACCTGAACGGTCCGACCGTCGGCTTGCTTCACCTTCACCGTCACGGTTTGCTTCTTCATGGGCAAGGACTGGCCGTCGAGCAGGTAGCGGGTCGAGTCCTTGGGATCAAGCTGCAGTCGATACAGCGTGAAGTGTTTGGACGAATCCACGGTGTGGGTCCAGGCCAGGTGCTGGTTGAAGCCGATATTGATCATCGGCAACCCCGGCAGCGCCGCGCCCATCACATCCAGCTTGCCGGGAATCGTCAGGTGCATCTGATAGAAGCGCATCCCGCCAACCCAGGGGAAATGCGGATTGGCCAGCAACATCCCGCGACCATTGAATGAACGCTCGCTGCCGATGGCCACGGCGTTACTGCCGCGGTCCAGCGCAAACCGTTGCAGACGCGTGGCAGCCACCTGGAAAGACGACGGTTCAGCGGTTACCTGCGCGACGGCGTTGGGAGGTGTGGCGCCGGCCAGCGCTTCGGCAAACTGCCCTACCCCGCCTTCGACCAGCAGACGCCGGGTCAACTTGACCAGATCCTGGGCGCTAATCTCGCGCACCCACGCCCCCTGACATTGCGCCGGCAAACCCTGTGCACGGCGCTCTGCCAGCGAACGGTTGTAGCCGGCTACGTAACCTTCCATGAGTTGCTGTACTTCAGGGGGTTGAGCCTGCCAGAAACCGGTGACGGCTTCAGGGGTATTCAACCAGGTAAAAAACAGGTCACTGACCAGGTTTTCGCGCTCCTCGACCGTCAGCTGATCCGGGCCGAAATACCGTGAACGCTCTCCATTGACGGTGACAATTTCATTGGCCAGCAAACACAGGTTGTCCTGAGCGTAGACGTACCCGATGCCATAACCGAGCCCTCGCTCATTGTCGGCACGAATGTGTGGCACGCCAAAACCGGTGCGGCGAATATCCGCGCTCGCCTGTTCCGGTTGACTGCGCGCATTGGCCGCAAGGCTCAGCCCCGCTAGAAACGCTGCAAGGCCTAACCTGGTTAACTGCCTGGAAATAATCACGCTCGCTCCTGTTCGAAAAGACAAACACCCTGCCCTCTCTCTGAAACGAAACAAAAGACAAAAATTTAGGCCTGCAAAGACACTCCATGTACCCTTAATGACATTCCACTCACATAGCGTCGACAAATTTTCTACATTCAGGTCTTCATTATTCGGCGTGCTCGTTCGTCTAATGATTTGAGAGCACTCATCACATTTTCTGGCCGGCTCGAAAAAGGAGTTATTGCATGTACAACTCGCAACTGCCAACGGACGGCAGCGACGCGCCAACGGGCCCTGCCATGGGCTCTGCCATTTTCGAACAGCGCAGCGAGCGCAATGGCAATGAGCGCATCCGATTGCTGCTCAAAAGCTTTGGCCTGCGAACCAGTCTGGTTCGCCTGAAAGTCATCGACGCCTTGCTGGCCGCCGCCGAAAGCGAGCGCAGCCTTGGCGTGCGCGGCGTGCACAGCCAGTTGCTGGACCTGGGTATACCCCTGTCCTTTCTCAGTGTGCGGGAAGTGTTGAAGCGTTTGTGCAGCGAAGGTGTGATCACCCTCAATCCAGACAAAAGCTACAGCCTGCATCCGCACGCTGTAGCCATGCTCCATCGCGATTGATCAGTTCAAGGGGCGTCGCTCAAGGCTTGACCTTGCGACGCATCATGCCGTTGATCACCACCACGATCACCGCCACACCGATGGCGATGTACTGAAACAGCTTCTCGCTGATAACACCTTCGTTTTGCAGATACGAAAGGCCGAACATGATCCCCAGCACGACCAGGGAGATCAGAATCGAGTATTTCAAACGTTGCGATTGAGTCATTGCGGGTTCCTGAACCTGAAAAAGTAGCCGTTTTGGATCTGAATGCATGCCATCCCCTACGTTTCATTGAGGATGGTGCACTGCAAACGGGGCTTATGTTACAGCCGATGAAAAGATTTGGCTTCATGGCGACGTTTAACCATCAGTTTTTTGAAATGTTTCGTCAATTCACACCGCCAATTCCCTGTTAGCACTCCTGACAATCAATGGATGAGTCGTATTCTCCTTTTGAGCTATTACGAGCACTCATAACTTTTTATTAAGTAAAGGCTGGATATTATTTACTTTAATGAGTAGGACAAATCCGACAACCATCATGGATAGTGCCCGCCCTGTAGCGGGCTTTGTTTATATGGACTCCTGATTCCCGAGGCATGCGCCACACAACGTAATACTTCGCAACCCATTGAAATTTAAAGTATCAATCGTTAATTAGAACCTCCTGTTCTCGATGGATACTCTTATCAGGAAATAAAAACCCGTCATTGAACTCGCAGCAAAAAAAAGGAAAACCATGGACCGGCCTTTGATAAAAATAAGCCCGTATCATTTGTTTGGCTTTTGCTTCGCAATAACATTATTCGAACTACTGACTTACATGGCCAGCGACATGATCATGCCGGCGATGTTGACGGTCACTCATGAATTTAACGCCAGCGCGCGGCATGTTCCTTTTGCCTTTAATTTGTATCTGGCGGGAGGAGTTCTTTTACAGTGGCTTATCGGGCCACTTTCCGATCACTTGGGCCGGCGCAGGATTTTACTCATCGGATGTGCGGTATTCGCCGTGGCCTGTAGCGCGGCGTTCAGTGTGCAAAACATTTATGCATTCAATGGATTACGCCTGATTCAGGGCATGGGACTGGGGTTTGTAATCGCCGTCAGCTATCCGGCGTTGCAAGAAGTGTTCTGCGAAGCTGACGCAGTAAAAATCATGGCGCTACTGGGCAACGTCGCACTGCTTTCTCCCTTGCTTGGGCCATTGTTGGGCAGCTTGCTGCTGGAGTGGCTTACCTGGCGGGAGATGTTTTTACTGCTGGGTACCGCAGGCGTAGTGGTCTGGGTAGCGCTTTACATGTTCATGCCCGAAACCGTGGGTACGTTGCGCCATGACGGGCATCGCCTGATGGCTGTGCCGTTTGAATGGCGCAGCACCGTACGCCGTTACAGCGCGTTGCTCACCAACCCGCGATTCCTGAGCGCCACCGTCGCGCTGGGTGTGATGAGCCTGCCATTGATTGCCTGGATCGGGCTGGCGCCGCTGTTGCTGATGCAAAACCTGGGGTTTTCCCCGCTTGAGTACGGCCTGTGGCAAATCCCGGTATTTACCGCCGTGATCGTTGGCAATCTGATACTTAATCGATTGATTGCCAACACTGAACTGCCACAGCTGATTCGATACGCGCTTTGGCCGTTATGCGGTGGGCTTATCGCCTTGGTCGCCCTCAGTTCCTACGGCGCTTCGACACCTTTGCTGACCGGATGCCTTGGGCTTTACGCCGTCGGCCTTGGCATGAGCAATGCCGCGTTGTATCGCCTTGCGTTGTTTACAAGCGACGACAGCAAAGGACTGGTCTCGGCCACGATAGGCATGATCTCGATCATTGTCATGGGCGGCGGCGGCTCGATTCTCGCGGCAACCGGTGCCGGTAATAATCTTGGATCCTTCTCCCTGATGGCGGGTATCGGCGGGCTCCTGTGCCTGTTGCCCTTGCGATTTTTCCTGCGACACAAGCCTGTTGTGCTTAACGTCTGATCCCTGAGCAGAGGTCCTTTGATGATCCATTTACCCCACACCGATGCGCTCTGCGCGTTAACAAAACCCTATTGCCTGAATTCGGTACCCGACGGCTTGTTCGATCGGGCGATGCGCGAAATCAGCCTGTTTCATTTACAACACACGCCGGGCTATGAACGCTGGCTGCAAGCCAACGGCCTGGATGCCCGGGTGCTGGAGTCGCTGGATGACTGGTCAAGACTGCCGCCGATTTTCGCCAGTTATTTCAAACGCCGTTTGTTATCGAATCCTTCGGGCGAAGGCGCCCTGGAGCTGACATCGTCCGGCACCAGCGGTCAGAAAAGTCGCATGCGCTATGACACACGCAGCATGGCCGCCGCCCAAGGCATGGTCAGCCACATTTTCCGGCACTACGGCTGGGACACCCCTGAAAGTCCCTGCAACTATTTGCTGCTGAGCTATGAACCTGAAGCGGCCATTAGCCTGGGGACCGCCTACACCGATCAGTTTCTGTGCAGTTATGCGCCGGTCAACCGAGTTGCCTACGGATTGCGCCTGACCGGCAAAGGGCACGCATTCGACCTGTTTGGGGTTGTGCGTGCCTTGCAGGAATTCGCCGAAGAAGGTTTGCCCGTGCGCATTCTCGGGTTCCCAGCGTTTCTGTCCCAGGTGTTACAGCACATGGACGACACGGGCCTCGCGGACCTCAAGTTGCCGGCCGAGTCTTTGGTGTTTCTCGGAGGCGGCTGGAAAACCCAGGCGGCACAGGAAATTCCTTTGTCGCAGTTGTATCAACGCATCAACCGTCAACTGGGTATCGCGCTGTCCCGCTGTCGGGATGGCTATGGTGCCGTGGAACACGCCGTGCCTTACGTCCAGTGTGCTCACCAGCATTTCCACGTGCCGATTTATTCGAAGGTTTTCGTGCGTAATCCCGCTGACTTCAGCGTCCAGCCCTATGGCCAGCGTGGCTTGCTGGAGTTCGTCTCCCCGTACATTTCTTCCAGCCCGGCGCATGCCGTGGTGATGGGTGACCTGGCGACGCTACACCCCGGCGACACCTGCGGGTGTGGCCTGGCAACCGACTGGTTTGAACTGCATGGACGCGCCGGAACCACTGCCAGCCGAAGCTGCGCGATGGCCGCGTCCGAATTGATTGAAGGGGCATGACATGTACTTGATCAATGGCCAACTGCGCGACGATGTCACGTTTGAGACAACCCTTGAAAGGCTGCACCAACAACTGCCACGGCTGCTGAATGCGCCGATCGACAGCGATACCGTGATCGAAACCGCCGTGCAATTTGCTGGAAAATTGCAGGCAAACGCATTCGAACTTCCCCTCGAAGATGAACAACGCCAGGGGCTTATCGACTTTTGCCAGCGCAGCAGCCTCAGTACAAAACTTGAGCGAGAACTGGGCGTGCAACCCCGCTCGCTCCGGCGTATCGACTATCAGCAAGCGCGCTTTGAAAGCTGGCACCCGCTGGGACTGGTGGTGCATGTGACGCCAGGCAATGCGCCGCTGCTGGCGTTCTGCGCGGTCGTTGAAAGCCTGCTGGCTGGCAACATCAACTGGCTTCGCCCCAGCTCCAGCGATGAAGGATTGACCGCGCGATTACTCGCGGCCTTGGTGCAGTGCGACACCAGCGACACGCTGGCCGATTTCATTGCGGTGCTGCCAGTTACCACAGCACAGATCCCTCAACTCTGCGCTCATGCCGATGGCGTATCGGCCTGGGGCGGCGAACAGGCGCTTAAAGCCATTCGTCAGCACATCCCGGCCGGGTGTCGCTGGATCGATTGGGGCCACAGAATCAGCTTTGCTTACCTGTCACCGGATGCGGCCACAGCGTCAACGCTGGATGCATTGGTGGATGAGGTCTGCAGTCTGGATCAACAAGCCTGCTCCAGCCCGCAATGGTTACTGGTCGACAGCGACGATCCGACAGTTTTACAGGACTTGGGGGAGCGACTGGCCGAGTCGTTCAAACGTCGCGCCAACCAGTGGCCGGCGCTGGTCCCGAGCGATCAGGAAGCCTCGGAAATCACCACGCGCAGCGCCATGGCGCGACTCGAACACTGTTTTGCGAACAAGGTCGGCCACGTCTGGACCGGCGCCGGGTGGCGGATCATCTGGGAACACCATCAAGTGCTTACACCGTCTCCGCTGTTTCGAACGCTGCTGGTCAAACCCGTGCCGCGCCACCTGATAGCTCAGACACTACTGCCGTGGCGTAACGTGCTGCAAAGCTGCGCGTTGATCTGTTCGGCGACACAAACGCCGCAATTGGTGCGCGCGCTGGTCAACGCGGGAGTCACGCGCATTGCGCCTTGCGGGTTTATTCATGACGGCTACGCCGGTGAACCGCATGACGGTGTCTACGCGCTGGCACGCCTGAGTCGCCGCCTCTCGGTGAGTCTGGCGCCGAATGCGGTGACTGGCCGGGCAACACTCGACGCGCTACCCGCCGCGCCTGATACACACCAAGAACCGATCATGGATAAAAACGCGTTCATGACCCAGCCCATCAGTGCTGCGGCACAACTGTATTTTCGTTCGGGTGGAAGCAGCGGCACGCCAGCGTTGGCCGGGTACAGTTATCGCGACTTTCAGCGGCAGATGCGTGCAGCGGGCGATGGCATGTTCGCCGCCGGCCTCGACCCTTCGACGGACCGGGTAATGAACCTGTTTTACGGCGGCAGCTTGTACGGCGGGTTTTCCAGTTTTACCAAGGTTCTTGAGCAGATGGGTGTAACCCATTTCCCGATGGGGGCACCGCCGGATGACGACTTCAGCGAAATAGCCCAAATGATCGCGGACCACCGCGTCACCGTACTGATCGGCATGCCGAGTACCCTGCACCGACTGTTCTTCAACGAGCAGGACCGTCTTCGCACTTACGGCGGCATCAACAAAGTGTTCCTCGGTGGCGAGCACCCGGCAGAGGCCAGCCTGCGGCTGATGGAAAACTGTGGCGTGTTGCAGGTTCGCTCGGCGGTCTATGGCTCGGTGGACGCCGGCCCTCTTGGGCATGCCTGCGCAGCAACGGCCAACGGGGTGTTTCATTTGATGTGCGATACCCAGCATCTGGAAATCGTGAACATGGAACAAGATGTGCCAGTTCAGGTCGATGAGATCGGTCGTTTGCTGTTCACTTCCCGGGCACGGCAAGGCCAGGACGTGCGCCGCTATGACGTTGGCGACACCGGTCGATGGGTGCCAGGGCCATGCCCTTGCGGACTCGACTCGCCGCGATTCGAGTTGCTGCAACGCCACGGCAAGCTGCTGCGGGTCGGCACGGAATTCATTTCGCCCTTGGCACTGCAGGAGAGTGTCGGCAGACCGATGCAAATGCTTTTGGACCATGCGCCGAATGGCTTGGAACGGTTGCGGGTGTTGGTCAGTTCAGACAGTAGCAACGTTCGCCAATCCCTGTTGACCGATGAAGCATTGGCGAACGCCGTGAACAATTGTTTTTTAACGGTGGAAGTTCACGAGTGTGCAGAATCGGATTTCACAAGAAATACCCACAGCGGCAAAACCCCCTTGGTGATTGATAACCGGGTACAAACAGACCGCTAACCCGCTACACCTTGCCTTTTAACCGTCGAAATACCTGATAAAAAAGAGAAGCCTGTGAATACCGTTTATTCGCTTGAACAACTCGTGCCTTACATAAGGCAACATTCGAACTTCTACCGAAAATTTCTGCAACACTTGCCAGCACAAGGCATAACTTTAAAAGATCTACCGTTGACCAACGTGGCTGATTATTGGGCCGACAGTAACGATTTAAATCACTGGCCGGTGCTCACAGGGCAAGTGGAAGACGGACTGGTATTTAAAACCGGTGGATCGACCAGCCACGGCAAACTTAGTGTCTATACGTCCAATGAATGGCTCACACTCGTGAGCACATTCGGCGTCAGTGTTACTTCTCAAATGAACGACGGCGACCGGGTCGCCAATCTGTTTTTTTCCGGCGATCTTTACGCCAGCTTTGTGTTCATCCATGACTCTTTGGCGCATGTCAAAAAGTCCATCTGTGAGTTCCCGTTCACAGGCAGTGTCGACATGGACGTGTTAGCCGATGCGGTGGATCAGCACCGGATCAACGTGCTGGTCGGCGTACCGGCGCAGTTGTTGCGATTCGCCGCCTACCTGCATCAGCATCAGCGGGTGCTATGCGGAGTCGATACGTTGTTGTACGGCGGTGAAAGCCTGTTCCCCGCGCAAATAGCCAAACTCAAGGCGGTGCTTCCCAACGTGCGCATTGCCTCCGCTGGCTACGCCAGCGTCGATGCCGGCCTGATCGGGGCTAGCAGTCGTGATTGCGCCTTGGGTGAGCACCGGGCGTTTGAACCACACACCTTGCTGGAAATTGTCGACGAACTCACCGGCGAAGTCATAGACGAATGTGATCGCACCGGTTTGCTGGTTGTCACCAACCTGACTCGCCGACTCATGCCACTGTTGCGTTATCCGGTGGGCGACCGCGCTTGCTGGCGTGAGCCAAGCGCCACGCCGATGCGCAAATTCGCGATCAAGGGACGCAGCGCCCACAGTCAGCGGGTGCGGGTGGGTTCGTTGTCGTTGCTGGTCGACGAAATCCTGGAAATTGTGCAGCGCATCGCTCACAGCGATCAATGGCAGTTGTTGATCGAGCAAGAGGGATTCAAAGACATCGTGAGTGTGAAGTGGGTGCCCGACCCCCCATCAATCGACTCCGTCCCCCTCTGCAGCGCGTTGTATAAAGCGCTGGCCGCGCACTATCCGGGCATTGTGCAACTGCACCGCGAGGGGTTGCTGGAGTTTCGCGTGTTGTCCTGCGCTGTCACCGATTTGAAACTTCACCCGCGTTCCGGCAAACAGTTGCGGGTGCTGGACTTACGTGTGTATGACACCCCTTCGACGGAGCGTGCGTGATGTCTGACATTGTTTATCGCCGCTACCAGCCTGGCGACGCACCCGCCGTGAGCCAGTTGTTTCGCCGGATTTACGGGGATCATTACCCTCGACCGGACGTTTATCTGCCGCACATGATCAGCCAGAACAATGCCGACGGTCACTGGATCTCCATGCTGGCGGTAGACGACGGACGCGTTGTGGGGCACGCCGCGTTATGTCGTGACAGGCTGTCGGACACCACGGAACTGGCCCTCAGCGTGGTCCATCCCGCGGCACAAGGGCAACGTATCTCGACGCACCTGGGGCGAGCATTGCTGGTGCAATCGAATGCGCAGGGGATCAAGAACATCTTGATCAAACAAGTCACGCACCATCCTTACACGCAACGTATGGCTCACAGCCTAGGCTTTCACAGCACAGGACTACTGCCTGACTACGCGCCGTCTCCTCTCACCGAGCCGCTGCCGGAAACGGTCATAATCGGTTGTTATGCGGCCCAAGGACACGTTCGCCCCCTTCCGGACTTGCGTTGGCCAGAGAGTTGCCGCCCGTTGATGCAACGCTTGAGCGCTGTGTTCGGGTCTTGCCAGGTCACGGCATCGCCTCCTTCGATGCCATTACAAATCAGGCAACAGCATCAGCGCTACGCCATCGCCATTCACTGCTTGAACGACCGATTGCTGGACCAGCTCTCGGGTTTGCCCATCCATTGGCTTATCTCAGTCAAGCTCGCTTTGTCACGGCACTTTTCCGATGACCTGCAGCGTTTGACGATGCGCAGTTTCACCTTCACCGGTTTGATGCCAGCGCCTGGCAAGCATGGATGGTTCGCCCTGTTTCATCGTGGGGCGCAGCCGCGCAACCTCAACCTGCACTGCCCTGACATGCAACAGTTACACGATAACTTGCAGCGTAATGTCAGGCCGCTGGACAGCACGTGTTCAGCCGCTTGAATCCTTTCTATAAACGTTAAGACCCGGCTGCGCGCAAAGCTCCACCAGCCAGTCGACAAACACCCTGACCCGCCGGGACAACTGGCGGTGAGGTGGATAAAGCGCCGTCAGCGGCATCACCGGTGGCGGCACCTTGGCGAGCACTTCACACAACCGGCCTTCGTCGAGCTGACGGGCAACGTGGTAGTACGGGGTCTGAATCAGTCCATACCCCGCCTCACAGGCCGCCAGGTAGCCGTCGGCGCTGTTGACCGCGACCTGTTTGGGCAAATCCATGAGCTGGATCTCATTGTTGACCTCGAATTCGAGCCCGTAACGCTTGCCAGTACTGCCGGAGAAATATTCAACCATCCAGTGCCCTTCAAGGTCGGCCAGACATTCGGGCGTTCCGTTGCGTCGCAAATAATCAGGGCTGGCGCACGTGACCTGATCCAGCAGGACCAATGGCCGCGCCACCAATGAATCATCCAGAGCCAAGCCACCTCGCAGCACACAATCGACCCCTTCGCGAATCAGATCGACGGGTCGGTCATTCAAGCCGATTTCCAGATCGATCAATGGATAACGGCGAGTGAAGTCCGGCAGCGCCGGAATCACGATCAAGCGCCCGATCCCTGCCGGCATGTCCACGCGCAAAAGGCCTTTGGGGTTTTGCCGCGCGGCGGAAAACACCGCTTCGGTTTCCTCAAGATCCGCCAGTAACCGCACACAACGAGGGTAATAGGCAGCGCCGTCGAGGGTGAGGTTGACCTGTCGCGTGGTGCGTTGCAGCAGTTGCACCCCGAGGTGCGCTTCAAGCTGCTTGATCAGCGTGGTGACCGAAGCTCGGGGCAATTGCAGGCTGTCTGCCGCTTTGGCAAACCCGCCGAGTTCGACGATTCGGGTAAACACGCGCATGGCGTTGAAACGGTCCATTGCGAAGACGTCTCTTTCGATTATTTAGAAATGACGAACAGTGATAGCAGTTCTAGCCGGTTTATCTTGTTTTTACCAAGAGCAACACTGTGCGCTCACACCACAGGGAGTTGATTTCATGCAAACACGTCAATTGGGTAAAAACGGCCCGCAAGTGTCCGCTATCGGCCTGGGCTGTATGGGCATGAGCGATTTCTATACCACGGGCGTAGACACCCGCGAAGCCATCGCCACCCTGCATCGCGCGCTCGAACTCGGGATCAACCTGCTCGACACTGCGGACATGTACGGCCCTCACACCAACGAATCATTGATCGGTGAGGCCATTATCGGTAAACGCGACCAGGTGTTTCTGGCGAGCAAGTTCGGCATTGTCCGCGACCCGACCAACCCTGGCACCCGAGGTGTCAATGGGCGGCCGGAGTACATTCGCGCGGCCATCGACGGCACGCTCAAACGCCTCAACGTTGAAACCCTGGACCTGTATTACCAGCACCGCATCGATCCACAAGTGGCCATCGAAGAAACCGTCGGCGCCATGGCCGAGTTGGTCAAGGCCGGCAAGGTGCGCTATCTGGGCTTGAGCGAGGCATCGGCCGCCACACTGGAGCGGGCGCATAAGGTGCACCCCATCAGTGCGCTGCAAAGTGAGTATTCGTTGTGGAGCCGCGATCATGAGGAGAACGGCTGCCTCGCCACGTGCCAGCGACTGGGCGTGGCGTTCGTGCCTTATAGCCCCCTTGGGCGGGGCTTTCTGACGGGCGCACTGAAAAGCCCGGATGACTTTGCGGCAGATGATTACCGTCGTTTCAGCCCGCGTTTCCAAGGGGAAAACTTTGCCAGGAATCTGCTGCTGGTGCAGCAGGTACAAGCATTGGCGGCGGACAAGGGGGTGACAGCAGGCCAACTGGCGTTGGCCTGGGTGCTGGCGCAAGGTGACTTCCTGATCCCGATTCCAGGGACCAAACAGCGCAAATACCTTGAAGAAAATGTCGCCGCGCTGGAGGTAAAACTCAGCGATGACGAGTTGCAAGTGCTGGAAGCCATATTCCCGGCGAATGCCACCGCTGGCTTGCGGTACCCCGAGGAAGTCATGAAGTTGCTGGACTGCTAGCAACAGCGCCAGGCCCGTTCCGCGACCTGAATGGGCCAACTGACCCACCGTATGGCAGAGCGCATTGTGGCGAGGGGGCTTGCCCCCTCACCACAATGATTGGGTGTCACATGTAAAATTTAGAAACAAACTCCTCCCTCGTTGTTGGCTAAACTGGTCAAAATGCCCATTTTTGACCGCCACCCGAGTCGAGATCCCCATGCGAACCCACCTGCGTCTGGTCGCCCTGAGCGCCCTTCTCCTTTCCTCCCTGGCCCAGGCCGCCGACCTGATCCCCATCGAAGTCCACCGCGACGCCAACTGCGGCTGCTGCAAAAAATGGATCA
>Ga0065714_10003060_pt1 | contig 23151 bp, 17 predicted proteins | sample MisRhiReplicate2_FD_59101 | JGI IMG/M metagenome (GOLD analysis project Ga0065714, IMG submission 59101) | Miscanthus rhizosphere microbial communities from Kellogg Biological Station, MSU, sample Rhizosphere Soil Replicate 2: eDNA_1 v2... | ecosystem: Host-associated > Plants > Roots >... | reverse complement strand
ATGGAGGCGCTGCGGTCTCTCAGAAATCGAGGCGCCTCCTTTCGCGGGCAAGCCTTGCTCCCACATAGCGGGGATAAATCCCCTCGCCACAGTACTTCACCGTCTGCTCCACCGTCGGTAAGACCATCGAAACTTTCCGGGCCGCGCAACAGTCATCACAAGACACAGGCAGTACGAGGTCATTGGCACGGGAGGGATACATGACGGCGATCCACATTGGTATTTCCGGCTGGCGCTACACGCCTTGGCGGGGGGATTTCTACCCCAAGGGGCTGACCCAGAAACGGGAATTGCAATTCGCCTCGCGAGCGGTCAACAGCATCGAAATCAATGGATCGTTCTACGCCCTGCAACGCCCCGAACGGTATGCCCAGTGGTACGCCGAGACACCGCCCGGCTTCGTGTTCAGCGTCAAGGCCCCGCGTTTCATCACCCACATCAAGCGCCTGCGGGACATCCGCAAGCCCCTGGCCAATTTCTTCGCCTCCGGCGTGCTGGAGCTCAAGGAGAAGCTGGGCGCGATCCTCTGGCAGTTTCCGCCCAGTTTCAAATTCGACCCGGAACTGTTCGAAGACTTCCTCAAGCTACTGCCCCACGACACCGAAGGTGCCGCCGCCCTGGCCCGCGAGCACGAGCCGCGCCTGGACGGCCACGCCAGTACCACGACCGATAAAAAGCGCCCACTGCGCCACGCCGTGGAAATCCGCCATGACAGCTTTATCGACCCGCACTTCGTCACGCTGCTCAAGCGCTACGACGTGGCCCTGGTCATCGCCGACACCGCAGGTAAATGGCCCTATCGCGAAGACGTCACCAGCGATTTCGTCTACCTGCGCCTGCACGGTGCCGAGGAACTGTACGCCAGCGGCTATACCGACGAGGCGTTGAAGCGCTGGGGCGACCGGATCGAGGCCTGGAGCCACGGCAAGCAACCCGCCGACGCCCACCTGATCGATCCCGACAAGAAGCCCCGGGCCCGCAAAAGCCGGGAAGTGTTCTGCTATTTCGACAACGACATCAAAGTCCGCGCGCCCTATGACGCACGCCACTTGCTGGAACACTTCCATCTGGACAAGGACCTCGCCACCGCGCCCGGCGAACGCCCGGCCGAAGGGGTGTTGCCATGAACAGCACGGAAACCAGCGAAGCGACCCACGAGCCGACCCAGCAACAGGCCCAGGATCTCGACCGGGTCAGCCGTTTCACCGTGCTGACGGTCAACACCCACAAGGGCTTCACCGCCCTGAACCGGCGCTTCATCCTGCCGGAACTGCGCGAAGCGGTGCGCAGCGTGTCCGCCGATGTGGTGTTCTTGCAGGAAGTCCACGGCACCCACGAACACCATCCCCAGCGCTACAGCAACTGGCCGAGCATGCCGCAATACGAGTTTCTGGCCGACAGCCTCTGGCCGCAGTTCGCCTACGGGCGCAACGCGGTGTACCCNGCGGGNGACCACGGCAACGCGCTGTTGTCGAAATTCCAGATCATCCGCCACGACAACCTGGACGTNTCCATCAGCGGCCATGAGAACCGCGGCATGCTCCACAGCGTGCTGCGCCTGCCGGGCGATGGACCGCAAGTGCATGCCATTTGCGTGCACCTGGGGCTGCGCGAAGGTCATCGTGTCGAGCAACTCAAGCTGCTTTGCCAGCGCTTGAGCGAACTGCCGCCCGACGCGCCAGTGATCGTCGCTGGCGACTTCAACGACTGGCGCGGCAAGGCCAGTGAACTGCTCGAACCCTGCGGTCTGCGGGAAGTGTTCGCCGAACAGTGGGGCAAACCGGCCCGCAGCTTTCCGGCGCGCCTTCCGATCCTGCGCCTGGACCGCATCTACGTGCGCAATCTCAAGGCCCATCATCCCAAGGTGTTGAACGTACGACCCTGGTCGCACCTTTCCGACCACGCACCGCTGTCGGTGGAGATCGAATTATGAGCGCGACGATGAACAAGGCGACAGTTGAGCAGGTCGAGGCGCCACCCACCGAGCGCAACCCGGCGCTGACGGATATCGAATACGGCTGGCACGGCAACAATCGCGTCACGCTGCTGGAAAACGGTGAAGAGTATTTCCCCAGGGTCTTCGAAGCGATTCGCCGGGCCGAGACAGAAATCCTCCTGGAGACCTTCATCCTGTTCGAGGACAAGGTCGGCAATGAACTACGGGACCTGTTGGTCGAAGCCGCCGCGCGTGGCGTGCGCATCACCGTCAGCCTCGATGGCTTCGGCTGCGGTGAGCTGACCACCGGTTTCCTGGCATCGCTGAGCGACGCCGGGGTGCGCTTGCAGATGTTCGACCCGGCGCCCCGGCGTCTGGGGATCCGCACCAACTGGTTCCGCCGCCTGCACCGCAAGATCGTGGTGGTGGACGGGGTGATTGCGTTTATTGGCGGGATCAACTTTTCCGCCGACCACCTGGGCGATTTCGGCGCCGAGGCCAAGCAGGACTATTCCGTGGAGGTCAAAGGCCCGGCGGTGGTGGATATCCACCACTTCGCGCTGTTGCAGAGTGGCCGGCCCGCCCGGGCCAAATACTGGTGGCAACGCCGCCGTAGCCGCCGCAACGAGCTGGCGTTCAGCGACCACGACGGCCAGGTGCGCCTGGTCTACCGGGATAATCACGAACACCAGACCGACATCGAAGAGGTCTATCTGCATGTGCTGCGCAGCGCCCAGCGGCGGGTGGTGATCGCCAATGCCTATTTCTTCCCTGGCTACCGGTTGCTGCGCGAGATCCGCAACGCGGCACGGCGCGGCGTGGAAGTACGGCTGATCTTGCAGGGCCAGCCGGACATGATGATCGCCAAGCTCGCCGCACGCATGCTCTACAGCTACCTGCTCAAGGCCGGCGTGGTGATCTACGAATATTGCGAGCGACCGCTGCACGGCAAGGTCGCCCTGGTGGATGAGGACTGGAGCACGGTGGGTTCGAGCAACCTCGACCCACTGAGCCTGTCCCTGAACCTGGAAGCCAATGTGCTGATCCGCGACCGGGCGTTCAACCGCGAGCTGTTCGAGCGCCTCGACTACCTGAGCCGCAACCATTGCACCGCGATGCCCAAGGACCACGCCCCCCGGGGCCTGTTGTGGCGCATGACCATCGGTTTCATGGTGTTCCACTTTTTGCGCCATTTCCCGGCCTGGGCCGGCTGGCTGCCGGCCCATAAACCGCGTCTGAAACCATTTTCGCCGCCGACGGCGGTCCGGAGCGAACCCCATGAACCACTCTGAAGCGCACGCCGCGCCGAGAGATGCCCATGCGCCGGAACAGTCCAAGTCCAAATCCCGCTGGAGCCGCTGGAAAAGACCGCTGACCCTGGCGTTTTTCCTGCTGTTGATCGTACTGTTCACCACCTTGGCCCGACGCATCGACTGGTCGGAAGTGTTCGCCACCCTGGCGGACTTCAAGGTGCGCACCTTGATCATCGCCGCCGCGCTGACCGTCACCAGCTTCATCACCTATGCGTGTTTCGATCTGATCGGTCGCACCTACATCCGCCAGAAACTGGGTTGGCGGCAGATCTTGCCAGTGGGGGTGATCAGTTACGCGTTCAACCTCAACCTCAGCGCCTGGGTCGGTGGCATCGCCATGCGTTATCGGCTGTATTCGCGGCTGGGGGTCAGCACCGGGAACATCGCCAAGATTCTCGGCCTGAGCCTGGCCACCAACTGGTTCGGCTACATGACCCTGGCCGGCGTGGTGTTCAGCAGCGGCCTGGTGACCATGCCGCCGGGCTGGAAACTCAGCAGCGATGCGCTGCAAGGCGTCGGCGCGTTGTTGTTGCTGGTGAGTGCCGGTTACCTGGTGGCCTGCCGGTTTTCCAAGCGCCGGGCGTGGACCGTTCGCGGCATGGAAATCAACCTGCCATCGCTGCGCATGGCGGTGCTGCAACTGGCGTTGGGCGCGCTGAACTGGTCGTTGATGGCGGCGGTGATCTTCACGTTGCTGCCCAGCAAACTGGATTATCCGGTGGTGCTCGGGGTGTTGCTGATCAGCAGCATTGCCGGGGTCATCACCCACATTCCGGCCGGGCTTGGGGTGCTGGAGGCGGTGTTCGTTGCGCTGCTGCAACATGAAGTGTCGCGGGGCAGCCTGTTGGCGGGGCTGATCGCTTACCGGGCGATCTACTTCATCCTGCCGTTGCTGATTACCGTGGTGATGTACCTGGTGATCGAGGCGAAGGCCAAGGCGTTGCGGGTCAAGCCTGGGCTCAAGTGATGGGTTGCCTGGCCTGGCCCTATCGCGAGCAAGCTCGCTCCCACAGGGATGACTGGGACATAAGTTCGGGTTCACACAGATCCATTGTGGGAGCGAGCCTGCTCGCGATGAGGCCCGCCTGAACACCGCACATCTACCGCTCCTGGATAATGCTCAACCGCTCTCCCACCACCATTTCCGTGATCCAGTCCACCAGGATCGAGGTGTAGGCCTGCTGTGACACGGGGTCGCTCAAGGCATGGTCGGCGCCGTCGATGATCCGGTGGGTCAACGAGTGGGTCTGCTGACACGCCGCCCGGTAGCTCATGATAGTGGCATGGGGCACGTAGGCATCGGTCTCGGACTCCACCAGCAACACATCGCCGGTGAACTGCGAACACGCATGCAAGGCGCGATTGGTTCCGGCGTGCACCAGCGTGCTGCGGTAATCCAGCAGGTCGGTCTTGTCCAGGTCGCGCTTGGGCGTATGCCATTGCTCGTCGCGGTAAAGCGCCGGCACCCGCAGGGCCAGCCAGCGTACCGGACGCAACGAAGTCAGGATCGAAGCCAGGTAGCCGCCATAACTGGTGCCCACCACGGCAATCGCCGAGGTATCCAAGGCCGGGTGCGCGAGCAGTCGGTCGTATGCCGCCAACAGGTCGCGCAGGTTGTCCTCGCGGGTGACCCGTGCCAAGGGGATCCCCGCCCCGCCGGTGTGCCCACGCAAGTCGAAGGTCAGGCACACGCAACCCAGGCCGGCAATGCCTTTGGCCCGTTCCAGGTCCCGCTCCTGGCTACCGCCCCAGCCGTGCACGAACAATACGCCGGGGACCTTCGACTTGGGACTCAGGAATGTCCCGTTCATGCGTTCATCGTCAATCTCGATCTGAATGGTTTCACTTCTAGCCGTCATAGGATTGAACCGTTACGTATTTGAGAAGGAAGTCGCCGTTGTGCGCCGCGCCGCGATAGACCTCCCTCGCGCCGGGCGGCAGCGGTTGCTCGGTGTAGGTCTCCACCGAGGACACCCGCACCGCGCTGGTTTGCGGCGCTTCGACGAACACCTGCAACGCCGCCAGTTCGGCGCTGCTGGCGCCGCCCATGCGCCATGACTGTTCCAGTACACCGCCACGCGGCTGGCCGGCGGCATCCAGGCCCTGGGCAATGTCGTAATTGCGCCGCGACGCAAAAAAGCTCGGGTAGGCCTGGTTGGCGGCGTCATCGAACACTTGCGCCAGCCGCACCGCTTCGCGCACATCGTCGGGCAGTTCGAGCCTGAGCAACTCGATGTAGCCGCCCTGCACCACCAGCAGGTCCGATCCGCCGTACACCTCGACCCCTTCGCTGTCGTGGGTCAGGTGTTGCACGCCGCAATAACTCAGGACCTTGCCGTTGATGAAGCTCTGGCCGACGCTCTGGGTCTTGACCTCGTTGAGATGCTGCTCCAGCACCACCCCATCGCGAAACAGCGCCTGGGCGTCAGGCTCGGCGACAATTTCATCGAACTGCGCCAGGCTCTTGATCAGCCGTTGCCCACGTCCGGCACAGGCATGGATCGGCTTGAGGCGAATCGGTCCGATGTACAGCAAGTGCTCGGCGGCGGGGCGCGCATCCTTGAGCGAAAAGACCGTCACGCCATCGAGCACCGCGCCTCGCGTGAGCTTGGCAAACAGCGGCGACCAGCCTTTGGGCGCCACGGCGTCCTTATTCAACAGACCATGGGTAATCGCCTTGGTGCAGATAAAATCATGCTCGACATACCCGCCCCACACATCCTCCGGCCCCTTGACCCCCAGGCGCATCAAGGTTTCGGTGCCGATCAGGGTTTGCGTGGGCAACAGATAGAGATCATGACCGGCCTGAGAGTCATGACTGTCGCCGTACTCCCATCCCAGGATCTGTGCCAGCCACTGGGCCAGTGCACGATTGGTCTCGACTTCATGACGCGGCGCTTGTGGATTGACCGAATAGGCCACTACCCGCTTGTTGCGATTGACTGGTGTCATGCGTTGCCCTTTTTCCTGCGCTCAATGGCTTTAGATAAGGGAAGGTGCAGAGATCAGGCCAACGGTGGCATCGGCCATGACGGTCAGCCAAGCGGGCGTATTGTGCGCAGTTGATAGCACCGGGCCTGTTTCATTCTGCACGACCCATGGCAGGCATCCCGCAAATTGCACGATGGCCAGCAGCAGACGCAACCTCCTGTGGCGAGGGGATTTATGTGGGAGCAAGGCTTGCCCGCGAACAGGCGCCTCGATTTCTGAAAGACCGCAGCGCCTGCATCGCGGGCAAGCCTTGCTCCCACATAGCGGGGCGGTGCGACGTTTCGATAAATCCCCTCGCCACAAGGGTCAGCGTCAGCCCTTGGGAGTACTCGGTGGATTTACCCCAAACCGCGCCCGGTAATCGCTCGGTGCCAACCCGGTTATTTTCTTGAAGGTCGCGCGAAAGGCGCTCGGGTCCTGGTAACCGACGGTCCAGGCAATGTGGTCGATGGTGCCATTGGTGAACTCCAGCATCTCCCGGGCCTTGCCGACGCGCAGGTGCTGACAGTATTCAGTGGGTTTGAGCCCGGTGGCGGCGCGAAACCGGCGCAGGAAGGTGCGTTCTTCCAGCCCGGCGCGTTCGGCCATTGCACCGAGGGAAACCTCCACCGCGCCGCTGCTTTGCAACCAATGCTGGACCTTGAGAATCGCCGGGTCGCCATGGCCGAGGATGGGCGCAAAATTACTGCCACACTGGCTCGCGCTGTCGCTGTGCTCAATCACCAGAAATTGCGCCGTGCGCGTGGCGATGCTGGGCCCGAGCAGGCGGTCCACCAGGCGTAGCCCCAGTTCCGACCAAGCCATCAGCCCGGCGGTGGTGATCAGGTCGCCGTCGTCGACGATGGGTTTGTCGGCGTTGAGCTTGATCTTCGGGTAACGCGCCGCAAAGGACTTGGCCGAAGTCCAGTGGGTGGTCGCGCTGCGCCCGTCGAGCAGGCCGCTTTCGGCCAGCAGGATCGAGCCCACGCAAACCCCGCCCAGCACCGTGCCGTCGGCATGCTGCGCCCGCAGCCAATCCATCAGAGCCTGAGAGACCAAGCCGTCACTGAAACCGGCAAGGGACGGTGGAATCAACAACGCCACCAGCTTGCCCACCGGGCCGGTTTCGCTGTCGAACACCCGCAGCGGAGCCCCGCCCTCCTCCGTCTGCCAGTGACTCACCCGCAGCTTTGGCAACTGCACGCTGGCATGCTCGGCCGCGATCCGCTGCGCCACGGCGAACAGATCGGTCAAGCCATGCACCGCCGCCAGTTGCGCACCGGGATAGATGAGCACCCCGAGCTCGGCGACTGCCCTTTGCTGCGTCATTGTCAGTTTTCCCCCGCTTATTGTCGTTGCGGCCAATCCTCGAAGCGGCGGCAAAAGCTAATACTGGCTTCACACCCAATCTGATCGAGGAAGCCCTCATGTCCAAACAAGCGCTCATCGTAGTCGATATCCAGAACGACTACTTCCCCCAGGGCAAATGGCCGTTGGTCGGCGCCCAAGCCGCNGCCGATAACGCCGCACGCTTGATCGAAGCCTTTCGNCAGGCNGGCGACAGCGTGGTGCATATCCGCCACGAATTCACNTCCGACGACGCGCCCTTCTTCACCCCAGGCTCCGAAGGCGCNCAGTTGCACCCCAAGGTGCTCAACCGCGCCGANGAACCGGTNGTGCTCAAGCACTTCGTCAATTCGTTTCGCGAAACCGAACTGCAAGCCATCCTCGACCAGCACGGCATCGAACAACTGGTGGTGGTCGGCAGCATGAGCCACATGTGCGTCGACGGGGTGGTGCGGGCGGCGGCGGACCTGGGCTACGGCGTCACGGTGATCCATGATGCCTGCGCGACCCTCGACCTGGAATTCAACGGCGTCGTCGTGCCGGCTGCCCAGGTGCATGCCGCGTTCATGGCGGCACTGGGGTTTGCCTATGCGAGTGTGGTGAGCACCGAGCAATTCCTGGCGGCCAATCGCTAAATACACGGCACATCTAAAAAAACGCAAAAAAACCGCGCTTCGTCGGCGAAGTGCGGTTTTGCCTCAAGCATCAACGGTGTGTCTGGAGCGATCACACATCCAGCACTTGCAGCAACCTTGGCATCGTCGCCACGAATCCCATCTGCTGCGCTTCGCGCGCCATCCCTTTCAACTTCTCGCCGCTGGCTTGATCGGCGCTGCGCAGCCACTGCCCGGCCACGTCGATCAACCGCACATGATGGGTGATCCAGGCGCATGACGCTGACTCGGGCAATGCCGCCATCTGTTGCCCATGCCAGATCGCCTGTTCGGTATTGCCCGCCAACAGGCAGGTTTCAGCGGCGGCCACGCGAAAGCGCAAAGCGTTGTGGGCCAGGCAGGCCAGGGTGAGCTGGGCTTCGCCCTTCGCCAAGGCCTGCTGGCTGAGCGGCCCATCGTCGCTGATCATCGCCAGGCTGCCGTAGACCCACGGCCCGATGTAGCGCTGCAGCTCGAAGCGCTCCACCAGGCTCGCCGCCTCCATGATCAAGGTCTGCGCCAGCCCGCGCTCGCCCTGGCGCAACGCCACCCGCGCCAACCCTTCCAGCAGGATCGCTTCGAAACGGCTGGCGCCGAGGTTGCGCGCCAGCGCCAGGGCGCAGGTCAGCTCTTGCTCCGCCAAGGCATCCTGGCCGCCCGCCACCAGCACCCAGGCCGCCGTGAGCCGCGAGAAAACCTGTGCCCGATGATTGCCCAGCCGAGTGCTGCATTCGATGGCCTCCATGGCGTCACGCAAGGCCTGCTCCCACTGGCCCAGGTACAGCTGCGCCGATCCACGGGCGCTGCGATTGCCCGCCTCCACGTGCGCCAACCCATTGCGTTCGCACAGGCGTACGCATTGATCAAACACCTCGTAGGCGGTCTGCATGCGCCCTTGTGCGTAATAGGAGTCACCAATGCCACTCAAGGCCTTGGCCTCGGTCTCCAGATCCCGGCCGATGCGCGCACAGGACAAGGCCTCTTCATGGAGCCTGCGACACTCGGCGTAATCGCCCCGTGGAAAATAGATATTCCCGTGCAAGTGATTCAACCGGGCCAGCGCCGTATGCGCCTGCATGGCCCGGGCGATGGGCTGCATGTCCTTGATCAGGCGCTCCTCCTCGTCCAGGCAGTCGAGGGTATTGAGGACCGCTGCCAGCCCCAGCGCAGCCTCGATCTGATCCTGTGGCTGCTCGGCCAAGGCCAAGGCCCGCTGGAAATGCGCCCGAGCCTCCACGGTCTGGCCCAGGCCCGAGCACGCCTGGCCGCACAGCAACGCGAAGGAAAAATCGCCCTGCGTACGCTCGGCAAACGCCGCGCACTGCCGCGCCAGCGCAAGGACACTGTCGTACTGGCAGGCCAGGCGTTTTTCGCCCATGGCTACCAACAACGCGTCGAACGCCGCCGGATCGTTGGCCCGCAGTAAATGCTGGGCATGGAGCACCCGGTCGCGCTCGCGGTAGAGGCTCGCCACTTCACCGTGCAACTGCTCGCGAAGCAACGTGGGCATCGCGTCGTAGAGGCAGTGCATGACCAGGTCGTGGACAAACAGATAGCTGCCTGGCTCGACTTCCCGCAGCAGCCCCTGGCGCATGTCCGCCGTCGGCAGATAACCGGGCTGTCCTAGCGCTTGGCGCCACAGCGTCAGCTCGAAACGATTACCCAGCACCGCGGCGTAATGCAGGGCGCGACGTTGCTCGGGAGCCAGCTTGTCGAAGCGGGTCTGGACCAGATGCCGCAGACTGTCGGGGAAAATACCTTGCTGGCTCGACAGCAGTTGCGTCAGGTACAGCGGATTGCCCTGGGCGCGGGCAACACATTCAGCCCGGTAGCGCGGATCGACATCGATGAATTGCTCCGCCAGGACCGTGGCCTCCCGCGCCCGGATCGGCGCGATATCGAGCAGACTCATGGGGCTGGAGGAATACGAACGGATTTCGCCGCCCAGCGGGTCATCTTCGGGACGGGACGTCAGCAGCCAGACAACCGGCGCTTCGTCAGTGGCATCGAGCAGCTTGCCCAGCAGCGCAAACAGCGTGGTGTCGCCCCAGTGCAGGTCTTCGAAGCAGATCACCAAGGGCTGTTGCACCGCAACGCGCAGCAACACGTCGAGCAAAGCCTGGAACAGCCCCTGGGTACGGGCCTGGTTGCTCATCGCGCCATACAGGATGGGCGGCTCGGCAGACGACACGCCCGTCAGCACTTGCAGGAACATGCGATGTTCGGCGGCCACTTTCAGGCGGGACAAGGCCGCGTCCAACAGCGACGCGCTGATGGACGGCGCCCCACCGAGGTTGAGCAGGCTGGCCACCAATTGCCCCAGGGGCCACAGACTGTTGTCCATGCCGAAATCCAGCACATCGCCGCGATGGCAGGCAAAGCCACGCTGCCGAGCCATTTCGAGAAACTCGCTGACCAACCGGGTCTTGCCAATGCCCGCCATGCCGCGCACATACACGACGTGCCCATCCTGGCATTCCTGGGTAGCCTCGATCACTGCCTTGAACTGCAGCAGCTCGATGGCTCGCCCCACCAACGGACGCGGCGCGTTTTCGTCGAGGCTGCGCGGGCGCAGGCATTTGCGATAGGCCTGAAACTCATCGTCGGAGGCGGAAAACTCAAACCGGGCAGCGAGTTGTTCCAGCAGATTCTGCGCAACATACACCGGCGCATTCCCATGACGATCCAGCAACGGCTTTTGCGCGAGCAAAGCAGGCTCAACATGGGGGGCTGTCGCTTCGGCACTCAGGCGCACAAGCCGCAGCACCAAGGCATGCCCTGGCGTGACGAATTGCTCGCGGCTCAGCGCCAACGCGCAGAGCAGGCCCCGTTCGCTATCGCTGCGATACGCCTGCGGAGAGCCGAATTGGGCGATCACCACATCCTGCGTCATCCCCAGTGGCACGCCACCGAACTGACGCACCAGGCGCTCGACTTCATCCATGAACGTCGCCGCTGGCACCCCATCGATCCGAAAGGACAGTTCAATTACGTAGCGAATGACGCTGTCATCGACCTGTTTCTGCGCCTGTTGCGCAAAGGCCATCTGGTGCAGTTCGGTCATCGTCTGTTGGATGTGCACCAAAGCCGCCGAGGCGGGATCGCCCAGCAGCGCACTCACATCGACCCCGAAGGCCGTCGCCAGGTGCCGAGCGGTGCGATAAAGCACCGGCTTGCCGGTTTCGGCGCGCTTGATGGAGGCGATCGAGACGCACAAATGCCGGTTCAGGCAGGCCTCGGCCAGGGTTTCCTGACTCAGGCCATGCTGTTTGCGCAGTCCTTTCAACGACACCGCGTCCAACAGCACACGACCGTCGGATATCGAGGCATCACGCTTGGGCAGGGCAGCAAAGGTATTGTGTCGGGAGTCCATGTCGATAACCCTTCTACCCTGGGACAACGGCAGCCGATCGAGTGTACTCCAGCGCCTCTCTGCAGGTTAATGAAAAGATGGCATTTGGCCTGATACCAAACTGATACCGGACTGACACTGCTCTGGACTGTCCGGTTATCACGGCCCTCCCGATACTCACTCCCATCAATTGGCACCCAGTTGATACAACCTGAGCGATGGGAGAAAGGCGATGAACGATGGACTGAAGGGCACCACTGGCGAAGACTTGCGCGATATCGGCGGTTCGCAACTGCTGGGGCGTGGACTGAACCGGCTCGATTGGGCCGGCGATAGCAAGGAGTGTCAGAAGGTCGGCGATACCGAGTCGGGCAAACGTGCCGTGCCGTACCGGAAAACAGCCTACAACGTAGGGAAAAACGTCACCATGTCCACCGTCGTGGCCACCGAGAATTTCTCAACCGAGACGTTTTCCTCCCGCGACGAGTTCGAAAAACATACCCAGACGAGTGTCGAAGCCTCCGGTAAATACGGCGCCTTTTCCGCCGGTTTCAAAGTCACCTTCGGCAGTGACATCAAGACGCTCGAAGAGCGCGAAGCCGCGCTCTACAGTCACACCGTGCGGTTATGGAAACTGACCTTCGAAGTCAATCCGGCCAATGCGACTGAAGCGTTCAAGAAGCGTGTCGATGACCTGCCCAAGGCGTTCGATCCGGGCAATCCGACGACGTTTTTCAACTTCCTCGTCGATTTTGGCGCCGATATCGTCAGCGAAGTGACCGTCGGCGGCTCGCTGAACTATGCGATGACCGCACTCAAGAGTTTCCTCAGCCAGACCAATACCCTCGATGCGATGGTCAAGGCCGAATACGGCGCCTTTGTCAGCGGTAGCGCGACCACCTCGATCTCGGAAACGGTCAAGAAAAACATCGCCCACCGCAACGCCAACCTGACCACCCAGGGCGGTACGCACGCCATCGCGTTCAACGCAGTGGACCCCAGCAACTGCAACGCGGAGTTCGGCAAATGGCGTGAATCGCTGCCGGACGACCCTACGGTCGTGGAGTTGAAAATCTCGCCGGTCTATCGTTTCGTCAAGGAAGGCGAGACCCGTACGGCACTGGAGCAGGCCTACCAGTGGTACACCAGCTACAAAGCGGAAATCGAAGCCAATTGGCAGGAGTCGGTGGTGGTCCTCGGTCGCTCCGGGCGGCAAACCACGCCCAAGGCCGCGGCAACCGGCCCGGCCTTGCGAATGGTGTTCGTCGACAACAAAAGCAAGGAAACCAGCGAGAGCTTCCACTACCCACCCGCCGCGAATGCATCGACCACGGAATTTGAACAGTTCTGGGATGGACTGGCCCTGCTGCTGAGACAAAAAAGCGGGCAGAAACTGCTGATGGCCACTGAACGCTGGCCGCGCGACTCACGCTACTACCCGGGATACGCGATGCGCGAGGCCCTGCTGGCCAACGGCGCCAGCGAAGTGTCGCTCGCACGCTGGGAGACGCTGACCAAGCACATGCAACCCAACCCGTTGTCCGGCCTGACCTATGTGCTGGCGGGGAATGACTTCGAGGTGCCCGGTGTCGATGGACTCATTGCCGGTTTCGGCCAGGCAGGCAAAGACCTCAACCCAACGGTGAAGATCAAGGCTCGGCTTTCCCACGACTCGTTCGGCAAGGTCAAGCTGGTCAAGACGGCAAGTACCGAGCAGGACCCTCGCACCGCGCTGTACATCGTGCGCAACAATACTGGGGACAAACCGGCGCTGGCAGTGGATCCGCAAAACCGGACCCGTATCGCCATGCAGACGCCGGACAGGTGCAACCCAGGGCAATTCTGGTACATGCCCGAGCTGGAAAAACCCTACCCGGAAATCAACCACCCGGTACTGCTGATCAACTACGAGACGGGAACCTGCCTGCAGGGCATGCATGACCAGGGCGACTGCCGGCTCAAGCCCATCGAACCGGGCCGCCAACAGGACGACGTCATTTGGGACCGGCGCGGCGATGAGGTGTTTCACCTGTTGATGGTCTACTACTGGATGGACGCCTTGTGCCTGACCCAGGTTGAAAAGCGCGCCGCAGTCCGGGCTTGGCGCCAACCTCACGGCATGGATTGGTTGCGCGAGCAGCATCGTCCATATAGTTGATAGCCGATAGTTACCCCCCTGTAGGAGCGAGCTTGCTCGCGATGGCGGCGGCACATCCAACATTGGTGCAAGCTGACCCACCGCTATCGCGAGCAAGCTCGCTCCCACTGGTTTCATGACTTGATTGACTGCCATTCCCTCTAGCCCTCTTGCGTGCGTGGTCCCCATACGATGCAAGTCTTCAACAGTGTTCCCTTTATCGGCGACGGCGCGGAAACAGCGCTCGATCCCCGCCGGTTTCCCTATCTGTTCAACGACCATGGGTTGGCGCAGCCGAGTGTCCAGGTGCGCGGCAACCTGATCCAGCTCAGCCCCGAAAATCCATCCCTGTCCGTGGGCACTCGCTACTCCGGCATCAGTTGGAGGGATCGTGAGGTTCCAACGAACACCGGCTCCTACTGGATCAAGACGTTCGACTTCCACGCCAGCGAAGTGCACTACGCCCCCATCTGGGCAACCAGGGAAACGGCGCAAGCCTTCGGCATGACCCTGCTCGGCAACGGCGAATGCCTGCGTTTCGAGTACGACCAACTGATCCTGGGCCAATACACCTACGGCAAATGGGCCGGCCACCAATCGCCCTACCTGGGCCCGGCGCGCCAGCGCGAGCTGCTGACCTACAACCCGACCGACCTCGAATACCACAACTTCCCCCACGCGTTCTTTTCCCGCTACGGACGCTTGCCGCTGGTGATCAGCGTCGCCCGCTGGCGTCCTGCGGCCAGGGAAATTTATCTGGCTGACCTGTGGCTGCGGCCCGGTGATGCACTGGTCCTGCCGCCCAAGCATTACCCCGACATAGCCCCCAGTGACGCCCGCGGCATCGAAAACTGGCCGGCCGTCGTGGACATGCACGGCAACCGAAACTCGGCGCTGGCCTGCTGGTTCGGGGAAGGCGAGGACTGTTTGCTGACGGAGACGATCCTGGCCAATCCGACCTTGATGAACTCCCCCCAGGGCAAACCGCACTATCACGAAGAGAAGACGCCGACACGGCATGAGTTACCGGCAAATTACCGACCGTGAGGGGGATAGCACTACAGGTCAGACAGAAAAAACCTGGGTTGGCGGGGGCCAGGAAGAACCCAACCTCGGGCGAACTGTTTTTTACTAGGCGTACTTGAGCAATAACGATAAGAATGGCCGGGCATTTTTCCCAAGAGCCAGCCGTATGAAACGCAAACGCCCGCCGCGACTGGTCGAATCCCCGTTCCCGACCGCTACATCAGCGCCACGGCACCCGCCCACGTGGGATTGCTCAAGCGACGTATCCAGGCCGGGATTCCTGGGCACCATGATTTACGCTGCGGGGATGTTACTGGCCCTGCCCGTCTACGGGCTGGCAGTGTTTACCATGATGCTGTTCAAGGTCGAAGGTCTGTCGTCCATTCACATGAGAATGATCGAAGATCCACTGATTCTAGCGCTCATGTTCATCAGCGCATTCGCGGCCGTCTGCGTGATCAACTGGCTCGCCTCCGGGCCCCAGGTGCTTGGCTTCTGCTTCGACGAACGCCAGCAACGCCTCACCTTCACCCAGCGCCGCCCTGCCCGGCAAACCACCGAAGAATGCGTGCCGTACAGCGATATCCATTCCATCAGGCCCTACATAACGACCGCTTCCGCCAACTTTTGTCACTTTGTGGTGTGCTTCGCCGGGGACAATGGCAAGCCGATCGAACTTCGGTTTTCGGATGTAACGGTGCGGGACATGGCGTTCCATGCCGAGTGGTTGAGGCAGTCGATTGGCGAGAGGATGCAGGAAGTATTGGATCTGGATTTGTGAGCATGACCGGGATTGCCCGGTGTCCTCAAGTCATGAACCTGGCCTGCGCCAATAAATAAAAAAGCCCCAAGGGCAGAGTGCGCTTGGGGCCTGTTTTCAAACTATTGGCGGAGTAGTCTCAACCAGTAATCAGAACGGAATATCGTCATCAAAGCTGTCGAAATCCGGAGCCGGTTGCGGCGCGGCCTGTTGTGGGGCCGGGCGTTCGCGTTGTGGCTGTGGCGCCGACTGCGGACGAGGCGCCTGCTGACGCGGGGCCGGAGCCGACTGCTGGTAGTTGTTGCCACCTTGTTGCTGGTCGCCTTGTGGACGGCCGCCCAGCAGTTGCATGGTGCCTTGCATGTCGACCACGATTTCGGTGGTGTAGCGCTTGATGCCGTCTTTTTCCCACTCGCGGGTCTGCAGCTTGCCTTCGATGTACACCTGCGAACCCTTGCGCAGGTATTCGCCGGCGATCTCAGCCACTTTGCCGAACATCGACACGCGGTGCCATTCGGTCTTCTCGACCTTCTGGCCGGTCTGCTTGTCGGTCCACTGTTCGCTGGTCGCCAGACTCAGGTTGGTCACGGCGTTGCCGTTCGGCAGGTAGCGAACTTCGGGATCCTGGCCGCAAGTACCGACCAATATGACTTTGTTAACCCCACGGGCCATAACGTTCTCCTAGGCTTCGCACGTGGTCGGGGCCGGGTTGTTCACCAGGCGCTCGAGCGTCGCGCGATCCAATAATTCGGTGTCGAGTTTGATATACACGGCCGCCTCGTCGGCGACCACCACTGCATCGGTTACTCCAACGACGGCCTTCAGACGCTCGGTCAGGCCAGCCTCACGAATCGCCTCGGGCGATAAGGGCAAGCGCAGGCTCGTCACATAGGGAGGTTCGCGCATGGTAACAGCAAAGGCGAACCAAAGTGCAGCCAGCGCGGCACAACCCAGGAACACAACCGACAAACCGCCATGCTGGAACAGCCAGCCGCCGAGGATCCCGCCCAACGCCGAACCCAGGAACTGACTGGTGGAATAGACCCCCATCGCCGTGCCCTTGCCGCCCGCCGGTGAAACCTTGCTGATCAACGACGGCAGCGATGCTTCCAGCAGATTGAACGCGGTAAAGAACACCACCGTGCCGATCACCAGCGCCCGCAAGCTATCGCCGAACTGCCAGAAGAATAGCTCAGTGAGCATCANCGTCATGACGGCGCCGAGCAAAACTCGTTTCATTTTGCGTCGNTTCTCGCCATAGATGATGAACGGAATCATGGCGAAGAACGAAATCAGCAGCGCNGTNAGGTAGACCCACCAGTGCTGCTCCTTGGGCAGGCCGGCCTTCTGGACCAGGGCCAGCGGCAGGGCCACGAAGCTGGACATCAGCATGGCGTGGAGCACGAAAATGCCCAGGTCCAGGCGCAACAGGTCCGGGTGCTTGAGCGTCGGGATCAATGCCTGGCGCGCCACCCCGGACTCCCGGTGCTGCAACGGCCCGGTGGCGTGCGGCACCATGAACGCCACGATCAGGATGCCCACCAGCGCCATGGCGCCGGTCGCCAGGAACAGGCCCGACAAGCCAAAGGCACGGGTCAGCAAGGGGCCTACCACCATGGCCACGGCGAACGACAGACCAATGGTCATGCCGATCATGGCCATGGCCTTGGTCCGATGTTGTTCGCGGGTCAAGTCTGACAGCAGCGCCATGACAGCCGCGGAAATAGCCCCGGCGCCCTGTAGGATGCGTCCGGCGATCACGCCCCAGATCGAGTCGGCATTGGCCGCCAGCACACTGCCAAGGGCGAAGACGATCAGCCCCAGGTAGATGACCGGACGCCGGCCGATGCGGTCGGAAATGACCCCGAACGGGATCTGGAAGATCGCCTGGGTCAGGCCATAAGCGCCAATCGCCAACCCGATGAGGGCCGGGGTCGCGCCAGCCAGGTCCATGCCATAGGTCGCCAGCACCGGCAACACCATGAACATGCCCAGCATACGGAAGGCGAACACCAGGGCCAGACCGCTTGCTGCGCGTGTCTCGCCACTACTCATGCGTTCGCTGTGGGGATCTTGCATGGAAAAACCTCATGTGAACCGGCGGCGATTCTACCAGTCCCATCGATTGAGAGGGTATATGGCGACTGTTTGCCGCGCAGTCTTCATGTATGGCTGCAATCGCACCTTCGATAGTGTGCATCCATCCAGTATTTGCCCGTATACTCCTACGTTTTCGACGCCCGCCGAGCGAGGCCACTTTGGACAAGATCCTGATTCGTGGGGCCCGTACCCACAACCTGAAGAACATCGACCTGACCCTGCCACGGGACAAGCTGATCGTCATCACCGGCCTGTCCGGATCCGGCAAATCATCCCTGGCCTTCGACACGTTGTACGCTGAAGGCCAGCGACGCTATGTCGAATCGCTGTCGGCCTACGCCCGGCAGTTCCTGTCGATGATGGAAAAACCCGACGTCGACACCATCGAAGGCCTGTCGCCGGCCATTTCCATCGAACAGAAGTCGACCTCCCATAACCCCCGGTCGACGGTCGGCACCATCACCGAGATCTACGACTACCTGCGTTTGCTGTATGCGCGGGTCGGCATTCCCCGCTGCCCCGATCACGATATTCCCCTGGAAGCCCAGACCGTCAGCCAGATGGTCGACCTGGTGCTGGCCCAGCCGGAAGGCAGCAAGCTGATGCTGCTGGCGCCAGTGATTCGCGAGCGCAAGGGCGAACACCTGATGGTTTTCGAAGAACTGCGCGCCCAGGGCTTCGTGCGGGCCCGGGTCAACGGCAAACTGTGCGAACTGGACGAATTGCCGAAGCTGGATAAGCAGAAGAAGCATTCGATCGATGTAGTGGTCGACCGCTTCAAGGTCCGGGCCGACCTGCAACAGCGGCTGGCCGAGTCCTTCGAGACGGCGCTGAAACTGGCCGACGGCATCGCCCTGGTCGCGCCGATGGACGACGAGCCTGGCGAGGAAATCATTTTCTCCGCGCGCTTCGCCTGCCCGATCTGCGGCCACGCCATCAGCGAGCTGGAACCCAAGCTGTTCTCCTTCAACAACCCGGCTGGCGCCTGCCCGACCTGCGACGGCCTGGGGGTCAAGCAGTTCTTCGACACCAAGCGGCTGGTCAATGGCGAGCTGACCCTGGCCGAAGGCGCGATTCGCGGCTGGGACAGGCGCAACGTCTATTACTTCCAGATGCTCGGTTCGCTGGCAGCTCATTACAAGTTCAGCCTGGACATGCCGTTCAACGAGTTGCCCGCTGACCAGCAGAAATTCATCCTGCAGGGCAGCGGCTCGCAGAATGTCGACTTCAAATACCTCAACGACCGCGGCGATATCGTCAAGCGCTCACACCCGTTCGAGGGCATCGTGCCGAACCTGGAGCGACGCTACCGCGAGACCGAATCGGCCAGCGTGCGCGAAGAACTGGCCAAGTTCCTCAGCACCCAGCCCTGCCCGGATTGCCGTGGCACCCGTCTACGTCGCGAAGCGCGGCATGTATGGGTCGGCGAGAAAACGCTGCCGGCGGTGACCAACCTGCCGATTGGCGACGCCACCGATTATTTCGGCGGTTTGAAGCTCACCGGCCGTCGGGGCGAAATCGCTGACAAGATCCTCAAGGAAATCCGCGAGCGCCTGCAGTTCCTGGTGAACGTCGGCCTGGATTACCTGACCCTCGATCGCAGCGCCGACACCCTGTCCGGCGGCGAAGCCCAGCGTATCCGCCTCGCCAGCCAGATCGGCGCCGGCCTGGTGGGGGTGATGTACATCCTCGACGAGCCATCCATCGGCCTGCACCAACGGGATAACGACCGGTTGCTCGGGACCCTGAAGCACCTGCGGGACATCGGCAACACGGTGATCGTGGTCGAGCACGACGAGGACGCCATCCGCCTGGCCGACTACGTGGTCGACATCGGCCCGGGCGCGGGCGTGCATGGCGGGCATATCGTCGCCCAGGGCACCGCTGCCGAAGTCATGGCGCACCCTGACTCGTTGACGGGCAAATACCTGTCGGGTCGGGTCAAGATCAAGGTCCCGGCCAAACGTACGCCGCGCAACAAGAAGTTGTCGCTGACCCTCAAGGGTGCTCGCGGCAACAATTTGCGCAACGTCGACCTGGAAATCCCGATCGGCCTGCTGACCTGCGTTACCGGCGTGTCTGGCTCCGGCAAGTCGACGCTGATCAACAANACCCTGTTCCCCCTCAGCGCCACGGCCCTGAACGGCGCCACNACCCTGGAAGCGGCCGCCCACGACAGCATCAAGGGCCTGGAGCACNTGGACAAGGTGGTCGACATCGACCAGAGCCCGATTGGCCGCACCCCGCGTTCGAACCCGGCGACCTATACCGGGCTGTTCACACCGATCCGCGAACTGTTCGCCGGCGTGCCGGAGTCCCGTTCGCGTGGCTACGGCCCAGGGCGTTTCTCGTTCAACGTCAAGGGCGGGCGCTGCGAAGCCTGCCAGGGCGATGGCCTGATCAAGGTGGAAATGCACTTCCTGCCAGACATCTACGTGCCGTGCGATGTGTGCAAGAGCAAGCGCTACAATCGCGAGACCCTGGAGATCAAATACAAGGGCAAGAACATCCACGAAACCCTCGAGATGACCATCGAGGAGGCCCGGGTGTTCTTCGACGCGGTGCCGGCCCTGGCGCGCAAGCTCCAGACGCTGATGGATGTCGGCCTGTCGTATATCAAGCTGGGGCAGTCGGCAACCACGCTGTCCGGCGGTGAAGCCCAGCGGGTCAAGTTGTCCCGCGAGCTGTCCAAGCGCGACACCGGCAAGACCCTGTATATCCTCGACGAGCCGACCACAGGCCTGCACTTCGCCGATATCCAGCAATTGCTCGACGTGCTGCACCGCCTTCGTGACCACGGCAACACCGTGGTGGTGATCGAACACAACCTGGACGTGATCAAGACCGCTGACTGGCTGGTGGACCTGGGGCCGGAAGGCGGCTCCAAGGGTGGCCAGATCATCGCCGTAGGGACGCCGGAACAAGTGGCCGAGATGAAGCAGTCCTACACCGGCTACTACCTCAAGCCGCTGCTGGAACGTGATCGGGACTGATTTCACCCGAGCACGAAAAAGCCCCTGTCATCTCACCGATGACAGGGGCTTGATCGTTCCCACGCTCTGCGTGGGAATGCAGCCTGGGACGCTCTGCGTTCCCTTTCCCAGCAATCAGAACTGCGATTGCAAGTAGTTTTCCAACCCGATCAGCTTGATCAGACCCAACTGCTTCTCCAGCCAGTAGGTGTGGTCTTCTTCGGTGTCGGCGAGCTGGATCCGCAGGATCTCGCGGGTCACGTAGTCGTTGTGCTGTTCGCAGAGCTCGATGCCTTTGCACAGCGCAGCGCGGACTTTGTATTCCAGGCGCAGGTCGGCGGCGAGCATATCGGGCACCGTGGTACCGACGTCGAGGTCATCGGCGCGCATGCGTGGCGTGCCTTCGAGCATCAGGATCCGACGCATCAGCGCATCGGCGTGCTGGGTCTCTTCTTCCATCTCGTGGTTGATACGTTCGTAGAGCTCGGTAAAACCCCAATCCTCGTACATCCGCGAATGGATGAAATATTGATCACGAGCTGCCAGTTCGCCTGTCAGCAACGTGTTGAGGTAATCGATTACGTCTGGGTGACCTTGCATCGCCCTACATCTCCACAAGCTTTTAAAGGCTGTAGTTTGAACCAAGCTGACCGCAAGGTCACTGGCTCAACGCAACAAAAGCGAAGAAAATCCGAGAAAACCAGGTTAAATAACGCAAAAACCGCCCTAATGAGGGCGGTTCTGCTTCTCGTTTAGACTTAGTTAAGCGCTACACCCAAGGCTTTTGCGATGCCCTCTCCATAGGCAACATCGGCCTTGAAGAAATGCTGCAACTGACGGTCAACCACATCTGCCGACACGCCTCCCATTGCGCCGGCGATGTTGCTGATCAACAGCGCCTTCTGCTCGTCGCTCATCAAGCGGAACAGCGCTCCGGCGTGGCTGTAGTAGTCGGTGTCTTCGCGATGGTCGTAACGGTCCGCCGCGCCACTGAGGGCCAGTGCTGGTTCTGCGTAACGCGGTGCCTGCTTCGGTGCCTCCACGTAGCTGTTAGGCTCGTAGTTTGGTGCCGCCCCGCCATTGCTGCCAAACGCCATGGCGCCGTCGCGCTGGTAGGTATTGACCGGACTGCGCGGCGCATTCACCGGCAATTGCTGGTGATTGGTGCCCACACGGTAGCGGTGCGCATCCGCGTAGGCGAAGACACGTCCCTGCAGCATGCGGTCCGGCGAGAGGCCAACCCCTGGCACCATGTTGCTAGGGCCAAATGCCGCTTGCTCGACTTCGGCAAAGTAATTCAGCGGGTTACGGTTGAGCTCGAGCACACCGACTTCGATCAGCGGAAACTCTTTCTGCGACCAGGTCTTGGTGACGTCAAACGGATTCTCGTAATGGGCTGCGGCCTGGGCTTCGGTCATGACCTGGATGCAAACGCTCCATTTCGGGAAGTCACCGCGCTCGATGGCACCGAACAAGTCACGCTGGGCGTAATCCGGGTCGGTACCCGCCAGGCGTGCTGCCTCTGCCGGCGCGAGGTTCTTGATCCCTTGCTGGGTCTTGTAGTGCCACTTCACCCAGTGGCGCTCACCCTGCGCGTTGATCAGGCTGTAGGTGTGACTGCCGAAGCCGTGCATGTGACGGTAGCCATCCGGAATACCGCGATCGGAGAACAGAATGGTGACCTGGTGCAACGCCTCAGGCGAATGCGACCAGAAATCCCACATCGCCTGGGCGCTTTTCAGGTTGCTTTGCGGCAGACGTTTCTGGGTGTGGATGAAGTCTGGAAACTTCAACGGATCACGAATGAAGAATACCGGCGTGTTGTTGCCAACGATGTCCCAGTTGCCTTCCTCGGTGTAGAACTTCAGGGCGAAGCCGCGCGGGTCGCGTTCAGTGTCGGCCGAACCACGTTCACCACCCACGGTAGAGAACCGCAGGAAGGTTGGCGTCTGCTTGCCGATCGACTCGAACAACTTGGCGCTGGTGTACTGAGTGATGTCCTGGGTGACGGTGAATGTACCGTAGGCGCCCGAGCCTTTGGCGTGCACGCGACGTTCAGGGATGTTTTCGCGGTTGAAGTGAGCAAGCTTCTCGATCAAGTGAAAGTCGTCGAGCAGCAGCGGGCCGCGCGGGCCGGCGGAACGAGAGTTCTGGTTATCGGCGACAGGAGCGCCGCTGGCGGTCGTAAGCGTTTTGATCTGGCTCATGCTCAATCTTCCTAGGTCGGTCTTCGAACTGCCGGCTAATCGGCTGGAAAGGAGTATTGATCATATTAATGACAGTATCCAAATTCATTAAATCATGGACATCGATAGTCATTATCTAACGCTGAATACTTGCCAATAGCCAAGCCAGTCGAAACGGCTTGCCTGCTTTCCTTCAGGCAACAAAAAACCGGGCACAAGGCCCGGTTTTTTGTATGTTGCCGACTTACTCAGCGGATACAGCTTCACCGCTGGTAGCACGATCAACCAACTCGACGTACGCCATAGGCGCGTTGTCGCCAGCGCGGAAACCGCACTTGAGGATGCGCAGGTAGCCACCCTCACGGGTAGCGTAACGCTTGCCCAGGTCGTTGAAGAGCT